>Ga0123355_10017283_pt1 | contig 11395 bp, 7 predicted proteins | sample TergutEmb28metaG_3_FD_89872 | JGI IMG/M metagenome (GOLD analysis project Ga0123355, IMG submission 89872) | Embiratermes neotenicus P1 segment gut microbial communities from Petit-Saut dam, French Guiana - Emb289 P1 | ecosystem: Host-associated > Arthropoda: Insects > Digestive system > Gut ...
CTGTCATGAGGGCGTTGTAGCGCTCGTAAATTTCACAAGAAGTGGTTATACGATCCGCGTCAATCAGGAAGTTAACATTGGGATGCTCCAGGTTGGGCATTAAACGGGTCAGCTGCGCAACATTATCCCAGGTGACCAATTCGTCAATCATGCCGTCATGTAAATCTTCAATGGTTTCCACTTGCGCAGTAAGACGTGCATACAGGATGTCTAACAACTTCTCACCAGCTAAATCAAGCTGCGGAAGGAAGCTGTCATAGATACGGTACCTGTCTTCCAAAGAAAGCCCGCTGGCGGCAGACAAATTAGTAAGCGTTGTCCAATGGTCACCGATAAAGCCAAAGTCTCTCCTCAAATAATACGAGGCAACGTCCGACAGATCCTCAAAGAGTATCCGATTGACAAAACGGTGAATATCCAGCACATCGCGTTCCAAATCGCGGAAGGGGTTCCTCTCGTGCTCAGCATTCAATGCAATGTGAAAATCAACAAAATGCGCCCAATCCGCAGTGCCGCCGGGGAAGACAATGGCCATTATACCGGGCGCAATGGTCCCGAGTGCGTTCAGCGTGGCGATGTCGGCTTCAAAAACAGCTCTCAAGCGAATGATTTCAGCACCATGGACATCATACAGCACATCCGCGTATGTGGGATCCGCAGGCATGTAATACCCGCTGAGCCTGTTTCTGGCGTTCAGCGCCATAGTCATATGAATGTGTTCTTGCAGCGAAACACGCGCGGCCTCAATCGCCGCGATATTCAAGCCATACCAATCAACCGCCAGCGCATACGCATCCGGATTATTGGTAACCATATACATAATGCGTTGAAAATGCACTTCCTGCTCGGCCTGCAACGCCGTAAGGCTGTCGCCGCCTGTCAAAGGCATGCCGGCAAGCTGACCCTGGTTAATGCGGTCAATCAATCCACCTGGTGTCTCATGGAAGAATTCCACGCTGCGGCGAATGGTGACCGCTTCCCGCGCGATTTCAACTTCTTCCAGGAAAGCTTGCACTGTCTCTATATTCGTCCAACCAATATAAGTGTCAAGCTCAAGGTCCGTAAACGTGCTGCGAACAGCGTTGTAAAAATGCAAGCTCGCCCGGGAAACATACTGAATTTGCGTGAAGTTCAGGCTATGCAGGTCAAGGTCCAGCGCCGGGATGGGGCCAAGGTCGAAGAAATGGTGCGTGCCGGCAAAGAAATATTGGTAGAACGAACCCAATGTAACATACCTGTTAATTTGCGCGGAAACCCCATTTTCGATTTCGCGTAGGAAGAAGGTCCACGGGGTAGGCGTTGAAGTGCGATTGCCGCCAAAATGGTTCCATCTGTTATTGCCAGTTCCCGCTACCACGCCATTGATTGAGTACTGCATCGCCCGCAGCGGGTGCCCGCTGGTTGCGTGCCAGTTCGCAACAGCGCTTACCACGTCTACGCCCGTTGCCCATGCCGCCAAATCTTCCAGGTCCGTCATGGGCGGCCTGGTGCTGAGAATTTGATCAGAGATGAGAGTAATCAGCGCAGGAATGCTCGCAGTTGTGTTAACGGAGGTGTTGGCGGCAGGTGTACTCCCAAAAACATTTAGGGTACCATGATTCAGCTGTCCCTGGCCCCACGCGCCGGTTCCGCTCCTGGAAGCCGAAAACGCGCCAGTCTGCGGCCTGCGGACCATATTGCCCTCGTGATTGAATGTGGCAGTAATGTTTTGTGAATTCATGTGGGTCAGATGGCCCAGAAGGTGCCGCCTCGGGTTGGTCAGAGGGTCGTTTTGGTTGAGCCCCAAGTGTTGCTCCAACCCCATGTTCAACTTGGTCCACCAGGTGAAGGGCGTGCGGAAAGCAACCCCGGCGGGGTTCGTGTTCAGCTGGATAATGCCGGTTTGCAGCAGTGCATTAAACGCCTGCGCAACCCGGATGATGTACCCGCCGCTGGTGTTGTCCGTAATCGTAATGTTATAACCGCCACTGGGGTGGGCGCCGCCAGCAAACATTCCCGACGAAAACCCCGGGTGGTTATAACCCGTCGATGTCCACGCGCCGGTTTGCAACGCGCCTGCTGCCTCAGCGGCATCGAATGCCGCAATCAGGTTGATAATCGCAATGTCGATTGCGGGGGTGTCGAGCCGGCGGTCGGCAATCCAGTTGGCCGCGATTACCTCAGTGGTTGCCGCCACCCTGATACCGCCTGGAGCGAACCCTATGTTCATAGCGGTGACCACCAGCGCTATGGACAGTAAGACGCTCAGGCATTTTCGGGTAATTCTCCTCATGATTATTTCCTCCTTTTGGATTGTTCATGTAAGTCTTATCTTCAACCAGCGCACATAGACGCAATTTACAATAGCAGTATACACCAAACGAATCTATTTGTCAACACTTTTGCAATAAAAAGTTAAAATATATTTGTTTTTTTGTGAACAACGCTTCATCGCTCTAATTCTATTTAATTTTACGAATCGCGCACAACCGCCGCAATTGGCTTGACACACCGCACCTTCTGTGTTAAAATGGCTATGCGTAAACGAAAGGAGATAGCCATGAAAAAACTAATTCCCATTGCGCTAAGCGTTGTGCTGTTGTTTGCCCTGGCGGGTTGCCGCGTCGCCTCGTTTGACACCGCCAATTTTATTCCGCCGTTCGCAACCGTCGTGGAGCAATCGCCGGGGCACCTTGTTTTGGAAGCGCAGCGCAGGCCCACTACGTTTGAACAAGCTGTGGAGTTTTACGAGCTTCCGCTTCATTTCCTTGGCGCGCAGCAGGTGGAGCTTGATGACACGCGCGACGATTTTTGGTCCTACACCGGTACTTACGGCGACGGAAATACAATCAGAATCATAATTTCCACCACAGGGGATTTCATTCGCATCCTTGTTAGCTTTACAGATGAGATGCGGTAACATAAAACACCAAGAAAGCCGCCCTTTTTGAGGGGGCGGCTTTTTATCAATCGATTGCCTCGGCATCTTCGAATGGTTTTTCCGCAGCATCTTCAACGCCGCGCGCGCGTTTGCGTTCCTTAACGCAGAGCAACAAAAATGCCAGGCCAATGCAAAACACCAGCAAGTGAGCAAAGGGCGTGGGATATAAAACCCCGAATAGCGGCGGCAGCGGTTCCTGGCTGTTGCTTGAGACAAAACCAATGAAGAGCCCTGTTGCGCCAAACACCAGCGGAAAGATCGGCAGCGTCCGTTTACCGCGAAAATGCAGGAATATAATTGCCGCAAAACAAAGCAACATGATTGCCGATTCCAATGGCCGATTGGGAAATAGCCGCGTACCGTATTCGTATACCTGGCTTGCGCCTGAGCGCTCCGGAAAGATGATCCCAAAGCGGAACGGAACCCCGAAGCAGCAATCGCCCAAAAAACAAGCAAGGCGGCCAAACACGTAATTCAAAGCCAGAGCAGGCATCATCAATTCAAGCTGCCTGGTTGGTTTGCCATTGCCAGGGAACAGCAGCGACAGCAGCAAAAACACTGGGATAAACAGCAGCACGCCGCCGGCAAATGTTGCTGACCCAGGAAACATTCTGAATTCGCCCTGGATAATCGTGATATTCAACAACATGCCCGGTAGCTGCACGCCCTGCTCCAAAGCGAGATAGGCGCCCGCCAGGCAAAGAAAGCAAGTGATTGGGTTAAACTTGCAACGCTCATCTTTCTTCAGGTAAACCAGCGGGTTGTATGAAGGCCAGACAGTCGCCGTTCCGGCCCGTGCTTGCTGCCGCCACGCGATCAAAATCATCGCGACCGCACACAAAACGCCGGCAACAACACCTATTGTGTTGAATAAATCATAGCTTGCAAATCCAAATATTTCTCTCCGCATTGGTCAGCCCTCGCTTCTATAACAAAATAATTTCCGCGATTTCCTGCGGGTGCGTGTGGACAACATCATGCTTCGCGCCGGGGATAATATGTAATTGCACCGGGCGGCCAAACAAGCGCTCCCAGCGCACTTTTGCGTTTGCGCGTTGCAGCGCGGGGTCCCGGTCACCATAAACGAGGTGAATCGGCGCTTGTAGCTTCACACGGCGATTGCGGGCCAGAAACCGCACAAACCAGGCGGCATCTTTCCGCAACTGCGCGATTTCTTGCGCGCCGAACAAAAGCTCACGGGCGCTTAGTTTTTGCAACGCGCGGTTGATTGCCGCCGGGCCGCGCATTGTCCAGGGCTTCAGCCAGCGGCCATAACCCCGCACAAAAGGCGGCGGCACGGAAGCCACAACACACAGCCCGGCCAGTTGATCTTCGGCCTGTAGCAGTTGTGCCAGCGCGACGGCCAAGCCCGTGCCCACGCAACTGCCCATGAGCACAAAGCGCTCGTGCGGCAGCCGTTTCAGTGCTGCAAACAACTCATTCGGGTCTTCATGGGCGGTTTTCACGGCATAGAATGGCAGGTCCAAATACCCGGTCACATCTGCCCACGAAGCAAACCCGCCCCCGCCATAAGGCACACCCACACACGCTGTTTCACCCTCGCCCTTGCTCAACTGAATCATTGCAGGCCGCTCCGCGCTTTCGCCCGCCATGGTCGCCAGCTCCGTGAAACTCTGCGCCATATAAAAGTCGTTTACCCGCAGCGCCATGCCCTGCGCTTCCAGCGTAAGGGTGATGCTCACAATGTCCAGCGAGCTCAACCCGCAACGGGCGGGCGCATCATCCATACCCACGGGTTCGCCTTTCAAATGAACGTGCACCACTGCCATCAGCTGCTTTTCCTGCGAAGTGACCGGCAGTGTTATGTTTGATTTTTCCTGCGGCTTATCTGCCAGCCGCGCCAGCGCTTTTCTGTCGAGCTTCCCGTTTTGGTTGAGCGGGAATTCTTCCACACGCCACACCCGCTCCGGCAGCATGACCGGCGGCAGGCGCTCGCTCAAATAACGCATCGCGGCGGGTTCGTCGAAATCTTCCGCCACACAGACAAAAGCCAGTAGCCGTGTGCCGTCGACCATCGCCGCCGCGCGTGTGACCCCAGGGAGCCGCTCCAGCTGCCACTCGAGCTCGCGCAGCTCCACGCGCTGCCCGCGAATTTTCACCTGCCCGTCTTCGCGACCATGGTAGAGCACCTGCCCATCACCCCGCAGAGAACATTGATCCCCGGTTTTATAGATACACCCCAGCTGTGGATGCTGCACGAAACGGTTTTCGTCCAAAGCGGGATTGGCATAGCCGTATGCGAGTTGCACGCCGGAAACGCACAGCTCGCCGATTTCCCCCGGCGGCAGCAACGCGCCGTTTTGGTCGAGGACATAAACTTGCGTGTTCCACACCGGCCGGCCAATTGGAATCTCTTCGTCGCCAGGCGCGCAGTCGTAGTACAACACGTCCACCGTGCATTCCGTCGGGCCGTAGAGATTAATCAAGTGGGTGTGCGTGCCCTGAAAAACTTCGTGGAACCGCCGGTTGAGCCCGGGGCTGAGCGCCTCGCCGCTGGCAATCACACGCTCCAGCGTGGGCAGTTTGCAGCCGCTTGTGCCCAGATAATCCAGAAACAGCGACAGCATCGACGGCACAAAGTGGATCGTGCGAATCCCATGCTGTTCAATGAGCTCGGCCAGGCGACGCGGGTCCTGCTCCGCGCCGGGTTCGGGCAACAACAACGCGCAGCCCCGCATAAACGGCCAAAAGAGCTCCCATGCCGAAACATCGAAAGCATAGCTCGTCTTCTGGATGAGCATCTCATCTGGCGCGAGCGGATAGGCCGCCTCTTGCCACAGCAGACGATTGCACAACCCCGCCTGCCCCACACGCACGCCCTTCGGCTGCCCAGTGGAACCCGAGGTATACATCACATAGGCGGCAAGCGCCGGGTCGTTGTGGCTTTGGAAATCGCAAGGCGGCAAATCATGCAACACCTGCGGGTCATCAATTAGCAACGCCGCCCCTGCGTCTTTCAATATAAAATCAACACGGGCCTTCGGCCACGACGGCAAGATGGGCAAATATGCGCAGCCCGCTTTCATGACACCAAAAATCAGCGGCATGAGCTCAATGCAGCGCTCCATGCGGATCGCAACGACGGCACCGGGGAGTATGTTCTGTTCACGCAGCCACCCGGCAATGCGATTTGCCCAGTCGTTGAGCGCTTGGTAGCTCAAACACTGTGCATCAAAAATCACGGCCGTGGTTTCCGGCTGTGATTTCACCTGTTCTTCGAAAAGACGGTGCACGGGCTGCAAATCAACCGCTTGCTCGTTTTGATTTAGCGCATCCCATACCACTTTATCACTGTCACAGAGCATTTCAAGCTGCGCAACCGGTTTTTCCGGGTGGGCAATTGCATCGTGCAGCAGGATCATCAGCCGTTCGTGCAGCGCTTCGATTTCCGCCTGGGTGAATGCGGCGAGTTGATAGTCGTAGGACAATTCCAAGCCGCCGGTGTTGTCGCGGTCGTTGGCATGCAATTGCAAGGTTTCTGCCTGCGCGCCGCAGAAGTACACTTTAGTACCAACGAAAGCCTCGGGGTCCATGCCTGCAATAGAAGCGTTGAGATAGTTGATCATCACATCATATAATCTGCCCGAAAAGCCAGTTTGCTCCTGAAGCGCCTTGAGCAGGTCGGTGTATCCAAAGCCTTCGTGGCGTATCGCCCCATAAAGCGTTTCCGCTTGCGTCCGCGCATTTTCGGCAAAGCCTGCGGCGGGGTCTATCTCGCTCGGCAAAGGCAGCGTGCCCGCAAACATGCCCAGCGTTTTTTTCAGCGCACTGCCCGGGCGGCCCAGTGTTGTCGTGCCGAGGCAAACTTCTTCTTGCCCGCGCAGGCGATAAAGATACACCGCCATGGCTGTCGTCAACAAGTTAAACAATGAGAGCTTATGCGCTGCCGCGAAGTTACGCAGGGGCTGCATTTGCTCGGGCGCAAGAAAAGCTTCCCAGCGGGCAGCCGCCATCTCACCAGTCGCTTGCCTGGCCAAAAACACTGGCTCCGGCCATGTTTCAAACTGCGAAAGCCAATAATCCCGGTCGCGTATATAGCGCTCGCTTTGTAGGTAACGCTGTTCTTTTTCAATGTAATCCAGGTATGACGGGCTTTCTACAGGCTGCGAATCTTTGTAGTATTGGTATAACAAGCTGGCAAAACGCATCAAAGTCCACGCGTCGGCGATGATATGATGAAACCGCGGAAATACGCCGAAGTACTCTTCCGAAGTAACAATCATGAAATCATACAGTACACCATGGATGTCCAGCGGAACCAGAGCCTGCTGTGCGCACCACGCATGCAACTGCGCAAGGCTGCCGAATGATTTCACCGGAAACACCGCGGATTTATAGGGCGCAACGCACTGCAAACCCTGCGCGTTGATTCGAAGGCGCAACGCGTCGTTCGTTTCAATAATAAGGTTAAGCGCGCGCTGCATGGCAGCCTTATTGAACGTTCCGCGAAACAGCACGCTGGTCGAATCACTCACCGCGCCGCCTACGAAGCGCTCGAGGTCATAAATTCGCTGCTGTGCCCGTGTAAGAGGGAAATATGTCACGCAACCTCCCCCTATCTCATCGGCTTCTGTTCGATATGCATCACCAAATCCCCTATTGTTCGCATTTGTGCAGCAACACGATTGGAAATATCAACATCAAACCGTTCTTCCACGGTGCCCAGCAACGAGGCCAAATCGTAGGAGTCCAGCCCCGCGTCAATCAACAGGCGCGTTTCATTTGTAATGGTCAGGCTGTCGTCGCCCGTATAGTCACGCACGATGGCCTGCAGTTGCTCCAGTGTCGTCATTGTGCCGCCCGCTTTCTTATAATTTTTTTCGTCGTTGTTTTTGGGAACTCTGTGCTACGCAGGCTTGTTTTGGTGATTTGCTGGTAAACGGGCAATTGCCGGTTGAGTTCGCTCAGGTCAGCTTCTAGTTGTTTTGCCGCGTTGGGCACCTCTTCATCCAGAAAGAGTTCCGCCGCAATTTCATTTTCTGATTCAAACACAAGCGCTTCCTTTATATATGGGATGTCTGTCAGCTTTTGTTCAAGCGCTTCGGGCGAAACATTTTTGCCGTTGCTGAGGATAATCAAATTTTTCAGCCGCCCGGTGATATATAAATAGCCGTCTTCGTCCAGCCGCCCAAGGTCGCCGGTTTTGTACCAGCCGTCGGCGGTGAACGCTTCGCGGGTGGCTTCTTCGTCCTTGTAGTAGCCCATAAACACATTGTCGCCCTTGACCAAGATTTCTCCCTGTTCATCAATTTTCACTTCGTTACAATCTAACGCCTTGCCCACGCTGTGCGCCCTGTAGTCGCCGCGTCGCCCGATCGCAACAACGGTCGTGCATTCCGTTGCGCCATAAGCCGGCGAGATTTCCATACCAAAGCGCAAAAAGCCACGCATCAATTCATCTGAAAGCGCGGCCCCTCCGCACAACATCCACTCCAACTCCCCAAAAGCCGACAATACAGGCCGAAAGAACTTACAGCGCAAATCAATGCCCAGTTTAAGCAATCCATCGCTGCAAGCAAGCAAAGCCCGCAGCAGTTTGTCTTTCTTTTGTTTTCTTGCCACAATCCAAATTTGCTCATACATTTTCGCCACCATAAGCGGCACAACCATGCAGAATTTTGGTTTAAAAATTCCGAAATCCCTGGAAAGATACATGATACCGCTCAGTATTTGCGGGCTGCCGCCATACAAATGCACAAACACACTCACCAGACTTGCACTATGATAAAGCGGTAACACAACCAATATTTTATTTCCCTCTAAAAACTTCAGGCGGCGCGCACTACTTAAAGCATTGCATGTAAAATGATTCTGGCTGAGCATCACACCTTTGGGTTTTCCTGTTGTACCGGAAGTAAACAAAATCGCGGCCATGTCGCCCGGTTTCGTGTCACAGGGCCAACCGGCTGTATCCTTCCCCACCGGCAGTTCATCCAGGCGCATGCCGTTGCCAAACATCGCCGCAACGTCGCCAAAATCTTTGTCGTATAGCAGCAACTGCGCGTCGCTTTGTTCCAGCAATTCCAAGTGGCTTTTACAAGTTAGCTGCGGGTCCAGCGGAACCGCCACGCGCCCAGCGCAAACAACCGCAAACCAACCCAACAGCCAATGGTAGGAATTCGCGCCCAGAATAGCGATATGCGCGCTTTCCTCTGTTTGAGCAGCAAAGCACGCCGCCAAACCGCGCACCTGCTTTGCGAATCGCGCATAGGTTACGCTGTGAATCTCCTCTCCTTTTCTCCAAAGAAAAGCATCACATGCGGCATATTCTTTCTCACAATAATCCAGCAGCTCGGGTATTGTGTGGATAGAGTGCTGCGGATTGCACACAAGCTTTCACTCCTTTTAGCTACCAATGATTTCAAGTATAGCATGCCTCGCTGCCCTTGTCAATACACAAAACAGGCACGAATACCCGTGCCTGTTGCATATTTTTGCTGTTTTTTGAACCTACAGACGCACCCACATCGCCGGGCGAACCGTGCGGTCAGCCTGATTCACACCGCTGCCGGTCAGGCCAAGCGTGCCATTGGCTAGCACGATTGCGGCCAGGTTTTGCTGAAAACCGGGGGAGCGCAGCCACCAAACGGCATGCACCGCGCTGCCTTCGTGCCGCGCCACCCGAGCGCCCGCGTCTGCAAAGTAAAGCCTCGCTTCTGCCAGCGAAAGCAGGAAAACATAGTCTCTTGTATCGTTTCCGCCATTTGTGCCGAAATCCGCATGATCACTGTTGACAACATCGGTTTCGGCAATGCGCGCACGGTCTTCTTCGCTAAAGCCGTTGAGAAACGCGCCATTGAGGAACTGGCGGATGTTGCTGTTTTCCCATGTGACGTCTACCAGCCCTTCGTGGTAGCCCCGTGCGGGCAGCACATCGCGCAGCAACAGCAAAGTATTGCCATCGCGCTCTTCCAGAACCAACCATTCGCGGCCGCCAAATTCCACGTATTCCTCGCTGCGGGACGCGAATACTTCGTCCTGGATTTCCTGCATGCGCTCATGGGCGTTGCGGTAATCGCCCATGCGCTCAAAGGCATCGAACGCCCTTGCGGGGTCAGACGCGGCGAGGGAATTCGCCTGCGCAAAACGCCCAGCCGGGATAAACACAAAAATCGTCAGCGCCGTCAGCGCCCCGGCCAACAACACGGCGCAACCTGCAAAAACCGCAATCCGCAGTGTCTTGTTCTCTTTCATACTGTTGCTCCTCCAATTTTGTTTGAGCTTTACCACGTTGATTATACATTATTATGCCATGCGATGCAATGACTAACCGGTAAAGAAATTGGGAACAAACTATGAAGAGAACAAAAAACGGGCAACTTCTCAGCCGCCATTGGGGGTATGCTGTTACTCCTGCGGGACCCGAAATTCCTCCGGCGTTGGCCAGCGTTCTATCTCAAAAAGCTCAAAAGGTACTTCATTTTCATACGCCGCTATCGCCGCAGCATAATAATCGGAACGCATAGCATGCAGCATAATATCCCCTGTTGCCATTTCCACTTCCGCACCTTCAACAAGCAAATGCTGCCCGTTTGGGCCTCTGGCGATATCAATTATTCCCTCATAATTGGAGGCACGGAACACATAAACGTTGCCTACCTGCGGCAAAAAATCACCTTCATTTATAAAAAAGAATGTCCTGCCACCAGTCCACAGAAAAGCCAACAAATTAAACCTGGCCGGGCCTCCCGCTTTTTGCGCCGGAACAACAACCCCGGGCATTAAATCGCCCTTTATCACATCCAACACTTCAATTTCGTAATCCGTAAAGGGCATAATGCTACCACCGGGGGGAAATGTTACTCCTGTATTACTTAAAACCCTGCCGACAAACACATGGTCGCTGAGGCCAGTAACCTCATTGAGGTCATTTACATCAATAATCCACATGGCGCGCGGTTCAGTAACGATGGGATCTCTATCCAGGGCAAATAAAACACCGGTGTATATACCAACGCCCAAGATTAAGGCCGCCAAAACAGCAATTGCTCTTTTCAGTATTTTTTTCATTACTCTCTCCTCACTTTCATGTTATCGATGATAATTCCACGCACGCTTGCAAGAAGATTTTACCATACCCCTCCCCCGTTTGTAAAGAACTTCAACGGACATTTTTCAACATTGTGCAAAATAACGAAAAGGCGACCTTTCGGCCGCCCATTGGGGTTATGCTGTTACTCCTGCGGGGCCCGAAATTCCTCCGGCGTCGGCCAATGTTCCCGCTCAAACGGCACTTCGTTTTCATACGCCGCTATCGCTGCAGCATAATAATCGGAATGCACAGCTTGCAACATAATATCCCCTGCCGCTATTTCTACTTCCGCACCTTCAACCAGCAGGTTATTCGAGTTCGGGCCAGAAAAACGCATCGACCCATCTTCTCCTGTGGAAGCGCTAAAAACATAAATGTTGCCAACCTGCGGCAGAGAATCATTCACAAACACAAAATAAATC
>Ga0123355_10017285_pt1 | contig 11394 bp, 5 predicted proteins | sample TergutEmb28metaG_3_FD_89872 | JGI IMG/M metagenome (GOLD analysis project Ga0123355, IMG submission 89872) | Embiratermes neotenicus P1 segment gut microbial communities from Petit-Saut dam, French Guiana - Emb289 P1 | ecosystem: Host-associated > Arthropoda: Insects > Digestive system > Gut ...
ACGTGACACCCCTCTATCCGCAAAAGTTGGCACTAACTTCGCCTACCGGCGGCGGCCGCTCTGTCGGTATGGTTCGCTCGCGGACTAAAGCCACGGAGTTTAGTTTAGTTTAGTTTAGTATTATACCAACTATACACAGTGCACAAGGAACAAAAAACGGTGCCTGCAGCAAATTTAAACGTTTTCTAGTTGTATGTCAAGCCCCTAAAAGAAAAAGAATATTGACATCTGGCCTACAGTACGTGTTGCTACTTACCGATCACCATTGGGACTATCACTACCGAGTCTCGCCGAGTCCTTCATCTAGTAACAGTATAAATCCATAAAATGGTTTCGGAAACCACACACAGTGATACAGCAAAGAACGTAACTCATGCCTTCCCGTTTTGGGTCCGGCCAATTTGTGTAAAAATGGAAATATTTTCTGTGCCAACAGCCCCACTGGAATACAGCGAATACAAACTTTTCACATCTCCAAAAACACTCCGTTAAATTACAGTGTATGCTGTGGCAGGCGAACCGTGTATGCTGCGTGGGGGATGACGATACCATCTCGCACCATCAACATTTATATCTGGGAGCCTGTAGAAATAACCTCATGCTGTATAAGGGCCAGAACGTCGCCTTATTTCCTAGATTGCACCGGGCTTCTCTTCGACCTGTATAAACGCATCTACATTGTGAAGAGTCATGTCAAGTTTCCATACTGACAGAAAGTCCTCGAGGCTAAAACCGAGTAAGATCGGTTCGTCGGTCACTCAGCAACGCTCTTGCAGTTACACACATTACGCTATGCCAAATGCTGGGACTGCCGTGAATAAGAAGTTGCTAAGAATGTACTACTAGACGTCACATCTGTTTAACGTACGAACATGTACGTATGTCGCAGCACTGAAGAATAGCTCAAGAGTCGACATTCTAACGTGGGCCTACGAAACACGTAGCAGCGGTGTTTATCTCTGGATCGCAAAGTTAAACTACTTAATCTCGGTTTCTAATAACTTACCTCTTTCGGAAAAGTATATTTGCTACGGTCATACTTACGACCCATTTTACAAAGCTATATAGCGGCGGCGTATTCGCCCTATTAACTTTAAGTATGATCGGTACAGTGAATATGATATAGGCTTGACGTCCAAACAATCGCGGTTCGACTCCCGCGAGGGGTAAGAGATTTATTTCCTCTTCATATTGTCCAGACCGGATCTGGGGCTGACCGATTCTCCTATTCAAAAGACACTGGGACACTAGCTGGAGAAAATCGGCTGGAACGTGAAGCTGACAACTCACCCCCATTAATTGCCGAGGTGCAAATGTGTGGAGAAATAGGCTGTTGCAACTGTTCCATATGCAGTTACGCCGTGCACAAGGAAAATTTACCTTCTCACTTTCGTCATAGCCGTAACTTGGCGGGTGGAAGGGAGGGAGAGGGCAAGGGAGAGGGGGTCAAATGTCCCGCCATTATTTTTCTACCTAAGAGAAGCTGTTTTGGCTAATGAGTTGAAAAGGGGCAAATGAGAAACAGAAATACTTTCTAAACGATTATTTGGTTGGTGTAGAGAGAGAAATCATTGAAACATCTGCGTTTTGGGTAACGCAGAATAGTGGTATGTGAGTCACCCCTTTACAAAGGAAGACAAACTGTAAACTCTCTGTGCTCTTTGCCTGAGGTCATTGTATATTAAGGACTGATCCAAACGGATCTTCCCTATCTCCCTAACTTTACTCTTCCGTAAATTAAAGTTCCTAATATCCACGGTCGAATGCCGCCCGCTGCCGCCTTACTCCGAATGTTACTAGCAAAGTTATACCTATGACTGTCATAACAGTGTTCTAACTAGCTTCTCTTTTGGAAGTAGAATTTGTAATACCGTGACATCAGTTATCATTACATGCCTGAAAATAAAAGGATACATTTTTCAAGTAAAAACTATCAAATTAATTATAACGCCGAATTGTAGGTTAGGTTAGTTACTGTCCGTCGCTGACTTCCATTTACGTACTGACGTAAACAACTGAAGGAATGCGATCTGCCCTCTTCTGGAACAAACCACAGCGTATGCTGGTAATTCCTTACCGACGTTTCGGGAAAGCCTATCTGTCACATCTCCAAGGGTCACGAAATCTTGGATTTCTTGATCCGAAACGTCGGTAAGGAATTGCCACCATACGCTGCGTAATATCTCAAAAGAGCGCAGATCTCGTCTACTTCGCGGCGGAAGCATGTGATCTTGCAACTGAAAGAAAGTTCTCAATAACATATTTTTGAATTCAGTGTACCCTCAGCGTTCTTTCGAACATTATATCGATTCTATGTCGGTCTATCAACCTTCTGAACAAAGACGTACTCACCCAATCTCACTCATGGCTTGAGGACCCGTTCCCTCAATTAAGACTATCTCTGGTAGAAGCTCACTCAATTACTTCCTTGTAGCAGTTTCATTTTCTGAAACTTTCGAAAACTAATAACGTCTTGTTATTTTTTCCGAAACACAAAAGTGAGATACATTAGCAGTGCCAGAGAGTTCCATTCTTATTATAAACTTCTGATATCAGTCTCCAGTTTTCCGTCCTCCGGTTCAAACAACACTCTGGAATTCACAGTACAGCGTATTCCATCAGCAGAGCCGCATGTTTCAAGAAGGTTCTCATGTTTGACACATGTCACAAGCAGACAGTAATTTGATGCTTCTATGGCATGAAAATTTTAAGAAAGCGAAGTCTGTTTTGACATCAGAAGCCTTACTCCATACCAGCATTCTTGGCTGAAATTTCAAATTTCCTCTAAGGCACCTGCCAGACTTAATGAACGGGAATGGAAATGTACCCTCCAATGCATTCGAAATAATAAGATTCTTGGATCACGCGGAATATATTAGGTTACAAACTTTCTAATCCCTTCATATCCTTTGATTATGAAACTCGGAAACGCCAGTACGTTGCGTAGCGTTTTGATGGTCTGAATTAATGTTCTTATAAGCATCAGGGACATTGGAAGCAAATGTAATAAGGCAACTACTCCCTCAATACGAATTTAAGAGGGGGGGGGGGGCATAGAAGCTAATGAAATAGTCTAAAAATACAACCCTAACGATCAACACAGCCAATGTCAAAACATAATATTCCGTGTTATTTCAATCCATATCACATCCCCACAATGCATCTTTTAGGATGAACTGTAACGTCATCCTTCTATTTCCTTGGTCCCTCAAATGGCCACTTCCTAAAAATTTCCCATTCAAGATTCTGAATATGTAGGCCTACTTTCACATTGTACTCCACACCGTTGAGCTATGAATAATGACTAATTTTTATGTCTACAGTACAGAAAAATCAGATAAATTACTAAGTTTCAAGAAACTTCAAGACGTTTCGACCATAATCACTCGTCCTCATGAGGCAAATACGAAACAACTACGTTTAGCATGCGGTGTAAATTATTGCATTTACAATTTAGGATTTTCAGTCCACCGTATTTTACAAATCCCAATTTATTATACGTATACCTACATCAATCACCACTTGAAATATTGTGGCCATTAAAACATAATTAAACACGGCTTTCTGTAGGATACATGCATAAATAAAATTATACGCGTCGGACACGTCATTCTTCATAAAGCTAATACCGCAGGACGTCAAAATATGCACGTTTACAGCATTCTGTGCTTCCAAACGGTAAGTTATTACCTTGTGAAATTATATAGGTACCGATAACAGGAGCTTACCGAACCTTACAAATTGCTGTAATTAGTTTTCTATCCCGGTTTTAAACAGATACTAAGCCTACTTCCGCTGACATGGTAAACCAACCTGTACGACAATTGAACGGAAGTTGTAGTTTTACAACTGATTAATCAGGCTACATGTTTCGGCCTTTTATCCGGCCATCATCAGGCCTACACAATAATATTGTTAATTAAGGTACATTCGTCAACTCTACCAATGGGATCCCATTGTTTAACTGGACCTTAATGTGCATTTAAAGGTTTATGTTAGCAGTTAAAATACTATTGGAAATAAAAACAGGCATAAAACTATATGTAACTTTAAACTATCCTTGTAGGGTTGAACGTAAGTAGCCGTCGTATCACTCAGGTGCGTACAAGGATAGTTTAAAAATATATACAGTTTTATACCTGTTTTTATTTCCAATAGTATTTTAACTGCTAACATAAACAATTTAAATGCACTTAAAGCCAAGTGTAACAATGGGATCCCATTGGTACAGTTGACGAATGTGCCTTAATTAACAATATTATTCTGTAGGCCTGATGATGGCCGGATAAAACGGCCGAAACATGTAGCCTGATTAAAAAGTTGTAAAACTACAAATGCCATTCAATTGTTGTGTATAGACGGTACTTTGAAATAAAATGTTGTTACACATGCACAACGGGATGGCATCATTCAAATATAAAACACTCTAAGGTTAGACGCTACCTGCCAACTGTTTGGTGTAGATGTGCTGCAATTAAACTGAACGCTGGCAGTGGCAGGTGAACACCAGTTTGGTGGATCTAATACTTCGGCATTACGCTTAGAAGTTTGTGTAAATTCAACAGACGTATAAATCCCTGGAATTTTTATGGAAAAATGCGGGCAAGTATCAATTCTCGTCTGTCATCAAATGGGACCTAAGTTGGCGTCCCTTTTTGCATTCACTTGTGCTTTTATGTGAATCCCCAACATTCAGTTTACTGGTAGCTGTTTCCACTTCACTGACTATATTTTATGTACTGCCTCACCTCATTACTCAACATTCGAGTATTTTCGTGTTTCGTATTGATGTAATCATCCCTGTTTATTAAACGATGACCCCGCATCCATTGCACTTCCTTCGAGAGTACTTGATATTGATCCATGGTTCAGTCGGCAAAATTTTGTGATTCACTATGACACGCCCGTCCGACACAGAGCCTGTGGGTTTCAAGTACCCCCTCGTGTACTCACGTCGAGCCATACAGATGCAATTAACAGACATATAAAAATTTTAGGACATCTGTCTCTTTCATACAATTTTCTGGAATGTAATTTCAACACAAACAAAATAACGAGTTGGTATGTGCTTAAAAAGTGAACTATAGGAATAATTTATATAGAACAAACTATAGCAGCTACAATTTATAACATCGAGATGATGGAATGTCCAATCAATATCGTCCTTACACTAAAGGACCCGTTAGTAAAACTATGAAATTTTCCCAGGAGCATAAACGGAGCACAGCTGTTATGTACGGATTACTGGGTCAGTACCAAGCTATACATCAGAGCAGAGAGGGCTACTCGTGGCCTCTCTGAAGACTGAAACCTGATGACTCTGTGTATAGAGAAATCCTCTTAATAAAATATGTCTTTCGAAGGTACATCAGCCCGAAACTTGTCCTATAGTAAATAGCAAACGTGTTGCTCTACTGACACGTGTTCACTAAATTTGCATGTTGGCGTTACCGATGGCAGCGGATTAAGAACTATAAACGCAGGTAAAGCCCCCCACAAAAGCCTTCCCTCTCAGAAGTTCGTACAGCCGGTCATGCTGTTAATACTGATAGTAGGAAATGAAGAGAGAAAGAAAAGCATGAGTTTAATAGCAGTTAACAAACAGCAACGGAAGTTAATTAAGTACGACTCAGAGACGCAGATGCGGTAGTTATGATATATACCGCGGGCTGCTGTCTTACGATACACAGCGAGTACACTACAAGATTCAAGTCTTCCGAGACGTTATGTCGTTTCGACCAACAGGTACCGAAGTTTCGAAGGATCGTACTGCCTTCAACTACAGGTTGAAGCTTGATCTAGAAAATAAAAGCAACAATACTCTCCGAAACGTCTGAAAGTATTCTCCAGTCGACATGGCCTAGCATTCCAGAACACTTGAATATTCAAATCTCAAGTCTCACAAATACACTACAAATTTTAAAAAAATGCGATGTCTCTCCCGTCACCGTCATATGCCTTTAACAGAATAACGCGATTTCGGGCAGGAGAACCAACAGAAAGTAAAGGTAAAGGTAAAGTGATCCCGTTACAGGCCCGGTGTGGCCCAGAGGGTGGGTAGAGGTATGGCTCTACTCTTCCACGACCGCGGCTCTAGAAGGGGATGAGTGGTCAGCAGCACGCCCCTGCCGCACTTTACCCCCAGAAAAGACCCGGTACTCATTTTACAAGAGGCTGGGTGGGCCCCAGGGCCGGTCTGGACGGGCGGAAAATCTCGTCCCCACCGGGATTCGATCTCGGACCGTAAAGTCCGTAGTCAGTCGCTATACCGACTGAGCTACCGGGCCCACACAGAACGTAAAACAACTGTAATTTACTTCGGAGCTGAAGAACATAAGCCACAGAGATAAAACTGAGGACATGGTAAAAACAAACCGATGTATTAAAACGGGGAGCTAGAGAAGTTCTTGTTCAGGTTTACAAGTGACAAAACAACCACAAAGACAGTCCAAAGACAAATTTGCGGAGGGAAGGGGAAGATGTCATGCATCGAGTAAAGGGAAGACGCACAATATTTAAACAATAAAACTAAACAGAGACATAACAAAACCCCAAAAGAATATCCTGTAAAGATAATAAGAAACGACAAAGTTGTGGAAGACTAGAAGACGATGATGGCACAGTTAAAAGAAAAGTTTTCTGTCGTCAGTCATAATGCATACAGGTCTAGTGGAATCTGCGGGCAATTGGCTGACAAGGGGATTCCACCCCAATGACGGAATTGAGTTCAAGATCTGACAGATGAAACCAACAAAGCAAACTCAATGATTCGCTGCGGATATTTGGCAGGAGCCCTGACAGTTAGCGGGGGATGACATGGTGTATTCAAGGTCAAAGGCAGCACATGGATTTTGCAATGACACGTTCATTGAGGCTTCGTATTTGTCACTGACTTGACATTCTGTTGTTGCATATATATATATACAGCCACAACCACACCCAAACACATACATATACACAATGTGTGATCATAATTTTGTGGGAATTTGCAGACTAACGCGGTCAAAATACAATAACTTTTTATCCGTCCGTGTGACGTTTCTTCGAAATTCAGTAGGTGCTTTGGAAGATTAAACATGCAGTCAGAATAATGGGCTGAGACAGACGGACATAACGCATCAGTTACATTTTCACTGATTTCTGTAACAATCATATTGGACGACTGTGAATAATGTTATTGGCACGGTCTGTGGAGAACATACTGTGGATCAGCTGACTGTTGTCCATAATGTGGCAACGAGCGACACTGGGTATATAAGTTTGGAAGCACGTGATATGTACTTGCCAATGTTACCGTCGGAATGGGGAATACGTACAGGAGGGCACAGGCATTCCGCGCGCAAACAAAATTGTCCAAGCCACCTCTTTCGTTATAGGTAATTCCGGGAAGTGGAACTGCGTTCCTTACGCCAAAATACTTCTTCATGGCAGAGATGCACAGCAGCACCACGAACAGCTAACGGAAGTACAGGGTGACACGTCGAACAGCTGCAAGGTGTACAGAATATCAACCACCGACATTCCGCTTCGCAGTGGATGTGCCTTGTCCGTTCAACACGGCCGTCAGTGACTAGAATTCAGGAGTGCAAGGGTGAAGACAGGCGTTGTAATGTGAAGGAATTAGCCGAGCACACAGGGAATGCAGGGGCTACTCTACGGAGTAGAGGCCTTCTTGAGAAGCTAACCGATTTGCAGCTAGTCAAGAAATCTCCAGCATTTTAGGGAACACGAAAGTTCATTACCGCATTCACAAGTGCTCGCCTCCTGTCCCTATCCTGAGCCAGTGCGATCCAGTCCATAACCCTACATCCCATTCCTGGAGATCCATCTTACTATTAACCTCCCATCTACACCTGGTCTCCCAAGTGGTATCTTTCACTCAGGTCTTGCTACCAAAATCCTGTATACGCCTCTCTTCTCCCCCATATGCGCTACATACTCCGCCCAGCTCATACTTATCGATTTTATCATCCGAACAATATTGGGCGAGGAGTACATTTCATTAAGCCCCTCATTTTACAGTTTTCTCCACTCTCTTGTTATCTCGTCCCTCCTAGGAATGCAGTGCCTACAGCAATCTTAGTTTACAATGAACCTTAGAAATATGCATAACTGATGCCAAGTGGGTGCCACATGACATCATATAAATAATAGCATATATATCTGTATTGTTGGGATCGCACATTCGAATCCCTCTGATGACACGGATGCTTGTCTCTTGTGTTTGTCGTGTTTTGTGGAAGTAGCGGCCTCTGCGACGGGCGGATAACTCGTTCAGAGAGTCCCACGGGTGTGTGTGTGTCTTAATTGTGTGTGATCTAGAAACCTCTACAATAAGGCGGCTTGGGGCCGAGGTGGGTTGTTGTACCATATACACACTACTCACAGAACTAATCGTGGAGCACAAGTGTAGATTACACTGCACACAGTCGTCAACACATCGCTTGCACGGCAGATCACAAGTGAAGATATTAGTCTTCGTGGAGGCAAAAATATTCCGTTGTTGTATTTCAATACATAAACGCACTAATGAAGGTTGTTTCAAGTAAAGGCTGTAAATTTTAAAGGCTGTAAAGTTTAACTATTCATACTTTACGTGACACCTAAATATTTTGTGTTATGATTAAGCATTACGTATTTTTAGGATTTCCATATATTTCGATTTCAGTTTTGTCTAAAGGAGGATGTAAACTACTCCTACGGAAATGAGACTTTCTTGAGAAGCTAACAGTTACTCAGATAGCCAAAAAAATACTATCCCTTTACTGGGCTGAAGCGTTACTGATGACGACGATGATGATGAGGATGATGACGTTTCATAACTGTCTTCAAAACAGCTGGCCAGACGTCTATCTTGAGCTAGGTCAATCCAGTCCACTGCATCATATCCGGTTTCTTTCGAACATGCATTTTAATATTATTCCCACGTCTAAGCCAAACTTTACCGCGTGTTACATGAATTTCTCAACTCTCCAATGCGTACTACATGTCCTATATTTTAATCTTCCTTGTCTGGAAAGTCATAATAAATGGTTAATGTGTAAATTATTACTCTATTCACCATGCACGTTTGTCCCTTTTTCTATTACTTCTTTCCTCTTACACACAAACACTGTCCTAATTCCCCCTTCTCTCTCACACTCAAACTGTATTTATTTAAGACGACAGACCAAGGTTTACTCACAAAATAACTGGCATAATCGCAGTTTTGTGGGGTTCGGTGGAAAGATACGACCAAAATAAAACGTTTCCAGTCTCTTCCGTGAGACATTTAATAGAAATTAAGTGATTTTGAAGATCAAGCAACAGAAAGATGTACGAGTACTGAAAGTAATGGACGTGATCTTTTAATTTCACGTTGGCTTCACCTATTCCTATGAGGGTCATACCAGACGCCTAACAGTTGTTTTATGCTTTATGGGTAAGCTAACGAGTAGTACTTAAAACCAAGGACATGGCGAGGGATCAGCAAGTACCGAGATACACCACACCATCCTTATTGAGGGCAATATCTTTTATGAGAATAATAATAATAATAATGTGAATTTCGTACCCTAGCTACGAGGCTTCAAAATAGAAAGTGTCTATAAAAGTAGTGTTGTAAAATACTGGAGTTTTCCAGCGTAGTTTTATAGGCATGGTAGTTTGTCTATCGAAAATAACTTTGTGTTTGCGTTACCACGGAGACTATGGTTCGATAATTCTAACTTTGGAGATAAATAAAGAAACTTCAGGCTGAAATTTAATTCAACAGTAGGCCTACTCTGTTCTTGTGAGAAGGCTGCGACTCCGAGCTGTAGCAGAGCAGCGCTTGGCATCTTCCTCTGATTGTTTGTCCACTTGCAACTTAAAATACAAAAGAATATAACTGACCACTAAAACATCGTACAGCGTGCAAAATCTAGAACTAGTCTGTCAAATTTCATCTTTCCTTGAAGTGTCTTACATAGTATTGACTTTATATACAGCTGAAATTTAACGTCATCAAATCACGATTTTCATGGAAGTCTGTTAATAAAGTACTGCCGAAGATTCCGACAAAACGCACGCACACACACACACGCACGCACACACAAGATGACGTAATGGCTACCTTCTCTTGTAAAATAAATGTATAAGATTGAACTCACTTTTATAATAACAGCTTTGGTAAACTTAACACGGGAAAAGTTGGCTGAGGGGATATATTCGAGGAAGGGAGGGTCCCCAATTTGAATCTAGACCTTGATACCTGGTTTTCACCTTCATTCCAGTCAAATAACAAGACAATACGCTACATATGTCAAAATTGCTTCCTTCCCCATCCTTTCAAATTCACTGTCCAATACCCCGCAATCATATGAATTTGTACGGTCGAAGATAATGACGGCGTCCTTAAATAAGTAAATACATATAAAAAGTGCCTTATTAACGATAAAGGGATTTTCAGCCAGTGAGGTAACTAACCACGGAATAGAAAATCGGGGTTTGTTTCCCCTCGATGTTACATACAGTCCGGTCCTCGGGTTCAATCTGCCCCTACTCCAACACTTAAATAGGGCTTCTTTTACAGGGGATAATGCGAACGGAGGGTGAAGCTGTCCATTCACTTCAATCCACTAAAAAAAAAGTAAAGCCGTCCCAATCCACAACATGAAGACGTAGGGGATGTAGAAGTATAGCGCCACCCATTCTTATCGCAGCACTTGATGGGCAATCCGGTTGTTTTATTCCGTTAGCCATTTCGTATGAGGCCGGGAGTACCTCTGAGCCTGCAGTCTAGCCGCTATACTGACCCCAGTCTCTCGGCACACCATCAGCTTAGTACTTTAGTTAATAATGTGTGGTGTTTTACCTCGACCATTCCTACATACTATCACGTCGCACTGCTCACGTACTGTGAGAAATATTATCTTTAATTTCTTACACAAATGGAAACACGAAAAGTGCTGTAATATGTGCTTGCAGACAACTTAATTCCTTGCCAATTGGAAAGGGTATGTAGTCAAACAAAACTATGTCAATTAAGGTGTATTTAATGGCTATACTAGACAACTACATGTTTCGGCCTTTACTGGCCATCTTCAGGTTGTCTTCCAGAGAACTTAACTTAAGGTCCTACTACATAAATTGAGCGCGCACGTGGTGCAGAGATCTCTACATACGGGCCGTACTGCGTAATGTAGTTTCTATATGTGGTGGTATGCTCTGGCTAGAGGCATGGTAGTGCTAGTGGCTAGTGTCAAGTTTGAAGGTTCTGATCCGCTGGTATTGTGAAGAGGCGTGTTCCTCTTAACCCTTTGGCGCCTGAATTATTTTTTAAATTTTAGCACACTCTGTATATAAAATGTGAATAAAACAGGAACCAAATACTTTAGAATTATGAAACAATCTGCATTTTGAAGAGAAAAAAAC
>Ga0123355_10017286_pt1 | contig 11394 bp, 8 predicted proteins | sample TergutEmb28metaG_3_FD_89872 | JGI IMG/M metagenome (GOLD analysis project Ga0123355, IMG submission 89872) | Embiratermes neotenicus P1 segment gut microbial communities from Petit-Saut dam, French Guiana - Emb289 P1 | ecosystem: Host-associated > Arthropoda: Insects > Digestive system > Gut ...
AAATCGTGAATATGTAATAAATTTAGCAAGGAACGACGAAACTCCCTGATGATGATCTGAAAAGATCGAAACATGTCGGAGTAGTTTTATGTGTTTTAAAGTGTTTTAAGTGAAAGTTATATATGCGCATTTGTTGGTTAATATTTGAAGTGATTTTACGAAATGCACGGTCCAACGACGAGATTCATTATAATAATAATAATAAAAAATTACCCGTGTACGCTACGCAAACATGCAGGGAGAAAAGAGGTACACCTCCACTCATTCTAAACTTGGAGACGAGATGGAGATGAGCGGTCAAATTCACGCTCCGGCCGCTTTTCTCTTGAGGAAAGTAATTTTGGTACCCATAGAATAGGAGACTGGGGGAGGGCTCTAGATGTGGTTTGGACAGTTTAGGAGAACAGGAAAAGATTTTTATACATCCAGCGAGCCAAACCCAAAATCTTCCAGGCCATCTGCTAGTCACCATGCTGACCATGCTAAGCTGGCAATAGAAATGATTCAGTTCACTTCAGTATGTACGTAATGGCATTCTGGCTGAAAGGCAAAAAACAAGAATTATAGATATATAATAGTGATAAAAATAAAGATAAACGATGACGACGGTGATGACAATGTTCGGTTTATTGCGGTAATTACAAGCACAGTTATAAGAATAATAATTTAGTGACTTAACTTTTTTTCTACACGGTTCTAAGAAGAGTGTTTCTATATGCGGTACAGTCTCCCCCATACTCGTGTTTCTATATGCGGTACAGTCTCACCCATACTCGTGTTTCTATATGCGGTACAGTCTCCCCCATACTCGTATTTCTATTCAATATTTCTTTTACAAAATACTGTTATTTGTCGCAAATTGTATGTGTTTATCTTCAAATATTATCCATTTTTAATTAGCGTTTTCCTCGCCTTCCTTCCCAATTTACGTCTATATTTCTTATACTCATTTTATAATCCTACACGCCAAGACTCATTCATATTTAGCCACGTTTTGTATAAATGATCCATCCTACACTTCTCCCGTTCCTTGAATAAATGGTCGTACAAAATCCTAATCTTCAATTCCTTTCGACAGTTCAGAGTTTTCTCATAATCTTTCTCCTACTTCTCAAATTCCTGCATTCGTCCAAGCTGTCCCATTTCTGTTCTGCCCGGTACAACATTCAGGATACCCTTCGCTAACCATTTTATATTTCATATCCCAGAAAGACACTTAATGATATTTTGCAAACTTCTTTGAGAATAAACTTTGCCCTGTGATATCATTACACCCGCATCTCGTAGTTTCACTCGGTCACTCGTTTTGCTTCACAGCAGACTCTGCCAAATGTAGCCAGATTTTCCTAATTCCTCTTTTATCTTATTTGCCCAGTTTTCAATTTTCATATGCTGCTTTCTATTCAAAGCATTGTTAATAATAATAATAATAATAATAGTCGCTCCCAGTGGCCGCGCGCTTGCTGGGATTGCTGGTTTGAATCCCTCCGGTGGTATGGATGTCTGTCTCTTGTGAGAGTTGTGTGTTGTCAGGTAGAGGTCTCTGCGTCGAACCGATCGCTCATCCAGAGGAATCCCACCGAGTGCGATGTGTCTGAGTGTGATCGTGAAGCCACAACAATGAGGAGGCCTTTGTTGACTAGAGGCTGTTTTGTCATGTAAATAAAAATAATAATAAATATAAATTAAACTGATATGAAATGTCTTTTTCGTAACCTACCTGAAGAAACGCGATTGCAGTAACACCAGGGAGACGAAGACATTAGGCCATTGCATTAGAGCAAATATATTCTTGATGTTTAAAACACTTTATTATCCAACAGATACACAAATATATAATTCGTAGATACAATTAGAATTATTATAAAATATTTAAAATATTTAAAATTGCTCCAACATGTTTCGAATCGCAAGGGATCCATCATCAGGGAGCTTTATACAGCACTTGGCTAAAATTACAGTAATGGTTCTATTGTGTCCGTTGACATGGACGTAGTCTGTGTTATGGCAGCATATTTACCCGTGGTGCAGACCACGGGTAAATATGCTGCCATAACACAGATTACGTCCAAATCAACAGAGGAGATAGAACCATTACTGTAATTTTAGCCAAGCAATATATAGAGCTCCCTGATGATGGATCGCTTGTGATCCGAAGCATGTTGGAGCAATTTTAAATATTTTATAATAATTATAATTGTATTTATGAATAATATATTCGTGCATCTGTTGGGTAATAAATTATTTTAATCGTCATAGATGCACGGTATAAACTTGAAGAACATTCTCGACGTATTTAGAGGAAGAAGTTAAAGTAAAGGACCTGAATTTTCACTCTCCCAAGAACAAAACTGACACCGAATGCAGTAGTGTGTGAGCAACATTGCCGCCTCTCACTTAGAAGATCCTGGTTTCGAATCATGGCAAGAAGGCCAAAAGAAATTTTCTGTCGTTTTCTTTGGCTCCTCCACGTAATGGGTCGGATATTGGCCTAAATTAGGGCAATATCGTTTTATTTTACATCCGTTATGTTTCGGTAACCACAAATCATTCTAGCATTCGGTGTTATATAAATACAGCGCTGTTAAATAAACCACACACTAATCAGCACAAAACGTTTGGACATGCTGTCGGGATACTGGAGCCAAGACACGTTCTTCCGCCCGAGCCTCACGCTGTCTGAGGTGAAGCAGCTTGCGTTCCAGATACAGCTGATGATAAAAAGAGCTCAGACCGTTGCTCTCGGAAAGGCAGGTCCAAAACCTGATGCTGGGGCCAGCAGTTCCCGAATTCGGCAGGTGAAGGCAGTGCGAGAGCCCGCCCGCCCGCCCGAACCTGCTGCTTCAGTGCATAACCGAATGGCCAAGTCACGTCAGCTCATCAGTAGAGTTTAAATCATGCTGTCTCTAGGCAGACACACGTCCTAACAGCAACGAGTAAAGGAGAAGATTTCCGTGAAATTGAAGAGAGGAAAGGCATTAACAAGTACAAAGATGGAGACTGTTCCTTTGTCTGGGGACGCAATTGCGTTTCTTCGGAGGCGACACTTGTTTAACTCACACTGTGGCAAATGTATGGAGACGTGTTTGTTTCGGATTAGAACCTCAGAAAGTAAAATATTTCTCTTTGGCCTAATCTGTCTGTTTCCATTTTGCTTCCTTTCATTTTCTTTCCTGTTTGTCTCCCTTTCTTTTTCTCTTTTTTCTTTTCTCTCCTTCCTTCTTATTTTTTCTTTTCTGTTTAGTTTCCAATCATTTAGTCTCTTTCTGTCTCCCTTCAGCCCCTCTTTATTCAATTCTCGTATTTCATCTCCTAACTAACATGTCCTTCTTCCCATCATTTCTTCATTTCTTCTTTACTTTCATGTCCACTTTTATACCCCCAATTTTCTTCATTCTTCTGTCTCTTTTATTTCTCTCTGTCACACTTCCCTCTTTAACCTTGCATTTTCTCTGCTTGTGTTTCTCATTTTCTCCTTTCTTTTATCTCGTTCTATGAACCTTCCTTGTTTCTACTCCGTTTTCTACGTGAAGCCGAAGCTGTGACAGCAGTAGCTATAAATATTGCCCCCTTTTGGTGTGTGGTGACGCCGTGTTTTTTAGTAAATGTTCACAAACATTTCGAGGCAGCCTGATTCCTCCATCTTCATCACACACACACACACACACACACACACAAACACAGGGCCAGCAGTTTCGCCCGAAACGTCTGCCGAACTACACTGGCGTCTTTAAACTTAACGTGAGTCATCGGCCTGAGGATGGCTACAAACAGTAGCCGAAATATGTAGCACATTCATCAAATAATGAAGTTGTGTTTTGACTAAAAAACCTGCATTTGTAATACTAAGGTGTTAAACGCAATAAGTCAATAACCCTCATTCTCTATGGTTCTTTAACTTTTAGTCATCCCCTCTCCCGCCTCCCAACTCCCACGCAATAAAACCGAGCAGCACTTCCTGCCCACAATAAAATGTCCGAAATAATTGCGAACGGGCCGATGACTAATCCGGCACGGAGCCACGCTTGGCCTGCCTCATGTGAGGCACGCGAGCAGCGTGGGAAGATGTTGAGATAAATCCCGGCCTTCAGTGTGCCAGTAATTACAAGGGAAGTGGAAGCTTTGTTACACCTTAACAATGTCTATTTCCTGAAGTATTTAACGACGTTCTGTCAATATCGTAAGTTTTATAGCGTCAACAGTATTATTGCGAACATTATTTTATAACGATTTGGGCCGAGGAGCTGAAGGATCGGGTTTGCGCTACCTTCAAGCAAAAGGTAGACTTTTTCCCTCATGGTGCAACAGCCCCCAGTGGGCCAGGGCCTCCTCATTATCGAGGCTTCACGATGTCACTCAGAACATCACAATCAGTAGGAGTCCTCTGGACAAGTGATCAGCTCGACGTCGAGACCTCTACCTGACAACACACAATAATCACAAGAGACAGATATCCGTGCCACCGACGGGATTCGAAGCCGTAACTCCAGGAAGAGAACGGCCTCTGACCCAGCCACACAACCGGGAGACACCGGGTTCTAATCCTAACAAGGTTGCACGCTAGTTTATTAAAGGTTTCTTATACCTCGGTCTTTTGTGGCAAAATTAAAAACTGATCGGTCACGACCGGATATGTCCAAACCTTGTCTAGCGTCCCTAACTTGTGTGCAGTCTTGGTGGAAAATTTTACAACTTAGGAAATATTAATTAAGTTTGAACGAGACATTATTGATGCATACTGACACATTTACTTATATTTGATGGGTTCTTCTGTATTGTTGTTGCACATAACAATGACAACAATTATAAAACAACAGAGCATTTATTTACATTCTCGCACTACGTGTTGCTGTCAACAATGCTTTATGGCAATTTTATACTGTTGGCAAAAATAAACCTTCTTAGGTCTTCATGTAAAGTATCAGATATTTTTATCAGATTTTAGCCAAATTTTGGATTTCTCCGCAGATTTGTCGTAGAAGTACGCAACATTAAGGGGGCCGGGTAGCTCAGTCAGTAAAGCGACTGGCTACGAGCTGGACGGTCTGGGGATCGAATCCCAGAGGGGACGAGATTTTCCGCCCTTCCAGACCGGCCCTGGGAGCCACCCAGCCTTCTGTACGATGGGTATCGGGTCTTTCCCGGTGTTAAAGATCTGCCGGGGCGTGACGCTGACCTCTCACCCCCTTCTAGTGCCGTGGTCAAGAAAGAGTAGAGCTATACCTCTACTCCCCTATGGGCAGTACGGCCTGTACAGAGTATCAGTGCCTGTACAAGGGTGCAATTTTTACCCAACATTAAATTTTACTTAAATCCGTCTAGTGGAAGCCCAGTCGATGCGGGCGGCCAGACAGAGGGACGGACATGTCGGAGGTAGTATCATGCGCTTGTCGGGAGTTATGCGAACGCGACTGAAAAGCTAGCTATCAGGATGCTCGACGTTACATGTTCTGCACATGCCAAACATACTCACGAACGTAAACCTGAAAGTGAAAGCAAACAATTAGTGTAACTTACCTGTCTTTGGATGTACGCCGCATGCACAGAATGCTTTGAAACGTGTCTGTACACATGCAGGCTACTTGTATTTTTTCGAACACGCGACCTTCCCGTTTGTAGTGCAGTGCCTCAACCAACTGCGCCATTGCGTAACCCAATCCTTTATACAGTATATATTATTATATGAAACAAATGAATGTGTACACAAAGTTCATGTGCGGTAGAATGTTAAAATCATTTTACTTCCGTTAAATGTGATAAAGTCTCTGTGCCTGAGCGAGGTTACTTATAAGGCATGAAGGTCACGTGTGGAGTCAGTTCAGAGGAAAATGGCTGACAGTCACTCTGCGCGCGTTGGTGAACACTTTTACGCCATCTTGACGGTTGCCGAAACAATGTCGGTGACAGTCATCACACTACAACAAATCCTCGCGCGGTAAACACAGGGCAACTGAGAATACTGTCCTTCGTGTCACTGTCTTAATATAGGGACTAACAATACACAAAGTGCGCAAAATAAATAATTCCCATCTACCTGATATTTCTACAGTATACCTTCTGTGTTCCGTATTAGACACTAAACCATTAAATTTAATCACTCTAAATACATGCCCACATAACACCTGTGTGTTTATGAGACATCAGCGGATGTCTTGCTGATGAGGTAAACATTTCAGCAGGTGCTTTCTTTTACAGACACGACGCAGGTGCCTGAGACTTCCCAGCTATACTGACCAGGAACTGTTTTGTTCCGTCCCTGACCCAGCTCTGGGTTCCAAATTTACAAACAGTTGTTCACGAAAAGTGTAAAGGGCTCCAGCTCAACGAAATTTGGTACAGGGAATCTGCACCGAACGGTGGTGGATATTTGACTGGTGTGAGTAACGGTCCAGCAGACAGCCTATATTGCATGTAGCTCAGATACAACCTATTCATTCTCTCAAAAACCCTCAATCTCAGCAAGCGAGCCCCCGCAGACTCAACCCTTCGACGACGTGGTCATCGGGTTCGGTCTGAACGATTCCATTCCATATATTTTTCTCCACGCCACTGACATTTATCATCTGCTTTAAATACTGCAGCTAATAAAATTTGTATACAAGATCTTCTCTAGACATCAATGTAGATTAGTTCCAATTTTTTGTATAAAGAAAGACCTGAATTTAAGTAGCAACTACTGTTTCTGTTAACATATACACACTCTGTTCATTTTCTACAGGCAACTTTAACAACACTGGGCATGAAAATTCATTTCTTTCGTCCATGAAGTGTGCAAAGTTACATTTCTATTGCTGAATTCAGTACTCTGATGAGAATGCTTACCTGGCTGTAATAATAAATTACACTTGGTCTACAGATAGGCAAAACAATTCCCGGTGTAATAAGGAAAACGTAAATCAGTTCCATTACAGGCCCCAGGTGCCCAGAGTGTACTAGCAAGTTAAGGTTCCCAGATTACGTGACAATGGTCCACGATGTTGGTTAGGTTGTCAGCCTTACGCACCGGCCGCTTTTTACCCCCACGAAATACTCCTGGTACTCATTTCTGTTAGAGGCTGAGTCGACCCCAGGGCCATAATACGATCGGAAAGATTATGTCAATGACAAATTCCAATGACAGCATCTGGAATCGAACCAGCGACCTTCCGATTTGTAGCACAGCATCTTAACCACTGTGCTACAGCGATCCCCCGGTGTAATAAGAGTAGGATTAATTGTTAATAGCGGGGACCCTTTTCGGGAAATATTACCATTCAGGACAGAATCCTTCTTTAAAATCCCCATCATTTAAATATATAAAAGTGTAAATTCTATCGAATGTCTCGTGTCGGTGCAAAGCCTTATCTCGCGTTAAACAAATATATTGAGAGGTCGCTGAGAAGAGAGTTCTGGGAAGAATAATTATTTAGGAGAAGGAAGTAAAAAAGACTTGAGAAACTTACATAATTCGGAAATTTACAATTTATATTAAAACGCTATGAAGGCTCATTGAAAAGCAAAGGCGTAAAAGGGTATTTTTTTTTTAGAAATGCTTGATGTTTGGGAACAAATTTGACTACGAACACGAAGACAGTGAGATTCTCCGAAGCTGTGCTTAACTGACGAGAAACAGAATTTATAATCATGCAAAAATCTCCTTGTGAAGACTCCACTAAACAACTTTAAACCAAACACTAGACCGTGATTAGACAGACATGAACTTACCACTATGCGTATATATTACTAAATGTATACAAAGAATTATTAAATGTTGCATAAAATTTTGTATGTTGTAGTACAAATCCAATATATATATTTTTTTATTTTAGAGTCTGTTATCAGGCGTCAAAATTGGGCGTGTCTAAGTAAGGTGTCGGCGGTTTATGTTATTACGCTGCAGAAGCAAGGCACATATACTTAGCTGGTGTTATTACTTCTGGTACGCTACCAGACTGCTCCAGGAGGCAATTGGAATGTGTAGATAACACATCCCTGATTATAGTCGGCGATACATTCGGTTCTTCAGGCATCAATTTTATACGGAATGCTTCGACTGACTGCAGAGACTAAGTGGCCTTACTTCCAGTGCAGGGGGTCTCGATACGGTTCCTCAGGTCACGTTCCCGCGTTGAAAGGCTAACTGCTTATAAATTATATAAAAGTAGAACTTTGCGTTAGGTCGACAAAATGAATGCATAATGTGGAGTTCGTGTGTTTCCTCTCTCTACAAACACGTCGCTTCTTTCCAAAGTCCTTACCAATCCGACGCTAAGGGCGTTCTTCTAATTTTATTAGACTCTTCACAATGCTAACACTTCTAGCTGAAGCGCCGTCATTACTTAAACCAAGAGACCATCCACGAAAGATACGTAACGTAACTATCAAGACCTAAGATACAAGATGCTTTATCTGAAATTATAAAAGTATTCGTAAAAGATTTTCTTCTCAGAACAAACGCTTCATTAATTTCGGTTTTCATTATGAAAACTGGTGCCATAAATCCTACGTTACGGAAAAATGCCTTCCAGTACAGCTGCGTCAGAACCTAGAATGATGGGCATATTTGCATGGATCATCATGCAACCTGATAAACTTCCATCCGTGTTTCTATACTAGAAGGGGAGAAACCATTATCACGTGACAAGTTTGGTGATCTAGCTACCACGTTTAAGTGGATGAAAAACAGCTGGACTACAGAGTTACGTGTCAGATTCAGGTGAATTGTAAGGCCCCTTTCCTCCACCAAACTGGATAATGAGCACTTCTGCAAACCTATAACACAGCCTATTTCAGACGATTTGGATAAGAGAGACATAACTTCCTGTCCTCCCACATACCTACACTTCCTTGAAATTACAATTTGCATCACACGGAGCTTTACTTTAGTTTTTCTCGCTTCTATTGAAACCACTAAGTTTTCCTATAATTTGGAACATAACAATAAACATATACGTTGTGTCCACTTCACAACATTACGAACCTGCACGTTTTCATTGCTCTGCTGTGATGACCAATGTCTCCTTTAACTCGCTGTTTTTAGATAAGAGAGTTCTGAGACAAAAATACACTTTCAGGCCACAGTGCTGAGTACACAGACATCAGCTATGACGACAAAGAAAATTATCCATAAATGTCTCTCGAATTCCTTGCTTTAAGTCGATTATTTATATCTAGATTTAAGATTTTGTTTCGGGCAGATTTGATTTTTGACAATCATGTTTAAAGACACGCAATTGAGAATATTTCAAGCACATATACACGACAGTAAATTCAATATTGCCGATGGACTTAGGAGCCAAAGTTTTGGCCAGATATGTGGTAATATAATGTAATATAACTTTAAAGCATAATAAACAAGTGTCATCGGTATATAACTGCTTACTCCAGTAACAATATTAAATTTCCAATTCTTACAGCAAAACAAGCAACCAAGATATATGACTATTATTATATAATAACATTATAAGTTTAAATATACGTTTTACAATATTTTCGTTGCCAAACACGATAAGGAATAACTTCTTATAAAAGTTGTTTACTTCGTGCATTTCGGTTAAATATATTCCTTTATGACAACTAACTAAATGCAAAATACAACATAAATATAACACCACTTTATATTTATACATGTTTCTGTATGAATATGCCACATATAGGGATTACTGTCCGTACTGTTATATTTATATGATGTTGCACATTAACTTGGTTGTCTTTAATCGAATATATTTAACGATTAACTTGTTAGAACTTTCACATTATAACATTACACGTTCCGAAATGTGGGCCGGATAGTGCAGTCGGTATAGCGACTGGCTACGGGCTGAACTGTCTGGGGATCGATTCCCGGTGGGAGCGAGATTTTCCGCAAATGTCCAGACTGGCCCTGGGGCCCACCCAGCCTCCTGTACAGTGGGTACCGGGTCTTTCACGGGGGTAAAGAGCTGCAGAGGCGTGACGCTGACCCCTCACACCCTTCTAGTGCCGTGGTCAAGAAAGAGTAGAGGTACACCTCTACTCCCCCTATGGGCCGTACGGCCTTTACAGAACATCAGTGCCTGCACAAGGGTGCACTTACCTGACGTTCTGAAATGGATGCAAGTGGTGATAGCACGCTACTCTGCATTGTCGGTGACCAACCTGCAAACATCAACTGTGTCAAATACCACAACATTATCACCTGAACAATGTCCATCTGGAAAGCCTTACAAACATTTAGTTCATTGCTGGCTTCTCAGCGTCTAATTGTGAACAAGACTGTACCGATTGCACCCCGTGATCTATTGACTACTTGACCAGTCCTTATCCGACACTATCTCAGCATCGTGTGAGTGTGATAACCTCGATCTGTAATTTTATTCAAATTACCTTTGACTCGGGGTACGTACAAAAACCTTTCAGTCTCTCACAATCAGCACTTAACCTAGCAGAGTCGAATAACGCTCACTTCGAAACGACATTGCTTCTGTTCCCACCTATGGCCTGTCACTCCGAATATCCAGTTTTGCCATTAAAAGCGGTCCAGTTCCTCAGAAACGAGTAAAACTAAGCTATTTTAAGGGTAAAATGTATAAATTTATAGATTATACTAACTTGTACCTTGCTCAACCGAACTCATTCGTAAAGCTAAAAGTCATTTATACACTTATGCTGCCAAATATTTAAATAAAATTCATAGAGAGGCCAAAGAATTGATAGAGCCAGCACGTTCAGTTCTACCGACAGCAACACAAGAACATAAGAAGACAAACAAATAATGCACATGTATGTACGTATTTATTTGCTTATGTATATATTTACACGTACATATACATATATACGTACGTAGGTACGTATATATGTATATGTATGTGTACGTATGCAGAATATATGCGTATATTTGGTATAATGAATAGTATTCTCAGAAGTTTTTATCTAAAAGTGGTAAGAATAAAACAAAATTATTTCACGTATCATCGAAGAGCAAAGATCTCGCTACCAAATAGTGTGTCGCGAACCTGGGTATGAGATTCTCTGGCTATGGACCTCGCGCATTCTTAAACACGGCCTTGCTTGAACTCCTCACCAAATGTTAAAGAAATTATCACATCAAGGCGGATTAGTAGGGCACTTATCACCAGCAGGATATTCAAATATTTGTAATATTTTAATTACATAATCTGAAGAGAAGAGAATCTTGTGAAACAGTCGTAAATTATTATTATTATTATTATTATTAACTGCAATTGGTTTGTCACCCAGTGGCAGTGGTTATTTAACGTGTAGACAAAATATGAAACTGTTAAAGACAATAATAAAATAATTCTTAAATGAATAAGATACAAAGCGTTATGGATTGCGTCAAGTGCATCTTTTAAGCACTTTCGCATAATGCCGAAATGCGTCTATTAGCTTCGTCATGGCTGTATGTCGGTTCGT
>Ga0123355_10017287_pt1 | contig 11393 bp, 9 predicted proteins | sample TergutEmb28metaG_3_FD_89872 | JGI IMG/M metagenome (GOLD analysis project Ga0123355, IMG submission 89872) | Embiratermes neotenicus P1 segment gut microbial communities from Petit-Saut dam, French Guiana - Emb289 P1 | ecosystem: Host-associated > Arthropoda: Insects > Digestive system > Gut ...
AACTTGGCGGACTAAGAAAATATGTAGACTCGATTCCTTCCAGTGGTAAAGTATATTGGAAATGATGGCGTTAGTCGGTAGACTCAAGCAGAACTCAACAAAGTTTGGTCAGTCTCGGTTCGTGACGGGGACGCAGGTAAAATATCGCGTGTGAACTGCGATTGGTGTGAAGAAAAAGTTGTTAGTGAAGTTTTGAAAAAGTATGGGGTGCGTGTGAAGTAAGATGATGTTTCTGACACTGCCAGGCAAAGACATTACTCCACAAATCTTCACGCTGAAATTTCCTGTGCATACATCAGACCCGAAACAGAAACGTAAGTAAAATATGTTGAGAATTATAAAACTTTTAAATTTACTTCCTGCGTGTAGGCACTAAATATTTCTACTGAATCAGTGGCGTACCCAGGAATTTTGTTCCGGGGGGGGGGGGACGGATTCAACAAATTCAGTTGAGGACAGAGGACAGAGAGAAAGGGAATCTGTGGGCGGTAACCCTCTAGTCAGGGGTTCTGGAGGCAGCTGTAATTTGGTACAAGAAATTTCGTTTCTTGTAGTAAAATTTTCTTAATTTTTGGTACTTTAAGATTATTTATGACGACAGTCAATTTATTTGTCATTGCTAATGTAAAACAATTGCGAACCGACGGTAGTTTTAGAATTTTACTGACTTTTTCCGAACAACTTGTGGTGTTGGCGTCCCAAATTCAACAATTTTTAACAGTTTTCAGAGTCGGGTTGGGTTTGGAACGATTTTGGAGGACCTTCCGAATTTAGGGGGGGGGTTTGGACACCCCAACACTCTCCCCCCGGTACGACACTGTACTGAACCTTTTCTTGAACTGAAATATTTCTGATTTATTCGCAACAGTGCAGATTATTGAATTGTTTCAACACCTTCGGTTCATAGTTTTTAAACGTCTATAGGCAACCACGCGCAACCATTTAAAGGGCCGTCTAATATAAACACCGTACGGTGGGCACGAAACTAAATTGAATGCCGTAGGATAAATGTTAAACGACAAACGCAACACTACATACGGTGGCAGTTTTACGTGTAACATAGGTTTGCATATTTACATGTAACATTGGGTAGCAATTTTACGTGTAATGCAGTTGGCACTTTTACGTATAACATAGGTGAAAATTTTAAGTGTAACATAAGGAGGCAGTTTTACGAATTGCACAGAACGTTAGTTCTACGTGTAACAGAGAGTAGCCGTTTTACGTTTAATACAGTGTGGCAATTTTACGTATAACACGGAATGACAGTTTTACGTATAACACAGGGTAACCTGTTTTACGTGTAACCCAGGGAGGCGGTTTTACCTATAACACTGTGTGGCAGTTTAACTTATAACAGTGTGGCAGATTTACGTGTATCACGAAGTGGCAGGTTTACGTATAGTACAGGGTGGCAATTTTATCTATAACATAGGATAGCAATTTTGCGCTGAATGCAAGATTGAACTTTTACGTGTAACACAGGTTTATATTTCTACGTAAAAACAGAAAGGCATTTTTACGTGTTACGCAGGGAAGCAGTTTTACGTGTAGCTAAGTTTTGGCATTTTTACGTGTAATAACCAGTGGCAGTTTTACCTACAACAAAGGGAGGCATTTTTACTTTAACAAAGCGGCAGTTTTAGGTTTAACACAGATGGCTCTTTTATGTGTGGCACAGAGTGGCTAATTTACTTACAAAAGAGGTGGCAGTTTTACGAATGGTTTGGTGTGGCAGGTTTACATTTAACACAGGGTGGCACTTTTACGTGTAACACAGGGTGGCTGTTTTAAGTATGGAAAAGTGTGGCTGTATTACATATAACACAGGGTGGAACTTTTTCGTATAGTACAGATTGGCAATTTTACAGGTTGCAATTTTACACGTAACACAGTTTGCTATTTTTACCTATAACACAGGATGGCACTTTTATGTATAAAACAAGACGGCAGATTTATGTTTAACAGAGGGTGGTATTTTTTCGTATAAAATAGGGTGGTTGTTTTACATGTAATACAAAATGGCATTTTACATTTAACAAATGATGGAATTTTTACGTGTAACACAGTGTTGCTATTTTACATGTTACACAAGTTGGCGTTTTCTTATAGTGCATAATGGCAGTTTTAGTATAAGTTATTTTTGACAGTTTACCTGTAACACAATTTGGCAGTTGTATGTGAAACCCAGAGAGGAACTTCTAAGTTGTAACACAGGGTTGGATTTTTTCTTGTAACAGAATGTGACAATTTTACGTATAGCAAAGACAAGGAATTTTACCTGCAATACATGTCGCATTATTACGTATAGTACAGGTTGGCAGTTTTACGTAAAACACATGTTTGCTGTTTTACGCATAACTAAGGTTGGTAGTTTTGTGTGAAACACAATTAGGCTGTTTTACGTATAAAAGAATGTTGCAGTTTTACGTGAAACACAGGTTGGCTCTTTTAAGTGTAATTCAGGGTGGCAGTTTTACGTGTAACAAATTGTTGTTTTATAACACGCGGTGGCATTTTTTCTTATAACACGTGGTGGCATTTTCCCGTGTAACAACGTCAGGTAGCTTTATATATAACACAGTTCCGCAGATTTAACGTAAAACACAGGTATGCAATTTTACGTGTAAAAAAAGTGGCAGTTTTACGTGTAACCAAGTTCGGCTGTTTTAGGCATAACAGAGGTCCGCACTTTCATGTGTAAACTAGGGTGGCAGCTTGTCGTGTAACACATGATGGCAGTTTCACGTATGACACAGTGTGACACTTTTACATATTTTAAGGTGTGGCTCTTATACGTATAACACAGGGTGACAGTTTTCTTATGGCACAGTGTGGCGCTTTTAAGTATAACAGATGGTGGCTCTTTTACATATAGTGAAGGGTGGCAATTTTACGTTTAACACAAGGTGGCAGTTTTAAGTGTAACAAAGGGTGGCAATTTTACGTGTGGTACAGAGTGGCTGTTTTACGTACACCACAGTTTGCAATTTTACGTGTAACAAAGGGACAGTCTTACGTCTTTCGTGCCTAACGGCTGATCCACCAGTAGCGACTGAATGGGAAGCTATGCTTAAGTAAACAATCGGTCATTACGTCCTCCACATAATGCACTTTCGACCACTTCACATTTTCCACACATTACATTTAGAACCTCTGTACCGCGGTCCAGCACTATCCACGAACATCCTGCAATCTATACAGTGTTTCACAGTGATGTGACTAATAGACTGCACTTTATGGCAAATTGTAATGAAGTTTTTTCCGTTTGCGAGTGGATCCAAACCTAAGTTTAAGGCCTTGTATAAGAGGAAGTGTAGCGTAATGAATGTTGCAAGTAGCGGTTTATTGGGTGTTGCAGTGTGTTACAGTGGGTAGGCTGACCGGGAGACGGCCGGCTAGAATTTGCCGGTAGGTACTGCAGCACTGCAGTACGTGCTGGACTGGCAGTAGTGACGTCAGTAAACTGCTCTCAGTTGAAAAGTAACGTTACGGTACAGAGCGGTACAGCAGACCGTAGCAGTGCTGTGCTGTGCTGTGGGCCGTTGTAAAATTCGTAATTGTACCGGTGTGTGTGTGGACTGGGATCGGTTGGACAAGGGCTGAAGTACAGCAGGGGTGCACAGAAATTTAGGGGTGTAAAAATGTAACATACTATTAAAAAAATTAATGTCACACATGAAACCACATAACATGTCGTGTTACTATTACAATACAACTGTAAATATTTGTGTGGAAATTTACGAGAGTTACTGACAAAAGCTTCATACTGTAACAGGAAAACTGGATATTAAACACTAAATATATTCCCTCGCAGAGAGGTACAGTGTTGCTGATGTGTTTGTGTGTGTGTGTGTGAGTGGGTGGGTGGGTGGGTGTATGTCTGTGTTTGTGTGGGTGCGTGGGTGTGTGTGTGTGTTGGTGAGTGTAAGTGGGTGTACGTGCGGGTTAGTTGCAGTATGTGAGATACACTAATTTCTCGAAAATTGAGAATAATGTGAATAAATATTTCATAATTCATGCAAAATTTTCCTTGAAATGTTTTAGATAATTTTATAGACAATAAAGTGCACGTAAATTCCATTCACTGTGGAACCCCCTTATTCTTTTTATTGTATAATTTCATTTTCAAAATAAACTGTATTTAGAAAGGTTTGGAATCTTATATACATCCGGAGTGCTTGACACCCGAGACTTTGTTCAAGAAAAAAAAGTTTGGATTTACATCCTGCTAAACTGAGTAGGAACACAAAATGTTTACCTGCTAGTAGCTGGTGTGCCTGTTTAATGCGAATCATGTTACCGTTATGACTTTCTTACCTTAACTGCAACCTTCCGCGAAATAATTCTTTGCAAGGAAATTCTTGGCACCAAGAATTACCTTCTATCTTTAGCACGTGTCTCGACATCGCCTGTAAATCATTCCCTTTTATGTGGTGAATTGCTAAAGTCTATTTTCATTTTCAGCAGCGTCTGAAGTACCATCTTGAGGCACTCCAAAACACTCCGAAATATTTCTGTTTAAAGTTTTCACAATAAATTTTTCCCTTTTACCCCCATTTCCCCACACGGTCTATTAACAACAATTGATACAAACACAAACTGCTGTACAGAATTCATTCCAACTCCACCCAGTGCGCAGCATGTACTGCACATATCAGTTCATTTCTACATCAGGCAATGAAGAAACCTGAAGTTTAGTTTCAAATGACTCACGTTGTAGTTACGTCGCGTCGCTGCCGTTAAATGCCACTAATTTCGAAAATGGCTACCACGTGTAAAAAAGTGTGTTGTATGTTGGCGAAGAGAGGCGCAGTAAACTGCAGTCCGTGCATTTAGTAAAAATTATAAACCAAACCACAAAGTATTGTTGACTTTTGTTGGCTGTTCTGGAAGTTAGCACAAACACTGCCAGCAGCTGTACCGGACAGAAAACAGACTGCAGGGATGTACTTATATTGCTGCAACGCCTTGCAATGTGTGTAGATGGAAACTGGGCCAGCTGGCTCAATGTACAGCCGTTTGCCAGATGCACGCTACACAGCTGTTAACGGCTCTGTGTTCACCGAATGTGCTGCAGACCGACAGTGTTTTGTGTGGGAGCGACGGACAGTAATTGTCACCGGTAAAGTGAACAGCACTTTGAGAGTTGCTGTATCAACTAACGTTTTTATGAATGGTTCAGTACACTATATCTGCTGTTGGTACCATTTTGATCGAGAAAATTTGCTGACATCTATATATGTTATATTTTACATACGATATTTTCCTCTAATCTGTTTAAAACAACAAAACGCAAATTTAAAGCAGAAGATGTTATCTTCGGTGATTACCGCTCATATAATTGCCCTGTATTTAGTTAAATTCTCTATGTTGTGGTGTTCGTCAGTTCTGCTACACAATCAGTGCTCCTCCAGCTGCACACCGCTGCCCCTGCTGCTAGATACTGACGCAAACTACTGCACGCAATAACCACAGTTACATTCCGCTACACAAACTGCATGGGCAACACAATGCAGGCAACGATAAACATATCGACAGAACTGAGAGATAAAGAAATTGCCTTCCTCCTGAGCCATGCTCGCGGGACTAAGCTCAAAGGGCGTCTTCATGCGGAAGTGAATTTAGGAATTTCTTTCCTTTCACCATTCCTTAGCTGTTGTCCACGGATTGGCTTGTGAGCGGGTGGTGGAGATTTGGGGACGGTAAAAGTAGGATTTCCTGTAAGGAAATATTGAGGAGGACTTGCACTTACTCTACGAATCGCCGAGCATCGGCACTTGCTCTACGGAAGTGACTTACTTCGCAACCGACATCGGGACTCCAAGGGATCACCAAGAAGACAAGTTGGGCGAGTAGTTCCTGCTACATACGGGACCGGTTGTCGAGTATGCTCTTGAGTTATAAATTCGGGTTTAATGTTACATTTCTAAATTCACAAGAGTTTGGACTGGTTCATACATACTCGACACCGGACCCCACCGTGAGGTTGGCCCGAGAGCTCAGAGCTCGGAAGTAGCGATGTATTCTTATAGTTTGTTGGTATCTCGCTATGTAAAGCTACGAAAGAACATTCAGTAAGCTGGTAGGGCCGTAATGCATGTGAGGGTTGATTACCTGAGTTAGGGTTTTGTTGTCAGTGGATGGCTCCCCGCTGTGCAAGTCAGATAGATTATAGTTTGTTTTGCTACTCTGTATGTAGTTTGCTGTGGCCTGTTGAATGGGAGCAGTCCTGAACACGCATCTGGAGTGCGTTGTTAAATTTCTTAATGTACGTTTGTAGTTATGGACTTGCTGTATGGCCGTGCTGTTTTGCATAATTGTATGTGGTTTGCAACGTATGTTGGAATCTTGTATTGCTTGTAATTGGTTGTGCTCTTTGTGTTATTCACTGTTAATCTGTAACTGTGTTGAAAGCCTGGCTGTGGCCATTGGCAATAGAGCAGGACTGAACGCGCACGATTTGGAGTGCGTCGTTGAGTTTCGGAAAGATATACGTGAACAGTATATCGGCGCTAGTCGCCGTTTAGTGTTGTAATAAGCTGGATGTTCCTGATGTTAATTATATAAGTGTGAGACTGATTGTGTATCTTATATATAATATAGATTAACTTTGTGCCTTGGAACTTGTGTTGCCCCTGAGGGCTGTTATTGTATGAGGTTCGATATTACATCTCTTCCACGACATCCTATCGTTGCGGAGGTCGACCGCCCAAACGACGTGACGGGGGCATACATAATGTCGAGCCCCCACTGTTTTCCACCTAGTGGGGCTCACTCCTACGCAACTGTCACTTCAACTAACGTACAGAATTGCCAACTAGGAACTGAATCCTAAACTCTGCGTATGAAACTCAGCACATTGCAATGAAACTTCAGAACACCAGAAAAATTAAACAAACAGTGAAGAGTTTGAAACCGTTTTAAATTACAGAATTATACCGATTTCTTATGTTAAATGAGAAAAATTTGTTTCTTGTTTCAGATGGCGGATCCACCAACCGATCGGTAAGTACAATGTTACCAAAAACGCTTTTCGGTGTCAATACGAAACCAAATACTTGTATTGTTAAAATAGGGAGAATCTGGTGATGTTCAGTTTGTATCGGTCGATATCAGCAAAACATCCTAAATAAATTCAGATATCCCTATATACTCTTAGTGGTTTCCCTGATCTTTCCAATCGACGTAAACAATTTGACGGATAGTTTGATAGATTGTTGAGATTTCAGTATCTTGCAAAATTATACTATATTAAAATAATTTTATTACAATTGCCTACGGTATTCAGTAAAGTAACATGCTGTACAAGTTTGTAGCCTAGCAGCAATAGGCTATACCTTATAGCATAGGGTGTAGTAGGCTATAATCTATTAGTTTGTTTTAAGTACAATCTCTGACGTTCTCACACCCCCTCTTGTGATCTGACACTGTTGTTAAAAAAATTTACCCATAAATCTACGTTCTCACTTGTGACGTAAGCTGGGATTCTAAAAAATTAAACCCATATTTTAAGAAAAATCTCAATTGAAAATCAAACAAAATATTTACTATCAAACAAACAAAGAAATATAAACTCCTGTTCAGAATGTATCTAAACCGATTTCAGTCCGCAGTAGAAAATGAATGGCACGGTGGCAGAATTTGTTGTATATTAGTGACTGCAGATCGTCATACTGTGTGTTGGAAATGGGAACAGAATCAAAATAAGCTTTGTAGCTACACATTCTGGAACAGCTTCAATGGCTTTCTGGTCTGCTTGATGTGACATTAAGACATTTATACTCAGAATTCTTTGCATTCTCAAATCTCCCAGAGACAAATGTCGTTTGAAAATATCAAGTATTTCCCGCTCGGATACTTGGAAAAAACATCTCAGTCTACCATTGGTCCCACAAGGGGACTATCATCCCTTCAGGTATATCAGTACCTACTTCAAATATTCTGTATGTGTGTCCTGTATTTCGTAGCGATTTGGTTTTATTTATTTTCCATTCTGTTTCCAGCTGTTTTTCTTTCTGCACTTCGGTTCCCTATTTTTTCTCCCTGTGGTCAAATCTATAAGATACGGTTCGTTGTGTGCAGACAGTGTGACAGCAACAAGTGGTGATCTGTTGTTATCACAAGTGTCTGAATAAGAATCATCACTTAATGAATGTTTCGGGTCGGCGTCAGAGTAACCAGTGTCAGATGATTATTCGTTCTTTTGTTAACCTTTTAAAGACTAAACGCAATATGCTGTATATAAGCAATCAGTCCGTACTGCGCTGTAAACACTAAACGCAATCTGCTGTATATAAGCAATCAGTCCTACCGCGCTGTAAACACTAAACGCAATCTGCTGTATATAAGCATTCAGTCCGTACCGCACTGTAAACACCTCCCTCCGCCGTTACAAAACCAACCAGTTAATGCTGTATAAATTACACCTCTCTCTCAGTTCTCAGATCCACACAAAACATTCAACGCAAAGCCAGCACCGTGTAGAATTCAGAATGTTAAACCTGTCGGTTCGTAAAGAAACCGCTAGTCTATAAAATGTTAAGCAGTAGCATCACATTGCTCCGTCTGTTCGTCCTCAGCAGAAGGAAGCACAGAAAATGAAGGAACTGAAACAACACATTAAATTACTTACGTATTGCTGTCAGGTTATCATACTGTCAATTTTCATAACGAGATTAAGAGGGCTCTGGTTTGGATTCACAATCGCCAGAGAAATAGGGAGGAAAATAAATGAAATTCCTGTGGATGGAAGGAATTAAAATCGAAGTGGGATTATTAAAATGTACACAAACAAAATACAATGTATACAGAAAAACCAATGGTAAAAATAATATTCACTATCTCTAAAATTCTTCTTGAAATTAGTTTTTCAGCGTGAGATTTTCATTATTAATAACTATGGTGAAGTTCGTATTGGAATTTGAAGCGTCACAAACTGCTCATGTTCAGTACCGATTTTATTTTCCCCAAAACAAATCTAAGTTCCAACATTTAGTTCCGTGAAATATAACTGCGACCAGAGAAACAACAGTTCCCAATGTTAGTTCCTATGTATCGGAATTATCTAAAATATCCACATGTAGCGGCTTCAGTTTTTAATGTTTTACAGTGTACAGGGTAAGCGGTTTTATTTTCCATCTAAATGGAATGACTGAAAGTGAGATAGTCGAAAGTTCTCTTGTTTAATGAGACACTAATAGAAAATATTTTACCTAATTATGGTAATTAATATCAAGCTTGTGAGGGAGGAACCTGTAAACAGCAGCAAATCAAGCAGTCGGTATCGGCATAATTTAAATCGCAATATGTAAACAGTAATCTGAAGGTAATAATTTTAAAACACCCGGTAGTCATTTCCAGCATTCCAGTCGGTGCAGTGCACGTGTTAAAAGTACCGGTATACAAATGAAGACGAATAATCCGATCTGCTGACCGTATTGCAACGTGCAGCAGCATTTCTTCTGCTCCACTGACTGTCCTCGTTGTTCTGTCCACAAATAAATTCAACTGATTACGCGACTGAACAAAAGTTACTACTGACGAAGCACAAAAGAAAAGAAGCAGGCAGTTAAATAGCAACTTTAACTAAGGTATTTGAAGTCCGGATACTAGCGAGACGGGTAGGCTCCACAGGCACTCGTTGCTCCTTACCGGCTATGTAGCAGAAATGATTCTTTAAGGCTGACGAGAGAGACAAATTTTACATAAGGTTGGAGTAGACACAGAGTAGATACAGCAAGCTAGTGCTACCCGTTAACGTTTAACTTAACTATTCGGCAGATCCGTTTAGGGAAATGATAGTAGCAGGCATTACTCAAAACTGAATAATTCCTCAGTGTGCAGAATCAGCGACGTCTCAACTTCCGGTGTTTGTGCGAATAAAGAAGGGATCTTTTGATGATTGTACACACACACACACTGTTTTAGCACATCCAACACTCACTGAAGGTAACGAATAAAAACTTACTATTTTTCAGCGTTGTCTAAAACAAATTGTGTCCCTTTTACTTGTTGTAAATCAATGCATCTTGGTGTCAATTTCGCATGTTGGTGCCATGCAGAATCCTTTTCCTCCCAGTCGCTAAGTGTGAGGCCTCAATGAAAACATGAAACGAGAATGTTGTTTCCTGTAACAGAGAACCATTTTTTACATTAGTAGGATAGATTTGAGGAACACGTTTTCACTTGTAATAAACACTCTTATGTTAAAACTGCTTATGGAAGAAGGCAGCATCGCTCAGGCTCTTAGCAGACTGTTTATTGCAGGGAGTTGACGTATTAAAGCACTGCATTCAAGTTTTGTGTCGTCAGAATTCACAATACAGATTGCCGTAACATTGGGTATTGTTGTGTTGTCTTAAAACGTGTTTGAAATTTCTAGGAATAGTAGCTGTAAAAGAACATTGAAAATTAGTGCGTGGGTTGTAAAAACACACATAACAAAATAAAAAATACAAATAAATATACTTACTGCGTTATAACCGCGAAATTGGTCTTAACACGAAATGAGCCCGCCACACATCGCGGCTTAAGTGAGGCTGTTGAGGTGTTGTTTAAGGGAAGTCCCCCAAATCAATAGGGATGTTGCAGACAAAGAAACCCTTAATAAACCCACAACACGGTCTCCACGGTTGGTGGTCCTTGAATGGGTCGTCTCCATCTTGCCAGTGGCCTAATTCTACTCCACAAATTTTACTCAACAAACTACATCACTACACTCTGTGCAATATAATCCGGCTGCTGCTAACTGATTCTTATCCTTGAAGACCACTTGCCATTGTTCAAATGTCTGACGACGAAGAGCTTCACTCTTCATGTTATAGTTCTGCAGGTCTCTGTTGATACAACGTTCTCTTAGTGGCGGTGGTCTTATATAAGCCAGTCCACTAGTGGAATTAATGTACGAACACATGGCAAGAGAGCGCGAATGATACTAACGCTGTTCGAACTGTGGGGTGGTCTTAAATATAACGAAACTTTTCTCCCCTTCGCATTAAACTTCCGGTAATAAAAGGTATATGACTAGTTCTTAAATTGTTTTAACTGCGTGGGTGGCCTTAAATTTAACTAAACTTTTCTCCACTATCAATTGAATTTCCAGTCTTAAAAGGTTTTTGCTCACGCTTTGAAAATAGCGACAGGTTGTAAAACCCATTAGCAGACAGGACGTTCCACCCGGAAAACATGTGCGTTTATGAACGATAGATTAAACAGGTCGCAATATGTCTAGGGGAATCAGTATAAATTGCCCTGTTTGAACGCGAGTGGTATATTGGGCCCCCTAGGCTCTAGTCTTTCGTATTATCAGCCAAGGCCCTCAGCCTGGCTTCAAAATCGTTAGCGTAAGCAAATCACCCTGTTAGAGTTTAGGAATCTGTTAGTGAGCCCAG
>Ga0123355_10017288_pt1 | contig 11392 bp, 7 predicted proteins | sample TergutEmb28metaG_3_FD_89872 | JGI IMG/M metagenome (GOLD analysis project Ga0123355, IMG submission 89872) | Embiratermes neotenicus P1 segment gut microbial communities from Petit-Saut dam, French Guiana - Emb289 P1 | ecosystem: Host-associated > Arthropoda: Insects > Digestive system > Gut ...
AGTGCATTGAGGTTGGTGGCGGCATCTTTGAAAATTTGTTATGAGATGTGCCAGACGTCGACGGTCCAGGGTTTTGTCCATTGCAGATCATCAGTAACACAGGCCAGTGTGAAGGTGGTAACGTGAGATGCATTGCTTGGTCGCATTTTGAAGGCCGCAGACCGTATCTGAATGAGTCAGCGAAAGCTGCAAAGAACAACTAGCGCAGTTCACAACCGATCGGCAGCCTGTTTTGCGGCCAGCGTTGACATTTTCGAAAACAACTTTAAGCACAGATCAATTGAAATTAAAGGTAATTTCACGAAGTTAACTTTACATTTATACTTTAAATGTATCACGTATTATGCTGTTTTATTATTTTCTTCCGTTCATTGTCAATAATCATTACCTTCTATTCCAAGAACTCTGTAACCATTCAAAATCGGACCCATGTTCATATGAACTTTTTTGCTTAGAATCACTCATACTATCACATCCCAAAGTAGTGCATATTCCTCCTGAATCACCCTGTATAAACAGGGAGGCAGGCTGTGTAGGTCAGCACACTCGGGCACTCTGTTCGCCAGACTTGAAATCCCTCGATTTCTACTTGTGGACATACATAAAGGAAATAGCAGGCACATGATAAACCCTTACAGCACTTTTCTCATATAGAACAGTCACAAAAGCATATGGGAAGCAAGGCATAGTGTATTAAAATGAACTCACTTGTGCATAGTCAATGCAGGATGAAATTTCAAGTACCAAGCCACATAAGTACATTCATTATGTTATACTTCATGGTAAATGTAACTATACAACAACACAATAGTTGAAATTATGTCCCATATAGATATAACATTTTTCACTCATGATACCTACTGAATAAATAACCACCTGAAGTTTGGCAGACATTTTATGAGTCACCCTAAATACAAAACTGCAAACAATAAACTGGAAGAATGAGCACTGACACAATCACCTAAAGCCACTACACAATATAACACACTTTGAAAGTTTGTGGAGAATATAGATGCATGGATGGTATTGGTGGAGAAAAATGAAGGAAAGAACCACATGGAAGACCTACACACAGATCAGTGGATAGAATTAAAGTGGTTCCAAAAGATATGGGAAAGGAGGGCATGGACTGCATTCATCTGGCCTAGTACACAAACTGGTGAGCTCCTGTGAACATGGTAATGAATCTGCAGACTCAAAAAAATGTGGGAAATTTGACTAGATGAGAAACTATTAATTTATCAAGAAGGACTTTGCTCTATGGTGTTAATTAAAGACCAAAAAAGACTTTATAAGGACTGTAATATATCATTGTGTAAAATTTATATCAGGACAAAAAGGTCTCATATTTTCAACAATGATGACACACAGATTTCCTTTGTAGTGCTAAATATTTAAAACAAAAAAGCCTCTCACCATCAAACCCTGCTAAATATGCCACAGCAGCTATTAGCTGTTTCCCAAATGGTGGGTGAGAATCAAAGAAGAACGTCCTCTTCATATACAGACTCACATATTTTCCATAATGAAGTTCATCAAAACTGCAACAGAGAAACATGGGGTCACATAAGAGCTATGCTTAGCAATATCTACACAGGCATCCCAGGAACTTAACTATCTCACTCTGTACAGTTTACAATGTGTGTCAATTTACAGCATATAAATGTCATTACACCTCAGCTGACTGCAACTTATTTAAACTCCCACACCATAAAGTTAACCCTTTGATACCAGAATTAAGTATCCTATATAGTCTGCACAACACCTGGAATTTAAATGGCCACCCATTCCTTCGTATGTTCTTGGCCAATGAATTCAGATGCATGAAAACTAAAAGTTTCTTTCAGCACTACAGGCTTAATAACAAAAAACACCCTCTGAAAAAAAATAATAACTTACACTATGCTCCGTGGTTCCTCTAATCTATACATCCGTGTCATAAGTCCTGCCAGAAAAAGCATTAGTGACATTATGTCAAGTTCTATATGGACATTAAATCTTCGGGCTGAGGAGTTACAGATCATGTTACTGCCAGCAGAATATGAATATTCTATACCCTTTTCAGGAACAGATTCTCCATCACCCTGAAACATACACATGGACCTAATCAAAGCTTCAGTCATAAAATAATGTCTAAAATTGTTTTCAGCAATTCAAATTTCACTGAGAATGGCTGTCTTCATATACAGGTAAACAATGTGTACTGACACTACTGGAGAAGGATGTGGTTCTATTACAGAATGTTAGAGCAAATCTTGTACCACATCTTTTGGGGTCACAATTCTAGGCACAAAAACTTAATAAGAAAGTTATGTCTGCTGCATTACTTCATAATAGAAAAAATGTTGCCTGCTAACTGAAGAGAAGATGAATAAAAGGGGTACTAGGTTGTAAAGGCAAGCTTGACTGATCTTAAGACATGTGAATTTTATTTGTGTGGTCGTCTGAAGTACTAATTTCATAACAGGAACCCATGTACAGAAAGGTAGGAGGAGAACAGACTTCAGGAATGACTCACAAAGAACCTGTGTGCCACACCTTGACACTGTTTAAACAATGCAGTGTATGTGTAGACATACCATGTATTTAATGCCTATTAAAATGTATACACAAGTAAACTGCTTTTATTATTTACATGGAGTAATTCTGTAGTGGCATTTGGCAAACTGGTAGCTCTGAGACAAACACAGGCCCTTACTGACAGTCAGGAAGTGACTGTCACACTGGACTGAGTATTTAAGCAGGCTGTTGCAACAGTTGAATGGTATAAGTCTAATTACCTTCATATTTAGTAATCACATTTAGTTCACCAACCTCAGTGTAAACAACACTGTGTATGTATGCATGTTTGTGTGTATATGTGTGTGTGTGTGTGTAAACCAAGGTTATGCTTGGATTTGTGTATCTATAAGCTAAGGTTATGCTTCATTTTGTGTGTACTTCAACCTTGGTTCTGCATTGTATTTGTACTTAGGCCCTACTGCTGTAACCAGTTTATACAATGCCTAACTCTCATCTTGACAGTACCAAGGTTAGGCTTCAAGTTTTCACATGTAAGTCAGCATACATGATGTCACTTACTGTACTCATAACAAGTTTCTTTCCATCAGATAAGATGTAAACAGCATATCAAAATTCAGGTGTTTGTATAACATCATTGTACGGGCATGTTCAATCTAAAATATTGCTTCTGTTGAACATGCAAATGTCTTTGAGGTGTCTGTGGGCATAGGCACAACCTGGCTAATAATATGTAGGTGTGGGGGGAAAAACAGACCAGGGGTGTTTAGTAACTTAATGAAGCAGTCAAGTTAGAAAGAGGGGGAAGACTGGTTTGAACCAGTCCTTAATATACATTCACCCCTTTCCCCCACTCTCACCCCACCTTTTTTTATTTGCGCCTCTTCAACTCAGAAGCCAAAAAATACTATTCTTAGTTAGAAAAAACACTGGAGGGGGGGGGGCATTTGCCTCCACCCCTTTCCCCCAAGTTACGCCTATGTTTATGGGTAATAAACTGTAGACGGTTTGATATTAGTTAGTAAATAAATGTCATTGTTATACATCAGATTCAGGGATTATAGAATAGTTTCTATTTCCAACTGATTCCTTATTTAAATAATTACAGCAGACACATATCAATAGGTTAGCCTTGTAACAACGAAATTTAACCTGATAACATTGTAAGCTACAGTCCACACCGCGGAGTAAACATGCCATTTCGGTTATTTAAGCCGATCAGTTAATGCTGCATAAGTATCATATCATATCATTTATTTTCCTTCTGTAAATCCGTACAGGATTACATAAACCATATGGATATGGAAATTGTCATATTTGTTGGGATTAAGGGGTGACATCAACACAACTGTGTACAACAATCACATGGTTATTTAGTATAATAAATATAATAGGACAATACGAATTGTTTAGTGTAATAAAATATAATAAGGATAAAAATAAAAAGTAAAAGTAAACATAAAAGTAAAAATAGTGGGGGAAGTTAGAAGCAATTAGAAATATTCTTTAAGTAGGAAATTTTTCTTCATTACAGATGGTGGTTGGATATATATTAACATATTTATAATACAGACTTGTAAGTAAAGAGAAGGAACATGTGTCCCAAAATCCTCATGTGTCAATTCAGATAATATGTCAAACTTTAACTTTGGAGTTCAAAATATTCATTCAGGGAATAAAAGGAATTTTCACATAAGTATTTTTGTAACAATACTTTAAATTTTTTTGGATTATCAGACTCTGCTTTTATGTAAAAGGGAAGCACGTTAAACACCTTAACACCTATACAGTGTACTCCCTTCTGGTATTTTGTCGTATTTACAGAGGGATGGTGTAAGTGTAAACAATTGCAGTTTGTTCTGAGATTCATACAAAACATAAATGCGCTCTCAAGGCAGAAGGTAGAATTTTTGAAAGCCAAACTTGGTAGTATACAAAGCGACTACTATAGTAAAAAGAATAATAGTACTTGGAATTGAATGTGTTTTAATAGATAACTACCAGTTAAAATTAAAAAATCTCAAAGATACTTTTAAGAGCTTTCACAACGAATGCACGTAAATACTGCAACCGTAAGATACTGTTGTTCTACCTTGTCAAACACATTGACAGACAATTAACTTTCAAAATGTACTTTCAGCACACTACAACAGCATCTCCATAATTAAATATACTGTATGCAACCTCAATTTTCACCTCAGCTCGTTCAAACGTTGGGGATCCATCGGTATGTGTATTTGACTGTGAATCCAAGCACTCCGCCCCTTTTTCTGGACATCCGCCTGCATCTTCGAAACACAGTTTCTCTTCACGTACACTTGAGATCGATTTCCCTTTCACACATTTCCTCGTTGACTTAACTGCGCTTGGTATTTTCTTATTACGCTTTTCTAGTTCCATTTTACGAAAGCTAAATGTATGCTCAGTTCCCTTAACTTCTTTCACAAGCACTCGTACCGCGCCATGTCACTTCGTACGTCAGACAAGGTCGTTGACTTCATGTAACGGTAGTTTAATGGACATACTATTTTCCATTTTGACACATATTAATATACTGGCAGCAATATCCGTAATTATTCTGATGGTATATTCATACAGTGTTCATGCTCAACTCGAAACACGCAGAAAGTGCTCTGATTGGACCAGTGGCTTAGGTTAGGGTTTTTGGATCCCCTAGTAAAGCTCACCTACGGGCCCTATCCGCGTCTATGTTCTTAATCACTTTTTATAAAACTGTCATAAATAGTCTTGACTTGCAAACAGTTGTTTATCTAAGTCTTTTTTCATGTTGAAATTTTCGTGATTACATTAAATTCGTCCGAAGGGTGCATGGTGCTCAGTTATTGTGTCAGTATATTAGAAATATTTTCAGTATATAAAAAAGAATCTTTTGTCGTTGCGATATGCTTGCGTGCCTTCTGTATTTGTGAGCCCTCAACTTTCGCATATCCTTCCTATACGTTAACTACGCCTCTGTATTGGGCGTCCTAAAACGCACACCTAAAATATTTGTTTGGACCTATGCATGGAAACTATCGAATGATATGCCTTGTTGAGCACTAGACAACATGGATCAGAGATAGACAACAGCAAGACAACTCATGCCTCTAAAAACTGCATGTGGTGTTTACACAATGTTTTTGACATGGATCAAAAAGTTTTGATGACAGAATAATAAGCAGTGGATCTTGTTTGCCAGATCCACATCGGTACAATTTTTGTGAGGAATGTAAGAAAAACATAATAATCCTCGCAAAGAGGACGATCTGACAGCAATCATTCACAATGTCAAGGCTTCGTTTAACACAAATACACTGCGTCAGATCTGTCCGATGGACAGAGATCATATATATCTGATGGGTGAGCTCATTCAAAAAATGCTGCCGCAGAATCGAAGTTCTCATATGGAAAATTATGACCATAGCCACAAACAGTCGCAGGTGGTGATGATCTGTGCAGGTGACTGATGCCAATACCTCTTTTCCGTGTTTGTGACATGTGGAAACTCTGATCCATGTGCGGAAGTATGCGGTGCGTAATCTGAATACACATGGCGGTTTATTTTTGTGATGTGTTGAGCGACAAACTTAGTTGTTTCTTAATTGTTTGACTTATTCTATAGTTGTAAACAGTGGAGTTGTTCGATGGTGTTTGATTGTGCCCATCACAACAGAAATCATGTCATCGAGCAATGATGGTATGAGCTGTCCTATTTGTTATAAGAAATACCCTGCTGCAGAAATAGAAAATCATGCAAATAAGTGCATATTTCTCAATTCTGGGGAAAATGATGGGACATCGACAAAAAGAGGAGGAGATCATAAACAGACAAGCCCAGCCATGAAAAGGCAGAAGATGGATTGTCACGTTGAACAAGACCGTGTTCGTCAGTACCACAGTGTATGTAATAACGGGTAACTTATATTAAGACGTAAAAAACACGAAAATACATGGATCTTTCTTACTTTGGTTTGAACAGGGGTGCACAAGTCACGGGCGACTACATTTGGTACTGTGGCGCTTAATATTTGAGTCCTCGGTGTGGAACTTTATGTCATCGAATCGGCACGTAGAATTTTGGGGTCGCTCCCAAATTTTTGGAAAATTAGTATACCCTTGGGTCTGATAAATAAAAACTGACAGTGTGCTAAAGTAGTGGTATGTTTAGTATCGTGTGTTGCATTTTTAATATCGAATACAAATTCGGCTGTCGTATCTGTAAAAAATTGACAGTTTCTTTTATTGACATCGTCAGTTTAATAATGAATATTGCAGTGTGGATGTAATATTGAACCAGTGTGGTTGCCAAGACTTGACAGTGATATCTGATATCAGAGATTGTACTTGACATCTCAACTTTTTCTAGTTCGAATGTCCTAATATTAATTGTAGCCTTATGACAGTCATTTTATTTTTTGTTGTTGAAAAGATATGATAGATGAAGATTTCAATTTCCCTTAATCTGTTCACACCTATTTAAGTGGTCATTTATGAGTGTAGATGGAAAGGTCCAGTTATTTTGAAGGGAAATTTGCCATCTCTTGAAATCATTATAGTGAAGAAGTATGATAATACACAGAAGAATTGCTGTTTAACAGGAAATACAAGGTCCAAGTGGTTCAAGCTTTTTCCGACAGAGCTTCACAAGCCCTGTACCATTGGCAGAACAGATGCGTCCCTCAGATTTAACACATTATTTCGGACAAGAGCATGTCCTTGGCCAGGATAAGGTTTTACGGACGTTGCTAGAGAAGAGAGATGTACCAAGCATGATTCTGTGGGGACCACCAGGATGTGGGAAGGTATTAACATGAAATATGAAACAATTTACTGTATACCATTTAAAGGATGTTTAATGCTACTCGATGAACTGTAGAATTCACTTCATGAATCTATGTGGTAAGTGGTACTTCTGTTCCCTGTGTATAATTTTGTTTGTAGTTCACATATATTAATTTAATAATGTAAGTTTTTTGCATTCTGATTTGTTTTGTGAACCCTCAGTCTGATGGATGACTGGACTCCAAACCATGTGTTTTTTCTTATTCAAAATACTTTTTTATGTTTAGTTGAGTTTAATTTTGTTTCTAAGGTGAGGCCGGGCAAACACCCAGAGAACGATGATATATGCAGTCACCTTAAAATCAGAAACAGTTGGCAGTAGTTACCTTTTCTTATAATAAAATGTGCTAAGTCAGACTTGTCATTGTGTTTCATTATTTTTAGCCTCAAGAACAGTGAATAATTTTTCACCTAAGGAAGGAATTTTTTTGTTATTATAGAATTCACAGGATTATTACTACCAACTTCACATTGGATCAAATTATCTAATGGAAATGGAAGTGGATCTAAGATAGTTCAATCCATTTCACATTTTCGTAACTTTCAGTTTGAAGTATGGCTTTGTGATTTGGACAGCAGACAAGCAGTGGTCTAGCAGCTTGTGAGTAAAACTAGCCTGATATGTTAGTAGAGCACTGGTCAGCTCTCAACAGTTTTCAGTGGATTAAAATAATGATTCAGTAAGTTAACTGGCTACAGGATGGTTGACGAGTTCAGTCTCTGGCACAGGGAGGGAATTTTCCCTTTGCTCACCACCCATGTCTGGGGTTCACTCAACCCCCTCTTCAGTCACTACAGGAGTCTTATTTGCCAGGGAGTAACTAGGCTGGATCATGAAGCTGACAATTTCCATTTGGGGCTAAGTTTGGGACTGTTTTATGTCCTACCGTCATGCACCTTCACTGTGTTCTGCTTATGCACAGGGACTATGTGGAAGATATTTCAGCTTCCCAGTTCTGTATCCATTATCACTTACCATTATGTGTGTGTGGATGATAGGATGCATGAGATAATTTTCATTACCAGGTAGAATCTATAAAACCAAGCCAATGCATATTTCTAAATGTTATTTTCTTTCAGACAACACTTGCTTACATCATAGCAAACCAGTGCAAGACAGATAATCAAGAAGCAAGATTTGTTACAATGTCTGCCACTATGTCGGGTGTTAATGATGTCAAGGATGCAGTGAAAATTGCAAAGAATGAACTCAGATCTTTTAAAAGGCGAACAATTCTTTTTATGGATGAAATTCATCGCTTTAATAAACTACAGCAGGTATTACTGTATATTTTGGCTATAATCTTTTCTGCCCAATCTTTAGGATATTATCTTCCCATATGTCAGCTTCAGTGACAAAGTCACTTCAGTATATGGTACATGTTCCTTTTCATATTCATGGCAAAAATAATAAGAAGCCATAACCCTGCTTCCATTCTAATTCACCAAGATGTTACATATACAATAGTGCATCAGGTGAGCATTTGGGAAGTCAGAACAGATCCCAGGTGTAACTACAGCGAGGTTCATTTCTTTGTTTTTGAACTTCATGCTGCCTGTTCATAGAGCAAGACACTTGCTAGTGTTGGGGATTCTTTCCAGTAAGCTAAATGTATCAGATTATCTGTGGCAGTTTGCACATACCTTTGAATGCTGTTATTAGACAGATGTTAACATCATGAGCTGGACATTTGTTTTGCCTTGTCAGGATTCAATGTGTATCTGGTAGGGGCTTTCTCATTTGCCAGTGTCCAGATCAGCGGTGAGTGCACACACCAGACTTCATATACAGGACGACCTAGTAGTCACTGTACCCCTACCCCATACTGAAGACAAAATATTCAAGATTGTTACATCTTTACAGGCAGGCAGAACGCTACTGACAATTGTGATTATATCTTTTTTAAAGGACATCTTTCTGCCTCATGTTGAGAGTGGAACAATCACCTTGATTGGTGCCACTACTGAAAACCCTTCTTTTAGCCTCAACTCAGCCCTTCTGAGCCGCTGTCGAGTCATTGTTCTAGAAAAACTCAACATACAGCATATTGTTGCTATTTTAGAACGGACGCTCAAAGTCATTGGAGCCAAAATTGTGAAAGCAGAAGAGAAGATTAATTTTAGCAAACCTGATGACAAAATACCAAGGTAATTAGGCTTAGACCATTAAGGAGTTGAAACAGTCTGCATTTGTATGCAATCCACTTTCCTGTTATCGGTCAATGAGAGCCTGTTTTCGGCCCAGAGCTACCAGTTGTGGCCATAACCAGGCCAGAATTATCCCCTAAGAAGAATGAAAGCATTTTACTTACATAATTAGTAATGGGCACTGGATATTTTGACTCTACACGTACCACTGTACTGTAGAAACAGGTTCAGGTTATGCCTAAGTTCTGTATGAGTAATTTCTGAAATTTCCTTCTACTCTTCTATATTGCAGTTCATTTTGTGTAGTTTATGTTTCAGACCACCATGACCCATTTGTTAGCACTTCACAGCCTTTCACATACTGCAGGCTTTCTTCTCTACTAAGAATTAAATGCAAGCAGCAGCATGTAACATAGACTTTCAATAACAAATTTTGACAAAATCCTTTCAGTCATTTTGGGAATGAAACATGGATGGAAGGATACCACCTTCCTGTCATTTATTTACTTTATACGCTTGTTGCAACACATGATAAGAAAAGGCATATGTTCTCATAACTACTGGTATTGGGTGTAGTGGAATGCTCATGATATCATCACATTAACAGTGAATAATACTATTTGTATGTATATTCCATACATCTTGTACAGTTTATTATCCAGACCAGCAAATGTACAACATATATATGTTAACAATATTTTATATATCATCAGCACTCCTACATGTTTCATTGCATCTCCATCATCTTCAGGGAGTCTTATCTTTATTAAGATTAATCTTAATGATTTTTGTAACTTTAGCAAAGTAGAAGGATAAGACTCCCTGAAGATGATGTAGATACACTGAAATATGTAGGAGTGCTTACAGTATATAAAAATCTCATCTCCAAACAATCCCCTGGCAGCCCAAACCCACTCTTTGACCTGGCCATCCACCCGACCGAACCCCACACCAACAAAGCTAGTTGTGCTACGTACTCCCCATTGGACACACAACCAGCCAACCGGATCTGACCGCCTACACAGCCACAGGTATGTAACTTAATCAACTTACACATTAGATCACACCTATACACAACAGCTGAAACCACCAACCACAGTAACCCACCACACCACAACAACCCACCTAACAAAACATGAAAACAGACAAACATATCAACCTACAAATACTAGACATATCTGGAAATAACACTACCCATTGTTACAGCACTACACCACACGCGGCAAAAATACCACTAAGTCGTCAGCTCCAGAGGATGGGCACAAGATAGCCCGAAACATGTTGAGCAACTAATAAAGGAGAAATAAATATAATACTAAGTGACATCTAGTTGGTTTCTTATTCCACATTGAACTACGATGCACGGTCAACCACACATTGAATTTATAGACGCCAAACAGGCAAAAGCATACACGAATTCAAGAACATCAAAAGACAACTATACAAAACCACAGCAGCAATATGGTATAACAAAAATTGCAGGGAACAACAATTAACACCCAAATATATATCCAAAAGATCAAGGGGCACAACAGACAAAGCGCCAACACCCTGAAGGCAGCAACACACTTTCGAATAAATCAAGAAATCAAATTGCTATACATCAAGAAGAACAAGCTGAACGAGCAACTATACGCCAAACATTTAGAGTGCGCAACCTCATGGCCCGCATACTGGACAACGATCCTCGAAACAATAGACAACAGTCTACAAGCAGAAATGGAGAAACACTACAACAACCTGAACGAAAAACTGGACAATGTTCAAGCAACGAACCACAAACACCACAAACATGAGAACCGTAACCAACAACATATATTCTACCAGCGCACCGTCAACCTGACGAACATCAACTTCACGACAGAAGAGCAAAAACTACTAG
>Ga0123355_10017289_pt1 | contig 11391 bp, 3 predicted proteins | sample TergutEmb28metaG_3_FD_89872 | JGI IMG/M metagenome (GOLD analysis project Ga0123355, IMG submission 89872) | Embiratermes neotenicus P1 segment gut microbial communities from Petit-Saut dam, French Guiana - Emb289 P1 | ecosystem: Host-associated > Arthropoda: Insects > Digestive system > Gut ...
ACAGATTCCTACACAACATGAAATGCTGCCACAACACCTTGTTTACAAAAACGAACTAAATCGTGAATATGTAATAACTTTAGCAAGGAACGACGAAACTCCCTGATGATGATCTGAAAAGATCGAAATATGTGGGAGTTGTTTTAAGTGTTTTAAATTGTTTTAAGTGAAAGTTATATAGGTGCATTTGTTGGTTAATAGTTGAAGTGATTGTCTCCCCTTGTTCGTCGTTACAGAATTTCTTAGTTATAAAATTGCATGTTCAACAAATGAGGTATTATTTTTCCCAGAATGCCCAACAAATTACTACATTTTAATTCTGGCCTGATTTCTTCCTTTACAATGTTCTGTACAAGCACAATTCCATTTCAAACCGTTGTGTAAGCTACATTAATGAAGAAATGCCATTCATTGTACAGCCAGAAACACAAGATGCAAAAATAATTTTATAAATAACCATCAATACAAAACACTTCACTCAGCTGTAAATATCGAAGACATGTACAGGAGATTTGCTGACTATTTTTCTATCTACTCGCAACATTAAAATATTGGAATTAAACTTCAAAACACCGATTGTTACGACGCAGTGACACTGTGTACAGGCAAGGGTTTACCCTCTTCCTGCAGTAACAGAGGTGGCAAGGTTAATATCGAAATCCACATTGACAGATCCGCTCCCACACCAACCGTTCCACATATACAATCCTGCATTACCAGCCCAGGGCTCAAAGAGTTTTCTCTTTTTCTTTCAACATTTAATTACATCCAAATTATTATTATCCCAGATCCCTTTAATTCACACTTTCAGTGTTGAAACTTAACAAAGTTGAATTGATGTCGCAAATACTCTTCGGTTCGATAGGTAAGTACAGATGTTTCGGCTTAACCTACCGCCGTCTATTTCGTGTTTTCAAATTGGGGTTTGTGCGAACAGTGCAAGGACGGCAATCTCCAAACGCTGACAGCATGGATAAACTTTTCTTGTTAGCGCGTTCGTAAAGTTGTAATTAGGGTCTTTTAAATTCACAAAAATTTCTGTCTGCACGTCCGTCAGTCTGCCCCAGGGAAGAAATCGGCCCCCACCTGACGGATAACCATGAAATTTGAAATTAAGTTGTTCTTCGAAAATCCGTGAATAGAATTTAAATTTAGTTCAGTAAAGACAACAATATGAAGTTCTTTGCATGAAGACCAATATACATTTTGGATCATATCTCGTCCGGATCTTATAGAATTAGAAAATTTTCATACGTATTTATAGTGAAATTAAAAACACATAAATTATGCGCAATTCATACGTTTTAGAAATTTGTGATGCTTATGAGATAAGGTGAAATCATATTGAAAATCCAGACAGGCCGCAAATTGCGGTACGGCATATATGCATTGCTTGCTGGGAAATAAATGCAGTAATCACACATTCAGGTTATGTAAATATTTTTATTTTCTTGTGCAACAATGATTGTTCGAACAAGCCTTGTTGTTAAGATCCACACAATATCTTTTGTTTATTATGTGTTTTGCAGGTAGCAGCCTCTGTAATGGGACGATTGCTCTTCTATAGGGGTTACAATGTTTGTGTGTGTGTCTAATTTTGTGTGTGGGTGTGTGCGTGTGTGTCTATTTGTATGTGTCTAGTTGTTTGTGTCTAATGTTTTGTGTCCAAATGTGTGTGTCCATCTATGTGAAGCAGAAACTCAACAATGAGGTGGCGTAAACCTGAGATATAAAAGGATAAATTGCACCCATGTACTGGCACTGAGGCACTGTACAGGCCGTACGGCCCATAGGGAGAGTAGAGGTATAGCTCTATTCTTTCTTGACCACGGTACTAGAAGGGGTTGAGGGGTCAGCGTCAAGACCATGCCGCTATTTACTTCCGGGAAAGTCCCAGTACCCATTGTACAGGAGGCTGGGTGGTCCTCAGGGCGGGTCTGGACAGGTGTGGAAAATTTCGACCCCCTGTGGGATTCGATCCCCGGACTGTCCACTCCGTAGCCACTTACTATACCGTCTAGGCTACCCGGTCCAAGTACGTGAGTTATGCTGCAATGATACATTTAATTAAATTTTGTAAGAAAGTTTAAAATATTTTTACATAGGTTGTTTAAAATATCCTTCTATTCCCTAACACGTTTAACTAAAGAACTTTTCTTGTTTCATTCTTTAATTATGTGTTTCATCTTACATGACATAATGTTATGTGTCATGATATTCCCAAATGGATTTTTATCGGTAACATGTCCATTAATAATACAGGGTGAGTCTCTCGCTAGAGGCCCAAAATTATTGTCTATAAAAAATTATGTTATTGAGATAATGACTTGAAAATTTATATACACGTACCGGGAACGATGAAAAACAGGACCTGCTCATAATCGATGCTCAAACTGGTCTCCTTTCACATTCAAGCACACTTGAATGCGTTTCTCCAAATTCTGGAATACTTTTCCCAAAGTGTCAAAGATGACGGCTTGAATCTCTTGGCGTATAGCGTCTTTGAGTTGTTCGATTGTGCGGGGTGTATTTTTGTACACTTTGACCGTCAATAGGCCCAAAAAAAGACGTCAGCAAGCGTTAGATCGGCTTCCCCTAACCAGTATTTACGAACGAGAAACCCGCGTTGTTCGACTCTATATATAGACAATAGTTTGGGGCCTGTAGCGATAGACTCACGCTGTATAATATTAGAATCTTATGTTTATGGGACCGTGCATCATCTTGATAGATGAGTAAAGAGAAAAGTGTGCCTCAGACTGCATAAAGACACCACACCGCCATAGCCACACTGAAACGGAACGCCAACACACACCGAACCAGATACAACCCATGCAATAACAACCAATTAGTCGCAGGCTCCTGAAGATGGTCGTATTAACGGCCGAAACATGTTTAGTATTGAATGAGTGTTGAATAAATAATAAAATAAGTAGCATCAAGTTGGTTTAACTTTACTCAACTGGTATTAGAATATTTACAAAATTCATGACCAGGAGGTATGATGTGATGCATGCTTGTACTTATATGGGTGCTAGACTCCCATATTCTTTCAATGAAGTTTTACAGAATATATACTGTTGTGTAATTAATAACACATGTTACTATATGCAGTGACTTGCACTATGTGCTCCTACATGTCCATTACTTTCTGTTCATCAACTTGTGTAGCGGTTTTGTGGGAACTGGCGAAGTGCGGCCAGTAGACACGTTAGGATTTGAGGTTTCAGGTACTCATATTGGAGAATGTTACGTAATTACAGTATTGAGGGATGTGACCTAGATCACGTTTGGAGATAGGGCAGACCAGCGTTCAGGATGATAATGTTGCCTTCAATTTCAGAGTTGGAGGAATTTCATAGTTTTTAATTTCGACTACAAAACGATTTATATGAATCATAAATCACTACAAGATGCGTTCTGTTGTGAAATAAAGTTTTATTTAGTGTAAACAGTGTAATTTTTAAGTCAAATAATAGCATATCTTTGTAAGGTACACGTAATTATTAAAATATCAATATATCTATTCATAAATGAAATGAATATCAGGCTCAATACTTTGCATTGTAGATTAAGTCTATTTTTTAATTTTTCGTAACCTGAAGAAAACCTAACCTAAGTAATGATAAGAGCCATGCCGTTGTGTTATACCATATGACAAAGTAGTTTATCTAAACACAATGTACATAAGTATATATATATATATTTCGCACATTGTTGGCAAAATGTTTCTGTTCTATTGAAACATCTTCAGACCAGTTCTTATACACGCACATGGTGCATTCAAACATTTGTGAAAAATGTTGGAAACCATAATTTGCAAATTCACTGAATGCACCATATCTGTATATTAACCCATTGAAGCCTAATGACTGCTATAGTGGTCGTACCGTAACGCTAACCTCTAAAAGTTTCATTTTATATATTTATTCAACAAATATAGGTACTGAATATTTTAAACACGATATATACTCTCAGTCCTTTTCCCTTCAAAATGCAGTTTGTTTCATAATTCTAATATATTTCGTTCCTGTTTTATTCACATTTTGTATACAGAGTGTGCTAAAATTTAAAAAAATAATTCCGGCGCCAAAAGGTTAAGAACTGGCCTTCAGATGGTTAAATAGAACCGAAGTATGTAGCAAACTATGTATTAATAATTATATGTATGTATACATTGTGTTGGACTGAATAAATTAATTTATCACAAAATATGTAATTTTATTTCAATAAAGAATACAATATGTGTTTTGCAATAACTATAGTATGTAGCTGTTATTTTAAAATAAAATTTGAACGATGATCTTATTTAAATATGTATTGTATCAAATTGTTTGAAAATTATATAGAAGATGAAGTCATAATTTATATTGAAACATATTGCTCAATCAGACAGAATGGTTCTATTATCCCATGAAGAACCAAACGTTTTCAGATTGATATTACTCGTAACTTCATTCATCATATGACTAACGAAGAAAGAAATATCACACGCTAATATGGGGAAAGCGGTTACAAATAATACAGAGTTTATCAGTGCAGTAGTAACATGGGAATTACGAACTGCACAACAGCTATATTGACAACAAACTTAACACCACTTTTCTCAGTCAGTCAAAGAAGTTCACCTGAAATGGAACACGACTTGTTTCCTACAGATAATTTCAAATTATTATTTATGAACGCACGACAGGTTTTGAAAAATAATGATCTCTGTCACTAATTCATTCATTAGTATTCAGCCTTGAAGGCCGGGCTTGGCAGGAACCAGAGCCCAGTCATGTGACCGGTATGGCTCTGGCATACTGCATCCTGGGCAAGTTCTTGGGGGTAGTTTGCCATTGCTTTCCCCCGCCTTTAGACGTTCCCATTTTAGCCGCCAGGTGCCTCCGTCCGCAACGACGCGAAAGATCCTAGCAGCGAAAGGTGGAACTGTGGGCGAGAAAGATGTCCGGTAGTAATTTTGCCTAAATTTCGACTTCCACTTAAATTTAGGAATCAATTACAAACCGCAAATCTACGACATGGGACCGACGGCTTTACTTCCCCTCCGAAGGAAGGAGAGCTAAGGATTTTTTCGCCCTAAATATCCGAAGGCTTCGGCCGGGTTTGAACCCGCGAACTTGGGTACTAAAGGCCAGCACGCTATCCCTAGACCACCGAAGACTTCTTGTACTTCCATAAAATATTTCCTTACATTCTCAACCAATTATGTCAGTGGAAAGGAAATTGTGACGATTTTTATAATTAATTAACTGCGCTACACAAATTTTATTACATAAATTTTTTAAATTAAAAATATAAACTAATTAAAAATTTTTCAACGTCTAAAGCATTCAATTAACTCAGTCTGTAAAGTCAATTAGCAGAATATTTGACCATTATGCCCTTCTATTAAATAAATTCTGTTTTAGCCCTTTATCACAACCAGAAAAGCACCTATTATTTCCCACAATCCGTTGGTCTAGGGTTACTAACATAATTTCCATTTCTTTGCTCAAGTACCCCATTCAGTTGGTACTGCACTCTTCCCAAATCCCGAAAAAGCATCCGATATTACTATTTGAGAGCGCTTATTGTCGGTCATATCCATATTTCTCGAAACAGCTCTTCAAACATGCAAAACACGTAATATATTTTAAGAAATATTGTGGGAAATGCAGAAAGCGAAATTATTAGAAATGAGAATTTTATATATAGGCAAATGATAAAAATATTTGTTAATAGATATCGGAGACAAACAAATACACTTCTCTTTAAATGCGTAAGTTTGAATTACGGAGATACGTAATGACTAACTTTTAAAGGAATGTTCCTGCAGAACGACTCAACGCAACATTTTTTTCAACTTAAATTTAGAAGAAACAACGTGTAAGCTATAGAAAATGAAAATCAATATTTAACACACTTATGTACAGTAGTTCCAAAATATCCAGAAAATTAGATATGTTTCAACATATGAAAGTGACTTATTGTCATATTGCAAGGAGGAAATTTAAAAACCTTTTTTAGTTTTGTAAATAAATAATTAGGCTTTAACCTTTTGGCGCCAGAATTATTTTTTTTTAATTTTAACACACTCTGTAAATAAACTGTGAATAAAACCGGAACCAAATATGTTAGAATTATGAAACAAACTGTATTTTGAAGAGAAAAAAACGGAGAGTATATACCATTTTTAAAATATTCAGTACCTATATTTGTTGAGTAAATATATAAAATGCAACGTTTAGAGGTTAGCGGTGCGGTACGACCACTATAGTGGTCGTTAAGCGTCAAAGGGTTAAAAAAGCAAGCAAAATTTACCAATATTTTTGAATAATATTCCATTATTCTTCCACTGCTTGATCCTGAATATGTGAGCAATTTTCTGCTGTAGAATGTCACTTTGCACCAGTCGAAACAGTGCCACATCGAAAAATACTTTAATCAGGAACTTCAATATTTTCCTTTCGCTTCCTATCTCACCGCTCACAGCCATACACTGCGACTGATACATGCTGACAGTTTCACAGATTATTGATTTATTTGTATGTTTGGAAGCCTGTTGCCACGTAACTTCTACGAATTGCAAATTGTCTTTGATATTGAACAATAATCGCGGGGAATCACTGTAAGAAACTGAAGTCGACGTAGTGCCGCACGTTACTAAAAGATGTCACCACATCGCAGAGCCACTTGCTCTGCACGTCCATCTAACTGTTTTAAAGTTGTGACCTGAAGGGTGAATGAGGGAAATAATTGAATAAAGAGAGACCAACTTGAAGCCACTTTTTTATTATTACTTTATTCAATGCTCAGCATGTTTCGGAAGTTAATACATCCATCCTAAGAAGCTTGAGAATAATTCGTTGAGTTACTTCATGGGTTTTATCTAGTTCGATGTGTGTTGTTATGTTACAGTGTGGCTATGGTGGTGTGGTATCCGTATGCCGGCTTCAGATACAACCCATGAAGTAACTCAACGAATTAGTCGCAATCTCCTGAGGATGGATGTATTAACATCGGAAACATGTTAAGCAATGAATAAAGTAATAATAAAAAAGTGGCATCAAGTTGGTCTCTCTTTATTCAACTGTCAAGATGATGTACGGTCCAATAAACATAAGGGAAATAACCTTGTCATTTATATTTACTTCGGCTGGACATTGGGAAAAAGACAAAAGTTTCAGCCAGTTTACCCAAAGTTCTGGGCTCCCCCATTAGAAATATGGAATATTAACATTCGTCCCAATCTACAGTACGTATTTCAAAATTACACGCAGCTCAAAACAACATATCCCTTTACAACGTTCGCAAAATCTACCAAATTACACAGTGTCACGCCCTAGAAGACAATGGAGTTAATACTGAGAAGAGAACCTATAGTTTCAAATGAATTTTCCATTAACTTCTGGAGTTATAAAAGTAGAATTTTAAGTCTGAATGTAGCTTGTGGGTAAAGGTATCTGACGATAATCGTTAGCTTAACAGGAATTTGGTGTGGAACAAAAAATTTGATTGAAAATTTAGGGTAATAGAATTACTGAACTTATTTAAATTCCTACATATTATTGTCACACTAACACATATTTTTTAACATTCTTTCGTTAAATTGATTTCTAAAGGTAACATGTACATTAAACTTATAATAATTGCGTATTATAAACACGTCACAGCTGAAGAGCGGACGTCATCATGTGATGCATTCATGTACATATATGAATGCAAAATGTTGATATAACTGTAATGGAACTTTATAGAATATAAATTTTTGTGTTATAAATCAGAACTTTCAGTACATGCAGTTGATTTCTATATGTGCTGCTACGCGTAAATTTCTTTCTGTTCATCACCTTGTTTAGCGGTATTGTGGGCACTGGTGAAGTGCGGCCAGCAGATATGTTAGATTCTGAGGTTTCAGAAATTTGGAGAATGTTATGTGATTCCAGTCTTGCAGGATGTGATGTAGCTTACGTTTATAGGTAGGCAAGAGAAGCGTTCCGGATGGTAATGCAGTCTTTAATTTTTGAGGTACAAATAATTCATGGTTTTTTATTTCGAATACAGAACGGCGGAACTGAAATAGAAAGAAAATAAACGCTAAGTTATCTTATGAAATAAAGTGTAATTTAGTGCGAAACAGTGAAAAAACTCAGCATTCTATCTTGTGTGGTACATGTCATGAACAAAATTTTAAACAGTTTACACACAAATGAAATTTGCATCATTCTCAATGTAAGTTTATATTTACCGAAATAAAGAAAATATAACCTAAGTAAATTTAAATTAATGTTTAATATTATTTATTTTCTCTTATAAAGAAATTGTACACCATTTATTTTAAAATAAATTTGGCTGGAATTTTGTAAGAAAGGAAAGATAAGAAACTAAATTTCTTCAGATAATCAGTGACATGTCATATATGCTGGAAACGGATTGAAAAAAATTTACATTCCTACACTTCAGAGGCATGTTAAGTTCACTAGCTGGCAGCTGGCAATTGAAATGGTTGGAAAGTTATTGTATAAGTTATGCACAAAAACCGTAAAATGTAAATTGTTCTCTGTTGCTTTTTATGCCGAAAAATTACATAAAATTTTACAATAAAAACATAAACTTATATAGGCGGCATATTGTTTTATTCTTCTATTTGAATTCCAAGTTTTCCCAAATTTTTTGTTTGATACATCTGTATAAACTGAAAAGAAATTAACTTTAGAAAATCTAATTTAGCCCATGTCTACAGAAGGTAATATACATAAACACATAAATTCTCCCCACAAAATTGGAGTTAATTTGCAACGGGAGTTTGTGATAAAAAGTTGCATAATATGAACAAATATTCTGGAAAGTAGCGGTGTAATCTTTGTCATTCCAGATTCGTAGTTGTAGAATTTCGTAGTTAAAAATTATTATGTACAACCAATAATGTTCTTTTTCCCAGTCTCTCCAATGAATAAGTAAATTAGTTTAATTGTGGCAAGATTTCTTTCTTTATAATTTAAAAAAAAAACGCTTCCATCACAGAGCTTTGTGTAAGCTACAGAAATGATGAAATACAATGAATTGTACAGCCATTAATATAAGATATAACAATGATTTTATAAATAACCACCAATACCAAACACATGACTCTGCTCTAAATAATCAAAGACCGGTTTATGTTATTCGCTGTTATTTTTCTATCTTATTGCAGGATTAATTTATCAGAATTAAACTATAAAAGACAGGTTGTTACGACGCAGTGACACTGTGTACAGACAAGTATTTTCACTCTTACTGCACTTTTCCACAGCACTTTCATCCAACACTCAAAATCCCCAATAAACGCCCCTCCCCCAGGTTCCCTAAACGGGGCTTCTATGGAAAGAGATGCCCGTGTCCAGAGCCTTTCCTACATGTTCTTCGTGGTCCGCAGCAACGGAGCCCTCTATCCAGGTTCCCTTCATAGTGCTCCCTCAGCGAGTGACACCCCACATTCAGATCCCTTTCTACTATATCTCAAAGGCCTAAGTGGATGAGCAGACACCAGTTTGCCCAACTGAAACCCCATAAAGAGTGATGCCCATTCCCCGAGACTTCTTTCAATAACCTTTAAGGCCCCTAGCAATGGAGCCCCACTTCAGGTTCCTCTAACAGAGCTCCCATAGAGAATTGCGCCGTTTCCAGTGCCACTTTAAAACTATCTTTCAGAGTTTCCGATGAACGGACCCCGCATGCGGTAATGTCTGTCCCCTGAGCCCCCCTTCCCATATCCTTCCGGATCCGTATCCTAATGGGCTCCCACAGAGAGAGATGGTCCCTTTCCGGGTCCCTCCAAATATCACTTAAAATTCCCAGTCAACCGAGTCCTTAGGTTCCCCAACGGGTCCCTACGGCGAGAGGCGCCCGTTACCAGAATTTTCCTTCTGCACCTTTCCCTCGAAGTCCCTGGTAAATAATCCCCACCACCACGTTCCCCATCAGGGTCCTTATGGAGAGAGAAATTCATCTCTAGATCCAATAGTTTATTCACTCATTTATTTCTTTTGGGATTCCCCAAAAGAAGCCTTCCCCCGAAAGAGGGGGAAAAAAATTTGGTCACCGCCCACGGAGCAACACGTAGACGGAAGTGCTACATATAATGGGGTGCGGTCTGGTTCCCCATGAGGTATCTCTACCCCAGTTCCATGAATCCTTCAACATGATACCTTCCACCTTGGCTTGGGTAGACCAAGCCCCCTTAGCTAGCCTGTGTCGTAACAACAATAATCAGATATGCCCTCCACAAGTGTTACCGTCTCCCTCGCGAACCACTTAAGAATAAAGTAGGAGTCCTCGACGCCCTGAGTTACGGACGAGGGCTTGGATTTATGGAAGGCGTTCGGTTCGATAGATAAGTACAGATGTTTCGGCTTAACCTACTGTTTTCTTCTTCGTGTTTTCTAATTAGAATTTATGCGAACACTGCAAGGTTGGCAATCTCCAAACGATGACAGCATGGATAATCGTTTCTTGATGGTGCGTTCGCAAAATTGCAGTAAGTGTCTTTAAATTTCACAAAAATTTCTGTCTGCACTGCCGTCATTCCGTCCGTCTGTCCCACCAAAGAAATCGGCCACCACATGACGGATATTTATGAAATTTTATTTAACGTTATTCTTCAAAAATCTGTCAAAAGAATTTAAGTTTGAGTAAAGACAACAAAAACAGGATCTTTACATGAAGACAAATATACATTTTGAATCATACCTCGCTCGGTTCTTTTAGAATTAGAAAAATTTCTGATATATTTAAGAGAATTTCAAAACACAAAATTGACATGCAATTCGTTCTTTTTAGATATTTGCCCTGCCTAAGAAATAATGTTCACCAATCTTGAAAATCCAGACAGGCCGCAAGTGACAGTACGGCGTATGCATATTGCATGCTGGGAAAGATATGCTATAATCACACATTCAGCTTATGAAACATTTTTTATTTTCTTCTGCATAAATGGTTTTACGAAAAAAGACATTTATTACGTTACACACAACGTTTTGTTTATTATGTGTTTAGTAGGTGGCAACCTCTGAAATGGACCGATTGCTCTTCCATAGGTGTTACAACGTTTGTGTGAGTCTATTTGTGTGCGTGTCTAATTGTGTGTGTCTAATTTTGTGTGTCCAAGTGTCTGTCTAAATGTGTGATGCAGAAACTCATCATTGAGTTGGCGTAGAGCTGAGATATGATGCACATATAAATTTGATTAATTTTGATGTATGGTTGACCGTGCATCGTAGTTCAATGTGGATAAAGAGACCAACTAGCACTTAAGTGCTTCCCAATGGACAGACAAGCAACCAACCGGATCTGACTGCCTACACAGCCACGCTCTGCAACACATCTGATAAATACCTCCAAGTCGTCAGCTCCTGAAGATGGGCACAA
>Ga0123355_10017291_pt1 | contig 11391 bp, 4 predicted proteins | sample TergutEmb28metaG_3_FD_89872 | JGI IMG/M metagenome (GOLD analysis project Ga0123355, IMG submission 89872) | Embiratermes neotenicus P1 segment gut microbial communities from Petit-Saut dam, French Guiana - Emb289 P1 | ecosystem: Host-associated > Arthropoda: Insects > Digestive system > Gut ...
CTTTTTTTTTTTACTTTAGATGCCGGACTGCTGGCTAGAAGTCAGTATTCGGAAGGTCCTGCGACCGGCCACCTCGACACAGGTTTTTCTTTGTTTCCATGTATCCATAAGCAAATGCTGAGATGGTTCCCAAGATTCCAAGTTGCCACTACATGCTTCTCATATAGTCCTACCGACTTGAATTTAGTAGTAACCAATTTCATGTTTTGTTGACACGTAAAATAACCACTGCCACCGGGTGACAACCCGATTGCAGTAAATAAATATTTATTACATATGCAATATAAATGTAAAAGTAAAGGTATAGTTCACCCTAAAACACGCCCCGAAGGCCCAGAGGGGGAGTAGAGGTAAAGCTCTACTCTTCTTTAACCTCGGCGCTAGATGGGGTGGGTGGTCAACGCCACGCCCTGGCCGTTTTCCCCCCTGGAAAGAATCGGTACCCATTGTACAGGGGACTGGGTGGGTGTCAGTGTCGGTCAGGATGGGTGTGGAAAATCTCGCCCCTACCAGGATTCGATCCCCAGACCTTCCATCCCGTAGCGAGTCGTTATACCGACTTAGCTATCCCGGCACACTCTTATTACATATGTGTAACATGTAGTTCCTCTTCAACGTACGTGGCGACGTAGTGTGGGATAGTCTGTTGCAACATCTTTCAATTTCACGTATACTCAGCGCCTACCAAGTGGTTTTCATTGACAACAGAGCCCTCTAAAGCCCGTCAGGGACAGTTCCGTCACAGGAGCTTCGAATCCTCTTACTTATTACGCCAGAAACGTGCTGTATAGAACTATCCCTCTGCACCTTCATCCCCTAGATCACCATTCGTACCATCACCTTAAAACTCATTTTCTTTTCCGGAGACACTAGAAAACTTGTACTTCTAATTATCTCTCTTTTGAATATTTCTTATTTTTACTTCGAATATTCTCTTTTACTCTCTTTGCCTCGAGCAGAGACAAGGCTCACTCATTCCACCTTCCTTACAGTGGCTGTCTATAAGGTAAACACAACTTTGCACAAAATTCTCCTGCATGATTTGACCTAAGTTGTTGGATCAGGGTATTTTTGTGTTAATTAAACTTTATCTATATTCGGTGCAACACATTGACTGTACAGTATTTAATCAAACGTCATCTTCCTATTTTTCTGTGGCGCAGCGACCCAGCGCAGGCCAGGGCCTCCTCATTCTTTAAAGTTTCTAGATCACACAAAACAGCGCATCGCAGTCTGTAAGAATCCGCTGGATGAGTGATCAGCCCGTCGCAGAGACCTCTACCTGACAACACACGACACTCACAACAGAAAAACATTCATGACCCTCTGCGGGATTCGAACCCATAATTCCAGCAAGCGAGAGGCCGCAGACCCACGCCTCATACCGCGCGGCCACTGGGATTGTCAAATAATCCAACTCATTACAAATAAACAATTATGTGCTAATTTGCGAAGTACCTTATACAGGTTTCGACCCCCTGTAGGCCATCTTCAAGGAGGCAATTTACAAATATTTTAATTTATAACACAGTGTTTTGATTTCACACTTATAAATCCTTTGTGGCAAAGGCAGCCGGTGCGTAGGGGTGACGATTTAACCACCTTCATGTACCGATTGTCAAAAACCTGAGAGCCTAAACCTCTGATATTCGTGTGTACGTGCATCGTTAATATGGTTTCATAATTTCAACCAACAAGATGCAACTATTATTGGATATTTATTTCTGAATGTTGCTACTTGTTCCGGGCAGTTCCTCCGCCAATCATCAGGAGCACGTAACTGTACGTTGAGCTTCAGGTACTGTCAACCGGTATTCCTGCAGGCTGGTATCGTGGATGAGGTGGCACTGTTCCATCTCATCCACCGTAAAAGCCTGCAGCAGTATTGGTTGACAATACCTGAAGCCGAGTATGCAGTAATGTCCTCCTGATGATTGGCGGAGAAACCGCCCGAAACATGTAGAGCCATTCAGAGAAAAATAATGAAAAATAGTTGCATATTTTTGGTTGTAATTATAAAATCAGTCTAAAAGTCCTGAAACACTGGGGGCCTGCCAATGCCTATAATATGGTTGATTTAGCCATAAGCACATCTTTGGCAGGCGTGTATTATAAAAGTACTCTTCTGCAAATGACCTCCACGAAGATGGCCTTTAGGGGCCGAAATATGTAGGCGGATCATCCCTCGACAACAAAGAGTCATTTTCTGTGACGTGTGCAAGTAGTTGGTTTAAATTCTATATATCTCTCCTTCCCCACTTCCCCACAGTGGCCGTCTATAAGGTAAACACATTAACCCTGTCACCACGGCATGGTGCTTCCTCAGGTTGCGGATAGAAGAACGGCCTCCGATAAGGAGGGCAGCTGCGAATATATTGAATAAGCAGTCGCGGACAGCCGAAGAGGGGTGGTCTTCCAGCTTGGGAGTTGGGCGAAGTGCTAAAAATCGCTCCCTGTAAAAAACTTTGATAAGAAACACATGAGGGAAGGTGGCGGACGCTTGTGAATGCGGTAATGAACATTCGGGTTCCGTGAAATTCGGGGAATTTCTTGACTAGCCGCAAACCAGTTAGCTTCTCAAGAAGGACTCTGAACCATGCAGTAAGTAAGTAAGTATATCTTACTGTTAGCGGCGGAGAAGCATAATGTCAATAATACAAAGCTCTAGTCTGTATATATCTATATATACATAGTCATTAACACAACAATATTGTAATTAGTAGCGATATATAATATAAAACTAAATGTTGCGGCCCTGTATGTAGGCCATCATCAGGTTGTCCAAAGAACTTATTAAGTGACTACACAGTATGTGTGGTAATTTTGAAAGGGGGACGAGATCTCGGCTTACGTCATTAATCGTGGAATTAGTACTGTATAGACACGTATAAGTTCTTTGGACAACCTGATGATGGCCTACTTACAGGGCCGAAACATGTAGTTGTATATTATATATCGCTAATAATTGTAATATCGTTGTGTTCATGACTGTATGTATATATAGATATATACACGCTACAGCTGTGTATTATTGACCTAACACTTCGGGGATGACACACCTTAAGATTAAAAAGCATAACGCCGTCCGGAATTATAATTTTCAAAGAACTCGCGTTTTTAAAGGGATCGTCCGATGCTGCCTTTCTTAAAACCTCACTGGAAACTGAATTAACATATTTATCTTTTTAAGCTCGTGGTTCCATGCATCGTAACTCAATACGAATAAAAATCCAACAGATGCAGCAGTATGCAGTAAATACCTGCGTACTGTTGCATCTGTTGGATTTTTATTCACATTAACACATTTATCTTCACATTCGTCCATTCCATGACTCGCGAATTTATTATTTCTGAGTGTCAGTAACAATAAGGTTCTATTCCTGCTGCCCTTCTTCAGACACCTCCTAAACAATTCGAATACCACGAAAAGAGTAACACAAGGCCAGAAAAGTTGCCTAAACCACATTTCCCCCTCTTAACACACGATATACGACACCGTGAAATCAAATTTAAGGGGCTGAATGTTTTGTGTAAACAATAAGTCTGAAATCTAGTAATGCCAACATTATTTTCCCCGGCTTACTACACCACATTGCTGTGTTTGGGTGTGACAAATGACCATTGCCTATCAACAAAACAGGATCATGTACACAAGGCTTAACGAAGTGAAAATAATGACCATACCATTTTGTAAATATATCAGTCTGAATCTACCCACATGGATGTCAAGCCCAAACTGAGCCTGGCGGTGCTGGATCCATAAGCTCTTTTTATTTTTGGCTGTAAAACAATTTTGAAATTAATGTCCCAGTCATATTCACACACGTGACAAGAGCGATTAGGTTTTCCCTGTCTACAGATGTCAGAGACGACATTGTTTTCTTTTACTGCGCTGGTTGTGTGCGGGTTGAATTCATGATTCGTTAACTTTGTTTGTTCTGTGGGATGGAAAATAACTTTTTAGTTCAGGTTATAGACATCATAAAATCTTGCCTAATTTTGGAATCTTATGTTTATTGGACCGTGCATCATCTTGATAGTTGAATAAAGAGAGACCAACTTGAATTCATTTGCTTTATTATTTCATTATTTAATGCTCAACATGTTTCGGATGTTAATACATCCATCCTCAGGAGCGTGCGAATTATTTGTTGAGTTATTTCATGGGTTGTATTGCTCTGGTTCGATGTGTGTTGGTGTTACGTTGTAGTTTGGCTGGGGTGGTGTGGTAGCCGTATGCAGGCTTCAGCCTGCATCGGGAGACTTATTACTCAGCATACGACGCACACCTAGCCACTGCTCCACGACATATTACCACACAACATGATATGCTGCCCCAACACCTCGTTTGAAAATACGAATTGAATTGTGAATACTGTAATATGACTTTAGCAAGGAACAAAACTCCCTGACGATGATCTGACAAGATCGAAATATGTCGGAGTGTTTTAAAGTGTTTTAAAGTGTTTTAAAAGTGTTTTATGTAAAATTATATGTGCATTCATTGGTTGATAAACTAAAGGCAAACTTATATTTCTTTATATAATTACACTACTTTAATTTTTGCAAATCATAATGAATGAAGCAACTAAATCTTTGATTTATATAGCTACTGCCTTTTGTAAATGTTGAGCTCCATGTATTGCTATATAATTCCACTATTTTATGCTCCATGTATTGCTATATAATTCCACTAATTTAATTTCCATGTATTGCTATATAATTCCACTATTTTAAGCTCCATGTATTGCTGTATAATTCCACTATTTTAAGCTCCATGTATTGATATTTATTTCCACTATTTTAAGCTCCATGTATTGTTATATAATTCCGTTATTTTAAGCTCCATGTACTGCTATATAATTCCACTATTTGACCTTTATTTTGAAACCCATTTTCTCATAGTTTTTCATCTCAATTTCAATATTTTTGAAAGTCAAGCACATCAGGTTGGAATTTTTTATACCCGCACTGAAGAACGGCAGAATTTCGCCTTCGCTGGTGGCAAACGTAGGAGGAACAAACGAAAGATGGACTTTTTTCCCGCTTTCCTACCCTTGTCGCCCATGGCGAAAAAATGTGTCTTTGCGGCTTGTTGTACAGCTTCCACATTTACATTTCCCTTCTTCCCTTTTGTTATTTTGCTACTGTGGTTGCCAGGGGAATGTGGCTTTCTGCTTGTATAGCCTGGTACAGTACAAAAATTGTGTTGTAATATGGGTTTCAACCTGCAAGTGTGGCTGACATATCAGAACAAACACCCAGTGTGATCTGAATTCTGTTTTAAGAAGATGGGTTCAAACACTTTACCTGATACAAATTTGCTTAATATTTAAAAATGCATAACTGCACTCTTTGGCTACCCTGACTGAGGTTTCTACGTGCTTTTTCCTCACTTCTAAGGCAAATACCAGGGTATAACTCGCAAAGAAGTGACACGGTCCGAACTCTTCCAAATTAGTTGTTAATTGTATTGTCCTTTGTTAATTGGGTTCTCCTAGGTTTGTTAAATGTGTTGTTCTATTTATCGTTTGTGTGTACTGTACTACTGCCAAAAGGAGTCAACCTAATTGCAGTTAACAAATAAATCTATATCAGGGTTAAGTTGCTGTGCTGCAAATCGGTAGGTCGCTGGTTCGATCCCAGCTGGTGCCATTGGAAATTTTCATTGATATAGAATCCTTCGGATCGCACTACGGCCCTGGGGTCGACTCAGCCTCTAACAGAAAAGGGTACCAGGAGTATTTCCTGGGAGTAAAGGCGGCCGGTGCGTAAGGCTTACAACCTTACCACCATCCTGTGCCATTGTCACGAAATCTGGGAACCTTAACTTCCTGGAACCCTCTGGCCTGTAACGGGAATGCTTTGCTTTAAATATATCTATATCAATATAGTTCCTTCAAATTTCCTAAATCGCAATTCTTACAGTCACAGCAGAAAGTAATATGAATTTTTACTGCACATTCTTGCCAATTTTTTTTTTTGTAATTTACAAGAAATCTGGCAACATTCTTCATTGCGAACAAAGTCCTCATTAGTTTACATATTTTTAATTTAAATAAAAAAATTTAATTTTTAATTTATCTCGAAATCCTTTCTTCAAATTTTTGCTGATATATGTTGGGTTACGGGCATCGAAAGTCATTTCATCTCTGCCGAAGAAAGAGTATCCTCATTTGTATTCCCTAAACTTCCAAAGACTAAATTTGAACTGAACTATATTTAAAGACCCAGTCCGTACCGCGCAGTAAACACAATTGTTTCGTTTATAAAATCCTTCAATTTAATGGCCCTACAAGGTAAGTCGCCTTTGGCTCTGAGATCCATTCAAAACGTATAAATACGACGTGTAGGCAGATGGAAGTCCGTACGTATTGGAATACCTTCCTGTGTCCTGATATACATAATTTCTCTTGCTTTCACCGTGTGTTTTTCATTACTTAACCCCACGGGGTGACGAACTGCATTTTTAAAAGCACGGAACACGTAATCTAGTTTACGTTACGAGATTTGAGATTAACACTACAGTGAAGGGGGTCGGTATAGCACCTCGCTGGTTGATTCAAGGTTTGAACCCGGTTGTAGGCAAGAGCTTTCCACCTCACCGAACCCATCCTGACCGACCCAGACTCCTGTGCGTTGGGTAATGTTATCCTTTCTTTGAGGTAAAGCTGCTGTGGATTGGCGTTGACCACCTAACCCGATCTGGCACCAAGGTTAGGAATGAATGGAGGTAAACCTCCTTGTGCCTCCATTTGCATGTTCAACCCTTCAAACGCCGAGTTAAATCCCATCTGCCATTTCTTGGCATTATTAAGAGCTCGCCATATTCTCCACGTTAGCAGTGGAAGAGTTATTGATGAGACTTTACATTATTGCAGTCGTTATTGAGGAAATCGTCTGTTGCGAACTGCTGAGGTGTGATTTGATGGAATTGTAGGGACATCTAGGCTACCTTCTGCTTTAAGGAGGGGGGTTTGTGTTTTTACGAAAGTAAGTCGAGTCTTACAGCCTACCGTTCCCTTATTACGCAGTCGGTTTGGTATGTACCGTTGGATTTATCACCCAGCCCATACCACACGCCCTACCCCTAGATATCTTCTGGCCGGGGGATGTAGAAACTTATTTTATAATTATCATTGGAGTGAGATTTTAATGTGTTCAATCTGTGATCATAATGCAACATTCCAATTACAGGAAGTTTCAGCAAACTGGCTCCTTATAATGGCCAGAATTGAGTAAGGGTCCCATTTTTAATTTAAGGGCTGAGAAAGATCAGTTTCAGAAACCTTCCCTTTATAAAATGTTGTATTTTTAAAAGGAGATTAGACAACATATAATTAGCAGCAGTAGAACTGCTACTACTCGACTGACTACGGACTGAACGGTCCGGGATCGAATCCCGGTGGGGACGAGATTTTCCGTCCATCCAGACCGGCCCTGGGTTCCACCCAGCCTATCGTAAAATGGGTACCGTGTCTTTCCCGGGGCAAAGTGCGCCAGGGGCGTGCTGCTGACCACTCACCCCCTTCTATTGCCGCGGTCATGGAAGAGTAGAGCTATACCTCTACCCACCCTCTGGGCCACACCGGGCCTGTAACGGGATCACTTTACCTTTACCTTTAGGACTGCTACTATTAGTAGTACTACTGCTGCTACTAGTAGTACTACTGCTGCTACTAGTACCTTCACCAAATATTTCTATTTAAAATTTAGATTAATTTTGTTACGTGTTGTTTGATCTGGGCTCCCCGTGAAATATTATTCGGGTGATCAGATCAAGGCGAATGTGATGGGCAGGACATGTGGCAGCTAAGGGGACAGAAGAGGTGCATACAGAGTTTTGGTGATGAGATCTGAGGGAAAGAGACAGCTTGGAAAACCTAGGCGATGATGATTTATTATATTGTTACTGTCAATGAACAACAGATGCAAAGACCAGATAATTAGTAGAACTGGGTTATATCTGGCGACATGTTTCGACCGTTAACTGGCCATACTCAGGCCAACAAAGAATAGTATTGTTAAGGTACAGTCAAATTGTTTGTCCAATGGAATCCCATTGTTTATATTAAAACTGGAAACATTATGAAGATCTTAGTTATGATTAAAACATTAACATTGTAGTAAAATTTAATTTAACTTAAAATTTGAATATACTTTTATAATATTATTCGTTGTTGGTCTGAGGATGGCCGGTTAACGACCGAAACACGTCGCCAAATATAACCCAGTTGTATTAAAACATCTGGTCTTTGCATTTGTTGTGTATTGACGGCACCATTGTAATAAATAATTGAAGATACACAACGAGATGGCTTCCTTCAAACTAGGCGTAGATGGTCGGGTAATATTAAAATCAATACTCGAGAGTTGAGATTGGGTTACGAACTGGATATATCTAGCTCAATATAGGGACAAGTGGCGGATTTTTGCCAATGCTGTAATGAATCTTTGTGTTCCGTAAAATCCTGGAAATTTCTCGACTAACTGAGAAACTGTTAGCGTCTCAGCACTAACGTTATTGTAGTTAGTTATGTGTTCAGATAAAGTTAATGATTCCAGGTATTACAGTAGCAGAGAGGCAAGCTTCAAAGACGGACCTGCCACAGGCAAAATTAAGTTCACGCGAGGTTTGTAGTTTGTAGATTGTAGGTTGTAGTTTGTAGTTTGTAGTTCCAAAAAAAAGACGTCGCTGAAAATTCCCGTTTCGTGGGATATGAGGCCGTGTCGCTGTGGCAGTAGCTTTCGACTTTCGAAGGAATTTTAGTGACTTAAAGGTCAGGGCCCAGCATTCCTACACCTCTCCTTCTCCGTGAACACGACAGCACAAAAACCTTTCGAAAATTTGAAACCCCTCGCCCACATCCCGGAAAAATTGAAACATCCCATCAGTTTATATACGGAAATATCTGAGTGGTTATATAGATTAGGTTATTGGACTGATAACGTTCTATGTAATTATTTGAAATTGTTAGGGGTGTGTAGAACCTTGGGGTTAGTTCGGTGTTCTGAGATTATGGAAAGAAGTGGGCGTTGCTTGGTCAGTTATATGAAAGCGTATAGTAACGATCCATGTAGTGGTGTGGCTTGGTTGAACGAAGACAGAAATTTTCTTGCACTGCTCACCAATACAAGTAAAAGTGGAGAGAGGCATTTATACACGTAGAGGGCACAGAGTGGGTCTAATTTGTAAGGTAAAGGTAAAGGTAAAGGTCAAGCAGTCCCGTTACAGGCCTGCAGTAGCCCAGAGGGTTCCAGGAAGTTAAGGTTCCCAGATTTCGTGACAACGGCACAGAATGGTGGTAAAGTTGTCAGCCTTACGCACCGGCCACCTTTACCCAAAGGAAATGCTCCTAGTATTCATTTAAGTTAGAGACTGAATGGACCCTAGGGCCATAGTGCGATCAGAAGGATTTTATGTCAATGAAAAATTCCAATGACACCATCTGGTATCGAACCAGCGACCTTCCGATTTGTAGCGCAGCACGTTAACAACTTTTCTACCGCGATCCCACACTTTGTACGGTACGCTGTGTAGATGGTAGATGGGGAACACACGAGGAATAGTATAAAGGAGAAAGGAAGGAAGATAATGATGAGGTGCTTAAGAGAAGAAGAAGAAGAAGAAGAAGAAGAAGAAGAAGAAGAAGAAGAAGAAGAAAAAGAAGAAAATGGTGATGATGAAGATGATCTAAGTTCTGCTTGTCACTAAATATTATTAGGTTGACAAATTAGGCAGAGGTGATAAGTGCGCCATGTGGAATGCATGGGAGGCAGAAGATTAAAATGTATCTCAAAGGAATAGGTCAGGAGATACTGGACTGGATTTTTTTTTTGCTCATGGTGGAGAGCATCGGATGGCTGTTGTGGAAACGGTAACGAACGTTATATAAGACAAAACCAACAGGGTGCACAATATTATGATATATAATTTTGCGATTAAGACCATGGAATTTTAAGTCCAAAACGTTTCGACCGTCTTCGGGTCTTCTTCACGGAGCACACATCAATAATGTACAAATAAAGTATAGAATATGAGTACATAAAAATTAGGCTAAAATTTATCTTCCTCGTTAAACATGCAAATAAAAGTCAATATATGAACATCCTTGAACGGTTTTGTATGTAATTACAAGAGTTTTGATAAATTCATGTTTGAATAACACCCTGGGAACGCAATCCCTTATTTGATCTAACTTAAGACCTCCAGTCACGAGACGCCGTCACGTGACGTACTCCAGCTGATACGGTTCTTCCCTTCCTTCATTTCTTAGCGACCTGCCCGAAGTCGCACTGCAAATGTAAAGGTGAAGTTCACCCTAGAAGAGGCCTGGAATACCCAGAGTGGGAATAGAGGTATTTCTCTACTCTTTCTTTAACCTCGGAACTAGATGGGGTGGGTGGTCAACGCCACGACCCGGCCGCTTTACCCCTGGGAAACGCTCGGTACCCACTGTATAGGAGGCTGGGTGGGCCCCAGGGCCGGTCTGGACGGGCGCTAAATATCTCGCCCACACCGGGATTCGATCTCCGCACCACCCAGCCCGTAGCAAGTCGCTATAACTACTGAGCTACTGCGACCCACAGAGTCGCACTGTACGAAATCAATCTGGTAAGTCCTTAGCCCGACAAGGAAGGAAACAAGCTAATGTTTCTGTTTGAATGGTGTGAATTTCCTTCGGCGCCTTGCCTTGCAGGAGGATGACAGCTCGCGTCTCGATGTTGTTGAAATCTCGCGCGTCCCTGACGTGCTTTCAAGCTTGTACCCTTCCTGGTCGGGCTAAGGACTTATCAGAACTCCGGTATGTAGAGACAAATATAATTTTGTTCGTTGTGTATTATATATAGTAAAGGTAAATCAGTCCCATTACAGGCCTAGAGTGGCCCAGAGGGTTCCAGGAAGTTAAGGTTCCCAGATTACATGACAACGGCACAGAATGGTGGCAATGTCAGTCTTATGCACCGGCCGCCTTTACGACCAGAAATTGCTCCTGGTACTCATTTCTGTTAGAGGCCGAGTCGACCCCAGGGCCATCGTGCAATCGAACGGACTATGCCAATGAAAAATTCCAATGACACCATCTGGGATCGAACCAGAGACCTTCCGATTTGTGGCACAGCGCCTTAACCACTGTGCCATCGCGGTCCCTCATTATATATACAGGGTGTCCCAGGAGGAAAGGACCTAACTTCGGGAGAGTGTTCCTTAAGTCAAACTATAGCGATATAACCCCAAACACCTATATCCAAAGTTCAACGGTTACGGAGATATTGGCCAGAGAAAAGTGTGGACTTCTTTGGTGTCTGCGTAATATACTCTGTCCATGACGACATCCGCTTGACCTTCAACACGACAATCCTGCAGTAGCTGCGTTCCTACGTTATCGC
>Ga0123355_10017292_pt1 | contig 11391 bp, 8 predicted proteins | sample TergutEmb28metaG_3_FD_89872 | JGI IMG/M metagenome (GOLD analysis project Ga0123355, IMG submission 89872) | Embiratermes neotenicus P1 segment gut microbial communities from Petit-Saut dam, French Guiana - Emb289 P1 | ecosystem: Host-associated > Arthropoda: Insects > Digestive system > Gut ...
GATGATGATGATGATGATGATGATAAACAAATATAATATTGCATATCATTAGATATTGCTGACAAAACATAATGTTCAAATAAACATACAGTTACTTTGCATGTCATATTAAACATAATCACAACATTCAAAACATAGTGACTTTTTTGACTAGATACAAATGTAACCATTCTCAAAGCATGTCATCTTGGTTCACCAAGGAACTTTTCTTTCTAAATAAAATCTCCTCTTGGCTTACAATAAAGATCTCTAGTTGGCCCAGTATAAGGGCTCTGCTTACACTTTTAATCATATGAGCAACAACAAAGTCCTCAAACTTAAGTAGAAATAGTCTGCTATTACGTTTAAAACTGCAATAGGGGTTAATCTCACAGTGTTCCAACAATTTGAACTATTTCTAAATCCAATTATGAAACATTCCTAAGTAACAATTTAACAGTTTATTAATTTTTATAATCAAGAATTAAGGACTTCACTACTCATTACGAAACTGGCAAACTTCACTGTAACATTGATGACATCTGCAGTAAGAAAGTCTTCCTGTCTTTATTCTTGACTGTAAAAACTGATAGTTTCCATGCATGACTTAAAATATCACCATATTTATATCTTCACATATAAATACTTTGCAAAATGAGCTTAAATGCCACACAGTGAGTTTGAACTACTCATAAAACTCATCATAAACTTACCTGCTTTAATGTCATAATAAACAATGTACACACTCACCCATACACAATATGGAATAATACCAGTTTATTATGTTACTACCTAACAATATATCAGAGCAATGTTGAATAAACTACTTTTAAAACAAAGTTTCATCTTTTTGGTTTTATATATGTTTACATGATGCTTTCAATACATCATTTGCTTTACATGCTGCTCAAATAACACAATGTTACATGTGTTACAGCGAATTTAAACACATGACTCATTCACGCTATGTGATACTGCATTGAATATAACTTCACTCTTTTGCTTGGTCATCAAACATGACATTAATTTCCACATTCTTGTATGCACTCCAGCATGTTCTTTATTACAGATGAATGTGTGTACATGTGTTGTATGTTTACATTGGTACACTTTCTTTATTAAACAGAGCAAAAAGGCACTAATTAAACATATGCTATAGAAATATGTGGCATGTGACATGCAAGATTTGAGGCTGTCATGGCGGTGACTACAGCTACCTCTTCTAGAATGTGACGCATGGAAGTCTGGTATAAACTTACAAGATATTCAGGTGACTACCCAATTACAAGATGTCACATCCAGAAGATGGTAATCTGTTAAGTTGTAACATGTTACAAAATCCATTATTTGTTTCACCTTTGTTGTGGTACAGTTGAGTGGATTAGGTTTCACTGTTAATTTTTCATTTGATTCAAGTAGCAAATGAATTATTAAACTAATGTTCTTAACAACAGTATTTTATGTTCAGGCACTTTCATATAAAGCACATCTGAAATTATCCTTTGGCTAAATATTTATCTTGTTTACAAATACATATTAAAAACTCTGTATCACTGATCATATCAGAATCCAGGGTAACAGTATGTCAATGGAAGTGAAAGTCCTATCATCAGCTCCACAAAGTTGGCCCATTGGTAATGTATGTGACATGTAGGAATATTTTATAGGAGCCCAATTCAATTCTTGGCCCTAGCACCAGATTTTGGACTGACAAGTCTCATCCAAATAAATTCCAGGACAACATCTTGAATTCATGCCCTCTCCCTCTTCTCCCTTTACAGTTTACTAGACATGCTCATCATCTGACTTATTATACAGCAAATAGTTTCCACAGTTGATACAGTGCAGTGATGTGAACTACAATTTAACCAAGATGGAGTTCTGGGGCTAAACTAAGGTTATAGGTTAATTCTTTCTTTCTGATGCATGAGAATTATGGTTAATGAGCTGCTTCTCTCTACTCTCATATAGAACTTGTAAAAGGTATAGAACAAGAACAGTTATCAGAAGAATTATGACACAATGTGAATATGTCATCGAGTCTCCATGAGCTATCAACTGTGTAAGTATGAAATAAATCTCCTAATCTTTCAGAAATCACTACTATTTCTATCATCAAGCACTAACATAAGTGTAATACAAGTCAACTGTAATATACAGCATAACTGAAAAAGAAGGTAAAATTTCCACATGTTTATAATGAAGTAACCTGTAAGCCTGCAGTGATATGGTTTTAATCAACTGCTTAGAAATTTCTCAAAGTTTGTTTGTAATTAACTAACAATTGATATGTATCACACCATTGTATGTTCACAGGTTACCTTGATATAGTTGTGTCAGACTGTTACCTGTGTGACTAAACCAAACAGTGTCAGTTCCCACTGGTAGAAACTAGCCATAAAGAGAGCTTGGTCACCCATCCAACAGAGCTGAATGCTGACTGTGACTGATGACAACAGGACAACGTGAGTAAATGTTGCTAAAGCAGAATGTGAGAGAGTGCCTAGACTGTTAAAGTATGCCTGTGCTGGCATTCAGTGAATAATTCAGAATGAACTTACACCTATATTAAAATGATTGAGGCTTATCCCAATCTCAGTAACCTTCTTCACTTATCAGATCAACTCTCCGGGCAGTCACTAACAGAGAAACCAAATCAAAATTATTTAATGTATTCACATATATATTCTACCAATAAAATTTTCATTGCAGTTAATACTCTTAATAACCATAAAAATTATGCAGTATGCAATTTTATAATCTTATAACAATCATTTTCTCTAAATAATATTATGTGCTGAAAAAAATGCCTAAGTAGAGACTAATGATTCAGATATCAATCAGTTCGGTTACGAATATGTTCAATTGTTAGTATTTGTCTGTGACAAGTCAGATACTTCAGTACATATGGAAAGGTCATCACAGATCAGTCTCACTGGCTGAACTATTCTGCAGCAAGAAACAGTTCAAAATTAGTTGATAAAACCAGCAGCTACATAGAATTACTACCGACACTAAGCTTAATATATTAGTAACCCATCCTGACAATGATAAATCCACATTTAATACATCTAGTTGAGTAAGCATGATATTATATAGACACTCACACATATACACACATAATAGTAATGTGAATATTAGTATTTATACGATTAGAATATATTATTATGTATTATTTGCTAGTTCCTACAGATGAAACTGCTGGCTTTTCAGAAAATAACTGCCTTAATGGAGCTAATCATTGAAGTAAGGACAAACTGTCTCCATGATGCCATGAAGGCAAATGTGAGAGTCATTGTTATAGCCACACTCATTCGTAACCGCGTCACTAGATGGGGTGATTGTCAGCTTCACACCCAGACAAATGTACCTGCAGAAAATAATCCCCAGTACTCATTAAATAGGAGGCTGGATGGGCCCCAGAGCTGGTCTGAACAATTTGGTTTTGATTACACTGTCCAGAATTATGAAATGGAACAGAATTATCAGTTTTCAGTAACCCAAGTTCCCTTACATGAAATAATTTTCTAACATTGCCACTTTTATATGATGTGTCATGTGCTTGAATGCACTGTCATAGAATCAGTGTTCCTTAACACAAGTTTTAATCATGGCCATGGCCATGAAGATTACTGTTTGAACCTCATCTCCTGCCAAAATAGAATGGGGTGGTTTTCCTACCATTTTTAATGGTGCAAAAAATGTTTTGACTCATGCAACATACTTGTGAGACACACAAGAAACTCAAGCAATATGGTCTATAGAGTCCACTAATGCTTCATTCATGATTCAAGCTAGTTCTAGTTTAACCCTTTACCTGCTAATGTGGAGAATATGGTGAGTTCTGAATAATGCTAGCAAGGGGCAGATGGGATTTAACTCAGTGTTTAAAGGGTTAACAGACTAAAAATGTTCATGTTACTTTTTGGTGAAAGTAACACAAATGTCATATGCTATGGACTGTAATAACCAACTGATGCAAATATTTTGTGTAAATAATTTTCAGACTGTATCTGTTAGAACTGTAGGATTCTGCAAAAATGTCAGGGGATTCAACAAATAAGTTTCTATAGTGGTGAGTTTCATTAGGTTCATCAGCCAAAAATGTAATTTTCTATTAAAATTATAAACCATAAACCAGTACAATTCTGAAATAACTACTTATTATGAATAAAGCACCTGCAGATTTATCTGGGGTATGGCAAGCTACAACCAATAGGTTAAAGAAGCATTTTTAAGTTATCCAAAGCATAAAAATATGTCACTGTCTAATCTCTAGGTCTAAATGCTTTTGAGAATGATGTGCTAGAGGAAACACACCTATTATTTTGGACAATGTTGGTTTTCTCAAACACAACGCTTGACAAGTGGGTCTTCCTACTGTCAGGTATAAAGGTTTACATCCAATGAAAAACTTCTGATTTAACTCCTTTTGGTGTCCAGTAATAAAGACTAGCTGTTTCAAAGTAGGCCAGATGTGTAGCAACCTGTATATCTGATAGCAGAAACAGAACTAGTTTCAAAAGTATTGTTTCCAAACACCTGAGATAATGGACTTTGTTTACTGTTTAACTTGCCTGAAAATCATGAAGTAACCTGTAAATATTTTTTTAAGTAGTGCAGTAGTGGCTGAAACATCTGATTCTAGGGAGGTTTAGGACAATGCAGTAAAGAATGTATGGAAATATTTCTATTTCACAGAAAATTGCCACCTAACTTGAGGTACAAACACTGAAAAACCATCCTAGCAGGTCTATCATTTTTCTGGATGTTGACAAATGCCCTCTTTCCATAACTGTCTTCAGTTTTACTGAATGTAATTCCTGGCATGAAATACAGATCTGGATTTGTAAGGTATTTTTGGTGCAGGAAAACATAATTGTGTATTCTATGTTGTCTGAGAATTTTACTTTTGGGCATAATTGACTAACTTTCTATGGGTTGGATGGCCCCTGCATAATATTTTAGGGCCGTGTGAATCCCCCCACCTCCGAATGATTAAATCAGTGGTAATTAGTTTCAAAACTTGGCATTTCGTGTGTCTTATGCTTTCTAAAGTGAACTACCTTAATTCAGTACTAAAATGCAGTGATATGAGCATTACAGTAATTTTGTAACACATAAATGACAATATGAAGCACCTTAAAGTTTTATTCAGATTTTGTATCATATAAAATCATTGTATTACCCATTACTTTTATTTTATATACATAATACTGTTGTATGGGATTCCATAGTTCTTTGTCATATATCAAAGTTTCCCCAAATAAAACCATTTGGAAGATTCCTAATTGTCTCTCTAATACTTAGGTTGCTGTGAAAGAGACAAGTCTCTTAAAAATATTCATGTCTTACATTCAGCATATCTGAATTATTTAATGCCCTCATATAATACTGCTTTCTACCACCTATTAATAGCTCCAAATATTTGTGACTTACCATTGCACATTATAGGATATTACTAAAATACATAAGGCAGCAATTTTCAGCCGTATGAAAACTTTGTCTTAATTATTCAAAGCTTCTTTGGTCTGTGCACAATAGCATTATGCATTAATGCAGCACACAATAGTAAGTCTTTCCAGTTGATGCAAGCCAACTTGGGCTACAAATTAACAGCTCCAAAGGTATTTTGCTGTTTACTGGCAGAGTCAATAGAAACAGCCTATTCCCAACAGGCTGAGGAAATGGCAAGGGCTCAGTTTTGCCATATCTCAAGCTGTGGTAGTACTAGTGTCTCTATTGTGTTCAGCTGGTAATATCTGTGAAAGACGAATGAAGTACTGAAGAATCAGGCTTTTACTTACCAAATTTATCTAAATAATTTCAAACCTATTCATCATTTTTATTTCAAAAAAACACAAGACAATTCACACATATCAGCATCAGTCAGATAACTACTCCACATCTCTCTCTCACACTCTTGCACATTAATAATCAACAGCTGCAAATAAAATACTACCAAATAGAAGTTGTCATAAACTATGACTAACCTATGATACAACTATCTACAACATTACAGAAATAATTTCGGCCTTTTAGTAACAAAGTTCAAAGTTGAAGTTTTCATCAGAATGTTTACAAATCCATAAATCCTGTGTTGTCTTTTTGCACTGGGAGCTATAGTTTACTGAAATTTTACACAATATTTTGAAAATTTTTTCACCATCAACTACTACTACTACTACTACTATGATCCATAATCCACACATTAATCAATTACATATAGCACTAGTAGTAGAGATAGTAGTAGTAGTAGTAGTAGTAGTAGTAGTACCAACAAAATACGCAAAATTATATTGAAATAAATTACACCTTTCGACTAAACACGTGGCCATCTTCAAGGAGGTAAAATACATACAAAAGGTGGAGTATACTAAAAATTAAAATATCATTGTGTAAGTATCAGAACCAATCCAGAGATATATAGTGATAATCATAAAACCCACAGTTTAAAATATATGAATTGTTACAGGTAAAAATGAGTATTAGGTTAGATGGCATATACAAATGTTTCCCATAGTAATTTGCCATTCAAAAGAATATGCTGTGATGAGAATAGTGAGTGCTATTCTGTTCTAACTTAATATTAGTATATTTTTACTTTTAACAATTGATGTATTTTAAACTATGGGTTTTATGCTTGTCACTGTATATCTGTGGATTGATTCTGATATTTCAATAATTAAATTAAATTTTCAGTGCACTCAACCTTTATATTGTACCTCCCTGAAGATGGCCACATGTTTGACCAAGACATGCAGTAGTCATAAATTAATTTCAATATACTTACGTCCATTTCGTTTCCACTACTACTACTACTACATGTAATGTTTCTGTCATTTTTGTTTATGCAATTACCAAAAACAAAGTTAACATATTCCATTGTACTTTGACAAACAAGAAACAGCTTGCCTATATAGCCAGATCATTGCTCATTATAGTAATGTTATGTGCCACAAAACAAACTCTGTATATTGACATAAAATAATAAACTTCGTGTAAGCAAAAACTGTTACAGGTTTAATGTTAGTTCTAAAACAAACTGCAGACTTTTCCTAGGCAAATGTAAGTATCAAACATATATCATCCATTCAAATTTCTCTTTTTTTGCATCAGCAGCACCCTGAAGAGGGAGGAAGCATTTCTGTACAGAATTAGTTCTTTTTCTTACCATTAAATCCAGGTTCTATCCCAATTTCACCACTGTTATTGAAATAAAAAAGATGCAACATCTTTGAGTATAGTAAAGACCAATCACGCCGTCATGCTGAGTGCTAGTACCGTCAACTCCTCCAGTATTGTGTGTATCAAACATACCTCAGGCATTGGAAAATGTTCAAAATAGTATTCCTGTGGTGAAGTAGTCACTGCTGTTCAAATATAGGAAATACTTTGCCCTTCCAAGACAATAGGTGTATTGATTCTTCAGAACTCTGCTGCCCTTATGCTGGTCACAAACCATTTTCTGAGGTAGCTCTACATCCAACCATTGTGCTGTTTGTAATGAGATATCTAACACAGAATAGTTGGTGTAGTGTCTTGCTATGGGCTGGACAATTTGGATTTCAAACCCCAATGGGGGCAAGAGATTTTCTCTTCTCCACACCCATTTTCACCAGCCCTGGGGCTCCTCCAGCCTCCTGTACAATGAGTACTGGAACTCTTTCCTGAGGGTAAAGCAGCCGGAACATAACACTGACTACCCAACCCCATGTAGTGCTAAGGCTATAAATGAGTAGAGCTATGTCACTGAGGTTGAAGTGGACCTGAAGATAATGCCTATCAGAAATTTGCATACAGTGGCCAGTGATTGGAAGGAAAGAAAAAGGACTGTATTGGAAGCCAAGGTCTGTAACAGACTGCTGTGCTTCACAAGATGAGTAGGATTAGGTAGAAGAAGAAGAAGGAGAAGAAGAAAGAAGAATATAAACCATGCCGTTGCTATCCCTCTGTGCCTGCGTGACATGTTGCGATGTTACTCTTACCTTAACCTTGTCTAACACAGCATATTTGTGCAACTGGGTTGAGATGTCTCAAAATTTCTGTTGAACTCTTGTGACAATTCTGGTGTCATGCACCAAAGTACTTTGGCAGTACTGAAGAAATTGACTCTTCCCTCATTTGATTTAGTACATATTTGGTAAACAAGGAACACAATTATGCAATGTATGAATAAAACAGATCTTTCTCAGAGTGATTCAGTTTCCCCCTTCCGTATCATTTTGCCACTGCTTCATACTCATTCATTCATCTGTAACCAACACTATAATTTTAGCCATTGACAATGTTTCTTACATAACACTTAAAAACAACTCTCTCAATATGCTAATCACTAGACTGCGATGCTAGTATTCAGAACAGTCCAACTACTGTCACTGATGTCTAAAACATGATAATACAGAACATCTGTCAGTATAACAACAAATGTCACCCGATTTAAAACGGTTTTACTTTTGAGGGAACAAATTTCAAGACTTACAACGCAATAAGCCTGGTGGCCAGGCTTTCAGCGCTATTGCAGTAACATAGAAATATATAAAATTGCGGTAATAGCTGGTATCAAGGTTGCTAGACACCTGCTGAAAGCGTCTAGCCAGTTAGTGGAATTCATTCATGATGTGTTGCTGATTAATTTCCAGAATAACAATATTGCAAAAACAGAAGCTTAATTTAGCAGTGAGTGAGTAAGTGTATGGGTAGATCAGTCAGTCAGTGAATGAAACACAGTGTGTCCACAAGTGAGTATTTTAAGAAGATGTCGTTACTGTTATACTATGTAAATAAAGTAAACCCAAAACTTATAATCCTCTGAAGTTCTGAAATTGTTACAATTTTATTCAGTTTCCATGGCCTCAGTTCAATATTTATTTGTATTTTTCCCATATAAGATTCTCTTTGCTTTCATTGTCATTTATGTTTTAAAAGAAATCTTAAACATTGCCACATAAGGTCCACAAAATGTGGACTGCACAGTTATTTGTGTCATTGTCAGCTTCGTTGTTGCCAACATCATCGTCATTGTAATCATCATCACCATCATGTGGTTCAAGAATTTTGTCAAATGGCTTGTTCCATCCCCATTAACGTCACCTGTGGTCAATGTTATCCCTATCATCACCATAAAGGTGTGTTGGAGCCTGAAGTTACAGCTCCACTCATTTGTAACTTTGGCACTAGATAAAGATCAGTTGACAGTTCCCAGTCCCACATGCCTTACTCCCAGCAAAATAGCTTTGTTACCCATTGAACAGGAAGCTAGGTGGACCTCACAGTCAGTCTGGATGCTTTGGAGGAGAGCAAAGTCTCTTGCCTTTTCTGGGAAACAAACCACAATTTCTTCATCATGCAGCAAATTCTTATTTAAGTTATTTTCTAATGCAACTCGTTCCTTACAAAACACAGATTAAAATTCAGTTTTGGATACAGTTTTCTTCTACCCTTTCAACAAAGCTTTCAACTAATTCACTTCCTTTAGACTGAACCCTGCAGTGCCACATCCACCCTCCACAAATGAATATCGCCATCTGATCATGACTGTATGTGACCAGGTATTGTCACCACTTGTTACCTTCATTAAGTAAGCAACAATTAATCAATATGTTTTATTTTACATGCTTCATACAAAGCTGTTGTTTCAATGTGGTTTTAATCCTTTCACTGCTAATCCCACATATACTTGTTATGTAGTGTCTGTCATATCATACTACTACTGTATAACAATTGCCAATTTACTCTTCATGACAGTCAACACAAACACATACTGTATGAGTTACGAATGTTTGAAAACTTGTGTTGCAGTCGAAGCATGAGAGTGGAAAGACAGTATACAAACTTCAAAACTGATTACTCTTCAGTTCATGAATTAATATTTAATTTTTGTATGTGCAAATTGTTCCTTCTGTAAGAAATTTATATAAAATTCGGTCATAACCTGCAACTAGTTAATGAACTGTCACCCATTAATGTCACATATAATTGCTTGATTAATTTGATTTTTTGACTTTTCCTTAAATATTCATTGCATTCTATTCAGTACAATTAATTTCAAAGAAACTACTATTCATTTAGAATAGACAAACATGTACACACATACATGTGTACTGCATGTTTACTCTTTCATTATGTTTAAAATAAAACTTGACACTGCTTTAAAAATCTGGCAGTAAAAGGGCTAAAACAACTTCATTTCTAATGTTTAATTAGTGCATTCTGATCTTGTTATGTTGGTTTTATAGTATGTTCTCTTCCAATGAGAAACTACACATCATCCATAAAAGACTGTTGCAGAGTGCACATTAAGTGTAATCACTCCAACTTCATATGTAATTCAAAATTGAGGGATTAGAATGAAAAGTAGTTATTTACCCTTTATTTGGATGAATACTGAAGAACATAATTTTAAAATGTGTTCAATGACTGGTATTTCAGAGGTATCCCAGTGTTGCATATGTCTTCACAAATGGTGTATCAACTTTACAGCTCTCCCTGGAGGAAAGAAGAAAATGTTTAGCCTTGCAAGTGCATTATAAACCAAACAGGAAAGATCAGCATCAATGATGAGCAATCTGCAGCACAGAACAGTCAGTATAAGAGGAATGGAAAGATGTACTGCAGTAAAGGACACATGTTTCAAGTGGATTCTTGGCTGTTTTGCATAACTGACTGGCACTTATTTTTGAATGTTTATATGGAAAGTATGTTTAGCTGTGAACTGTTCACCTCTGTGTTTAATTTACGTTCTCATAACAGTGAGCAGTTAAAAGTTGAAAATGAGTCAACATATAACTTTTGAAATAATATTAGCCCTGTAAAAATGCTCCTTCATAAAAATAAAATTTCAAATCAAATAAGACAAAAAAGTATTTGAATGTGAATAAAATACATTTTATGGGCATACTTTTCACAAAAAACTGCAATGGCATCTACCACTGATGTGTGCATAAATTCACCTAAAACATAGAACATGATTATTTAATAATGGTACAGTGCCCCAAGATTACTAATTCATAAGCCACTATCAATGCTCATAAGCAGATTCACCTCTACATACTTCATTCATCTCATACCAACTGTGCTCATTCATGCTACCTTTCCTCCATGACCTGCATTATAAACTTCCACTCATCCACCCCTAAGAGTCAGACAAATAGTGGAACACTGTCTCCCACCAGCTTCAGTCTGGATATTCTACAAACTCCAAAGTAGACAGTCACAAAAAGTACAGACATATATTCCAGCTGTTTGTGATGTTATCATTGTCTGCATGGTAAATATTTAAAAAATGAGGGGAGAATCATTCTGTACATCTTGTGGGGGGGGGGGGGGGAAAAAAAGAGTAATTTATTAATTTTATTGGAAGATGGTAAACCCACTTTATAGTAAAAATTTTTTGATTATTTTTAAATAATA
>Ga0123355_10017293_pt1 | contig 11390 bp, 5 predicted proteins | sample TergutEmb28metaG_3_FD_89872 | JGI IMG/M metagenome (GOLD analysis project Ga0123355, IMG submission 89872) | Embiratermes neotenicus P1 segment gut microbial communities from Petit-Saut dam, French Guiana - Emb289 P1 | ecosystem: Host-associated > Arthropoda: Insects > Digestive system > Gut ...
CTATGTAATTTCATAATACATTGTGCCTGAAAATGACTTTTAATTCGAAATGTTTTACACAGATGTTTTCAGTAAGGAATATCATGCAGCAGTACGGATGTGTATTCTAAGAATGTTTTATATTGTGAACCCTTAATGAAAAGTCTCTCAACGAAAACAAATGATTCTGAGTTGTTATTGTAGTGACAGTTTGAAGCAAATTATTACGGTATTAATCTTTCTACGGATACAGAAGCAGTGGAACGCTGTGTCATTACAGAGTAACCCTGCAACTTTTACGAAATCGTTCGTTGCATTTTTTCATACTGTATTGCTCCGTTGTTGTTGGTGTTCATTTTTTACAAAGTTAATCACGTCAGATACACTGCGGAGCCGTAAATTCTGTCTCTCTGCTTTAATAAGATAATCATTATGTAGATACAGAGCAACTGAAGTGTGGAAACGTGGACAGATTTCAAAATATCACTGAAAACAGGGAAGGGAACCAGAATATTGCAAATCGAACCGAATAAAATTACAGAAAATACAAGGAATCGTCCAGCACAGCTCGTATGACACCAGATCGATTAGGCAGTGTGGTGTGGAAATTTCTCCTTTTATGTCCCTTTTATCGAGTAAGTGAGCAAGCTAGAAGGGAGTTTCGTTTAACCTGTCCATGTATCTTCGTTTTTACCCGTGATAGCGCATTTCGTATAATGACTCCGCCTGAGGCTGAACGGTCCGGGGTTCTAATCCCATCACGGGCCAGACGTCCAGGCCTGCTTTTGGCCAGCGTTCTTTCCCAGGGATAAAGGGGCCAGGGCTTGATGATCACTGACATGCTTACAGTTCCCCTAAGTTACTTCATGTTTTGGACAGGGACATGTTTACGTTTACCTTTTATGTGTTTCAGTTCTTCCAGGGCTTCAGGCTGGTGATGCCAAGAGGCACAAACGAGTAGAATTTCTTATTTAATTCTGTCACTTGAAGAAGGTAACAGAACCGGTGTCCTAAACGTTCGGATTTGAACTTTTTGTCAAAGTTTGTTATACTTCTTTGTATGAAATTTTCTAACTTAGCAGTCTATCCTACTCTGAGTCCCCACGACCTGTCAGTGTCACAAAATTTAATATTAAGTGCTGCGTTGCCCCTGGCTTAGTGTCTTTTCCCGGGTCTTAGCCTTTCTATTTTTCCCTGAAAACTCTGTAACTTAGAGCCTTAACTGACTGCCATGCTGTGAACACAGTACATTTCCTCAGTCTGATGATGCCAGGGTTGAACACACACACACACACTTTGGCGTGGTGCTGATTCAAAATGACGACGTAGATTTTGACACCAGTCTTTATAAATCTTATTATTGTTTCTGACACCATGTAGATATGACAGGACAAATTTAACAAACCATCGCCTTCGTGGAGAACAAATCCTTGTAGATACGCTGATGCTGCTCAGCTGTTCACGAAACAGGGCCTGTATCTTTTTTTTTTTTTTTCCTTCCCTTCCCTTCCCTTCCCCGGAAGCGCATTGTCTTGTTAGCTATTGGTGCGTATCTTGAGCAAGATTAATGCAGTCCACAGATGAGGTCCCAATCCTTGTCAGTTCTTTTACTTTTGCTTGTCTATTCCTAGGTCTTCCAGGCGGTCTCTTCCTTTAAGTTTCCCTGAATTACGTACATTCATGCTGTAATATAGGATAATATTAATGCGGATCTTAAGAATGTAGTGTGTGAGGAAGTGGACCTGTTTCGTTTGTGGCATGATATGAACAAGGTGCTGGCTGTTGTGCCATAGCTTGTCATTAAAGTTGGGGAGATTCTTGGTTAGCTGAGCGCCTATTCATTGCGGCGAGTTAGTTGAACTGAAAAAAGTAAATAAATAAAACATAACGTAAACTATGGTCACGGGTATCAGATGACAGCAAAGTTTCGAGTTGGGATACTTTGAAATGAAGTGAACAAAATATTGATCCTAAAGTGCCAGCAGTGTTGATATTTCTGCACACTTAAGTCTAAGTAGTGCTGATAATAAGAATAATACAGTGCTTGGGCCTGTGGAACAGAGCAGAAAATATTTTGATTCGCGTCATTTAGCAGAGTTACTGAACTTCGACCTCTCTCTTGCCGATTGCAATCGGCTGCACCTCTGATGCAGCACGCGTCAACAGCCCGACCGTTAAAGAAAAGCTGCCACCGCTTGATAGACAGACATGACTTCACCTTTCATGTAACGAGGTCTAAGCTCCGTCGCACTTTCTTTCAATTTCAAAGTCGATACGGAGCCAAATTACAAATATTTGTTTCTCGGAAGTTGAGGAATAGTGATTGGTTTTGAGGTGACAGAGCTTTATGAAACTGAAGTTTTAAAGAAAGAATGAGGCAGAGTGGCACTGCATCCCATCCAGATTATGGCAGTCTTGTGGATATATATCTCCCGTCTTTCTTTACTTCTTTTGCCGGATGGAGAAAAATAGGAGAGAAAAATGTCAAAGCTGCATTACGCCCACGTCACAGGTACTCACTGAAACCATGCAAGCCTGTTCATTATGACACTTGGATCCGGGAACGTACATTAATATGCTGGTGCGTGTTAAGGACTATCCTGAAAATTCAAGTCTTCTAGGATGTTACGTTGTGCCGTTGTGTAAGTTGTTCGGGACGTTTCGAAAGATCATAGAACTTGCCTCTTCAGGGTCAAATAGTCCTCCCTTCTTGAATTGATTTATCCCGAAGATGAAGCTGGTTTCGAAAAGTTGGTAACAACCTGCCATGTTGTATGATATAACACATGAATTCGCAGTCTCGGTTTTCATCGCTGTGAAATCCTCAAACCTTCAAGCGAATGTGTTTGCGCCTAACGGTGTTGGTGTTGTAGACTTTTGAAAAATGGCAGGTGGGTAGATTCTACATTATTAAACATTTATACAAATGTATTTGACAAGTAATTGGACTGGTGTGTTGTACAGCAGTTGATAACAGTGGTCCACTGGATGACGTAATTACATTACTTGCCGTCTGTTGTCAAACAGGCGCTGGGATATATTTTATCGATATTGGCTTAGTGGCACAGTATTTCCGTTAGGAATTATAAGTGTATGCAAGAGCACTGAATGCCGGTATGTGCTTGCCGCAGTAGGTGTAGTCAATAAGCTAAGGTATTGACACCAGAAGAATAAGAATTCGGTTGCCGAAAGAGACAAGAGATTTTTGTCTTCACCAAAGCTTCTTGACGAACTCTCTGGTCAAGCTAGCCTACCCTTCGTTTGGCACGGGGGCCTGTTTGCTCAGGGATAAAGCGCCCTCGGTGTGAATCTAACCACTGACAGTACTGTGATGCCGAGGTCGAGAATTCCTGGAGCTGTGTATCCACTTCGTGTGTACTTTAATGGCATGTAACTTATTAAGTATAGTGAAAATCTTTACTATTTTTACCTTTCCCAGCTTATCGGCGCATTTGATATTAAAGGAAATATTAATGAGTTTGGTTTTTTGAAGCCAAAATTGTACCAAGCAGGCTACCTTAAAATTCCTGAGTATTTAAGGAAGCAACGCCCCTCAATAGGGTGTCGCTCTATTAGATGAAAGTTTCAGAATATGGATATTTGTTTACTAACTAATTTTCGTTTCGTCCAGGGTAGGGAAGATCGTATACCTTATGTATTCATGTGGTAGACTTCCATAAGACAAAATTATGTTAACCATTTAAAGACAAAGCGCAGACTGCTGTATTTAAAGACCCAGTCCGTACCGCACTGGAAACACTTTTCATCGCGATTATAATAACCAATCAGTTTATGGTGTCAATGGCACAAATCACTCTTTGTTCTCAGATAAATACAAAACACATAAATTCAATGTGGGCAGAGCGTACGATTGTTGAATGTTAAACCTGTTGGTGTATTACATAACTACTAGGCTTGAAAAGGTTAAACTAGAAGTAGGGTTGAAGGAAGAAAAGTTGATAAGAGTGACATTTTTATCAGAGTTGGCAGACTTCGTTTTCTAACAGAAATATTACGTCATGTTTCTTTTCTTTGAGAGTGTATAGAACATCTCTCAGCGGGAGTGGCTACACATTTTTGCTATTGGTCAGTGCGTTTTGCTTCAGCTCTGACGTACGGAAATACAAGCTCGGTTTCCGGTCATGCAGTGTCTTGAAATGTTTACAGATGTTCAGAGTCAACCATATCAAACGAATTTGTATTGTAGCTTAGGTACGACATTTGTAGATGACGTATTTTGGGGCATTTCCTCGCAGTAAATTATATTTGCATGCCAGGATCGCAGAATATGTGTTCCTGCTCCCAGCGACTGCTGTGTTTCTGAACCTGAAAGTAGTCATTAAAAATTTTGCGATGCGTTGACGAAGCCACGCACATATATGAAGTACTGCTTATTTTACTATTCTGTTAATAGGAATAATTAATGGCGGCGGATTGCGGTATACTGATATTCAATATTCCGGGATTAATCCGTTCAGCTTGCACTGAGTTAAATCCTGTAAAAAAGTAGTGACAGTAGGAGGCACACCAGAACAAAGGCTGCTGTTTGCACTTTCTTTCGTTGTGTCGAAACTGGACCTGCTCACTGCGCAGCAACAAAAACAGGTTGAGACCTTCAGGTCGTGGAACAAGTGACAGTAGAGGTGAGACCAGAACAAAGCGTTGATGTTTGCACTTAGTTTCATTCCGAGGAAATACAGCCTGTTCAGGTTGCTGACAGCTGACATTGCTCAGCAGTCGTACTTATCCTTCACTGGACAGCTCCTGATTTAAAAAAAAAAAAAAATGGTCTGATGTTGGCCTGTTGACAATGCCGAAAATAGTAACCTGGTAAACTTGTGTGTGTGTGTGTGTGTGTGTGTGTGTGTGTGTGTGTGTGTGTGGCTGTCTGTGCTTTTAAATATAACGTTTGAATAAAACACAACTGAGATGAATCACCTTAAGACTGTACTCACTTTTATTATACACATGTTACCTTGCCGTCTTTGACTTTACTTCATTTTAATGCCTGTAGAGCTGACGTCATGCCTAAAAGAAAAGCACATTGAACACCAGAACATGTGTTTACTGGCTTCTTGATATGAACTGTATCTGCTTTGAGATTAAATGAAATAATTGTACATTAGGGCAGTTTTGTACCACACTTAACTTGTAACTGAAACAGCTGAGTAAGTCAGTTTATTGCAATTCTTCTTTCAAACTTTACAGTCGCTCACCTAGTCGAGTTACAGTCATGTTTCTTAACCAGAAACTATATTGCTGGGCTCACAAAGGCTCGCCATTGGTCCTTGTCCTGAGGCAGATGAATCCACTCAGCATTGTCACATCATTTTGTTCTAAGATACTATAATTTTATCCTACCAACCATGCGTTGGTCTCCAGAATGATCTATCCGCCACTGATTTACCTATTTGAGTTTCGTGCTTGTTTCTTCTCTCGCATCCTCACCCTCTGCTCATTTATAATTTCATCTTTAATCATCCGAAATGTCTGCATTAAGGTTTTTTCTTTCCTTTGTCGTGTTTCTTTCTTGTGGGTCCGTGCGTTCTCGCCACCAGACACCAAGAATGCCCAGAAGAATACGAACCTGCTGTGTATTTCATTGTGTGTGCGCTCGGTTAAACGAGACGATCTTAGTTAATCTGAAAGGATTAAATGTGTTGAATACAAACAAACCGGAGATTTAGTATCACAGCCAACGCAAAATATTTCCAGCACGTCTTATGGGACATATTTATTGTTTGTTGTCTCCTTTGTTACAGGTAAGTGTACAAGACATCGGTTTCGTGCTTGTGGGCAGCAGATCCATTTTTTGTGCGCCGGTTCTGCGCTCTCAGTCTTTTAACATGTAAGTTAGAACAGTATTCACGTATCATAAAACCTCTGATATCGCATTATTTCAGTCGTCTGGAATTGCGCAGTGATACTGCACCTGAATTTCCCCACACAGTACGTAAATGTATCTCTAGCATAAGGTCACTTTGGTATAGACTCCGCATATCAAAACGTTGGCAGTTTGTTGCCTTAGGACTCACTGTAAGGTGGACTACTTTAAACGAACAGTCTTCAAAAGCTGTCATCTTTTCGACCTGATTTACTTCTATAAGGCAAGAATGTGGCTTTATAACGCCATGCTCGCTGATTGGCTTCCGCATTCCCTTCCAGCTTTCGATTGATATTTATGAAGCGTTTTATAAAAATTACATCATCGTGGACCAACATATTATTAATTTCTTAAAAACTGTAATGTCAGCATGGGAGACTCGCCAGGTTTCAAACTTGCAAGGTTGAATCGACGCTATTGTTGCATAATTTACGGTATTTAAATGGTGTAAGTCAATGAAACTTGGGGAAAATACGGAACTTCTGTTCACCTAACATTTTTTTAGAGTGCAAAATGGCAACATGATGATGGTGCAACTCTTCTGTATAACTTCTAGTTCGAGTGCGAGAAATAGTGCCGTGCTGCTGGAGCTAGGCATGTGCCATTTGGTTATCTCACTATTTAAAATGAATGTGATCCGCCGTCTTAGTGTATCGACCAATTATCCCCCAAGATGTATCGTTTATTATTTATTTTAATGTATCCTCTACAATATTCGGGGTATCCGAGCAAAAAAAAAAAAACGAGATGGAAGGGACATGTGGCACGTACTGGGGAGAGACTAGGTTTGTACAGGGTTTGTACGGGGTTTCGATGGTAAAACCTGAGGGAAGAAATCCACTTATCACATTGTGGTCTAGATAGGTGTATGTTATTAAAATAGATCTGTAAAATATAGAATGGGAGCGTGGAGTGGTTATTAGTGGCTCAGGATGAAACAGTGTGGCGGGCTGTTGTGAACACGATGGTGAGCATTTAGTTTCCGTAAAATGCCTGAATTTATAGAGTAGCCGAGGGGCTGTTAGCTACTCAAGAAGGACTCTGCTCCATTGAGTTAGTTGGTTTGTTGGTTGGTTAGTATTCTGTAATTACGTAAACCGTATTTTTTATTAAATGAAAGGAGGTTTGCGTGTATTATAGGAGCGTGTAAAAAGGGCACATTATTGACGGAAGAACCTGCTTGTTTTCGTTTTGTGATCATTTTCTGAATTAAAGTAAGCGTGAATGGACGCAAACCGTAGAGGACACTTAATTTTCTTGTACGATAGCACCTCTGCTGATGACCTTCCCCCAGAGAAATCAAATGGACAAGAACTGTGAGAGAAGATACGAGAACCAATTTATTTTCGTGATATTGAGCGCTGCTCTAATCACGCAGCACCTTTTATGATATCGGAATTCTCTGTAGAATCGCGCTGTATTGCGGTGGGTGTTTTGAAATGATTTCCCATCATTCTCGTTACTTGGAACACTAGCAGTTTACAGTGAATGACGCGATATTACATGATGCCTGTAGCTGTTTCATGGCTTCGGAGTGACTCATTAACCCTTATCCTGCTAACGTGGAGAATATGGTGAGTCCCTAATAATGCCAGCAGATGGCAGATGGGATTTAACTGGACGTTTAAAGGGCTGAAGAAGTATAATCATTAAGCAAAATGCTATTAAAGCAAGCCGAAATATTCAGTGCCTGATATTAACCCTTATCCTGGTAACGTGGAGAATATGGTGAGCCCCTGATAATGCCAGCAGATGGCAGATGGGATTTAACTCGGCGTTTAAAGGGCTAAAGAAGTATAATCGTTAAACAAAATGCTGTTAAAGCAAGCCAAAATATTCAGTGCCTGATATTAACCTTTATCCTGGTAACGTGGAGAATATGGTGAGCCCCTGATAATGCCAGCAGATGGCAGATGGGATTTAACTGGGCGTTTAAAGGGCTAAAGCGTAAGCTCCATTCGTAGGATAGGCCACGTGTTTTGATATAATTATTACCTGCAGAGGATTTCCCGCGTATTTTTTCTTGAAATACTTTGAAGATGAAGGCAGGAAGTTCCTCCGAGTTACGGGTACTTACTTTCAGTTTTATCTAAGGTCATATCAGCGCAGCTGCGAGACTGATATCCCGCATGGTGTCTGCTTTACACTGCCGCTTAAGTTCCAGATGTAAATTTGGGGGCTCGGTGTTGCTGCTTTTTGTCGTCCTTCCTGTCGGCTGCAAGCGTGCAGTTTCGAATACCCTGAAGTATTATATACTGTTATTGTAGGATGTAATGGTGTGGAGCTTGGGCTGTCATTCGTAGCGAAGAATGTTTGTGACGATGCTGGAAGACGTAGTGCGAAGCAGTATGTTTGTACTGTACCTAGGAGAGATGAAGTAGCTAGAGACTGGAAAAAGTTTATATAATGAAGAGTTGCATAACGTGCGTTCTCAGACGTTATTAGGGCAATTAAATGAAAGTGGATGAGATGGATGACGCATTATCACACGTGGGTTTGTTGGAAAACAGCACAAAATTTTTGTCGGAAGACCTGAAAGAACGAAAGTTCTTGCATGACACAGCTGTGATTGGGACAATAATATATTGTGTGCCGTGTCGTCCATATGTCTATACTGATCGGTCTTTGGGTCTGGAAATTAACGTAATAGGACTAAGCGCCATGGGTTTCATTCAGAAGATTTTGTTGTGCTTTTTGGAGGGTGAGGGATAGCGCGTTTCTGCATCAAGAGATGGACAACCAGATTTTGAAGAAGGTCTCTGCTGCATAAAATTAGTTGGCGGGACCTTGAACTCATATTTTAATGACTTTTATACCGTTGTGGTTAAACAGTTGTATATTGCGTTTTTACGCTGCGGAACGTCCACTGTTGTTTCTGTACTGAAGATGTCTGAGTGAGTGAGTGAGTGTACGTAAATCGAAGGAAATGTTAAATAATGGCTTACATCCCCCCGTTCCATGTCGCGACGGCTCTTAGTGGGCCAGGACCCCCTCATTGTAGAGGTTTCACAATCACACTCGGTAGGATTCCACTGGACGGATTATCAGCCCTCTTCCTGATAACACACGACGCTCTCAAGAGAGAGACATCCATGTTCTCGGCAGGATTCGTACTCGCAGTCCCATTAAGCAAGTGAACGCAGACTGACGTCTCAGACCGCGCGGGAACTGGGATCGGCCGTGTCTTGCATTAACTAAAGTATATAAGTCTGCATGTAATTTGTACCAAATTGCCATGGGCCTCGTACAGGCCTCTGAAATACTGTTAAGTACGAATATTAACACCATTATAGCGCACAAAATGAATATGTTGTTGACTGTGACATTTACTTGTATCGGCAGCTTTTCTTCTTTTGGTGGTGTTGAAGACTTGAGGTGTGAGTCTCAGGGTTCTCCCTTTCAGAAGGGTACAACCACCAGTGGCTTGGGAATTCGACCGCAATATTTGCGAAACCTGGGGAAGTGTGTACCCTCAATACGTACCTATCAAAAAGCATCCACAGCAGTGAATCTGAACACAAAATTTTGTGTGTGAAAGCACCGCAACAAAAACAGAGTGTCAGTCGTTGCAGGCAGCAGGATGAGCTGTATGCATTTTGCAGATTGTGCGAGGATGATCCAGAGAACCGTGAGTATCCAAGATGATGTTTTATACACTCCGTTGTTTGCCGATTAAATCTGTGACTCCAGTGGGGTTCATTGCACTAAAATGTAGCGCACATTTTGATAAGGAAGCGATATTCAGTTTTCATTCAGAAGTGACACGCATGTTGTTTCCTTGGATATGTCACGAGGTTTTAAGAAAGGGGAATTTGAAATGAATGAAAGAAAGTGACTGTGGTCTACTTCGGAATTTGCGTGGAAGAGCGAAGATAGAGGATGCAAGCCTTCGTTGTGGAGGGTGTGGAATGGATTCATCTGAGGATGGAAACCAGTGGCTGGCCTTTGTGAAGACCGTAATGGGACTCAAAAGCTGCGTCTTCTTGAGCAGCTAAGTAACTGTTAGCCTTAGCTCCATGGACCTGACAATTTGAGGCTATAGGGCTTGTTGAGATAATGCATCTTTTCATGGAACACGAAGATTGATTACCATCTACACAAAAACCCAGTCTTGGATCTTGTCTTGAGTAACTTTTCTTCAGCCAGCATCCTTATATCCTCTTATCCGTTTCTAGGTGTATCAACTCTCCTCGAACTTTTCCGGCCAAAAATTCAGTCTTCTGTTTCTCATAGCGGGTTGAATTTTGTAAAGTCCCGGACATCTCGTCATCTTTGGTGTAGTCTTTCTAGCATCTTAGTCTTCTGTGAATGAAATTGTGCACTCGCTAAATGTGAACTACTTGTGTATTTTTTCCACTTCCTATGCATTTTGTAGAGTTGGAAAATTGATTTTTTTTGTCCGTGGCAGTAAAGCCCGTGGTAGATCAGGCTCTCATTTCCGAGGCTTCACGATCGCACTCAGACACACCACACTCGGTGGGACTCCTCTGGACGAATGATCGGCCCGTCGCAGAGAACTCTACCTGGCAGCACGCAACATTCATAAGAGACAGAAATCCATGCCCGTGGCTGGATTCGAATCCGCAATACCAGCAAAGGAGCGACCGCAGCCCCACGCCTTAGATTGCGCGGCCTCTGGGATCGGCGTAGAAGTGAATTTGTAAAATAATTTCTAGATTATCTCTTTGTACGCCACTTGTAAGTCAAGACAGATGTGCGTAATGAGTAGGCAGTTACACGGTTTGCGCTTTGTTTCAGACAAATTTTGTAGGGAGAATCAAACTACGCATTTCATGTTTGGTATTTTTTCTCGAAAATGTTGCGGTTTGTGAGGTATGTGGAAAAATTTGTTAGAGGCAGGCAGGCCACAGATGACGATATAGCACGGTGCAGAATAAATGCGAGTTCCATGCCGGTAACTATGCCAACAGTGCTAAACTATGATCTGTACATAACTTGAAAATTATAGTATAATTATTTAAAATAGACAATTGTTCACGGGCTTAGTTAAGTGCCCACACTGTGAAGAAGTGCGTGGTAGCAGATGTACGCCTGCGCGCGTGCTTAACCGCCGCACTACAAAGTAGTGAATTAGTGTCGAAAAGCAATGAAGTGTGCTAATTGCCACCGAAGAGACAGCTGCACGGTTAGGGTTCAGAAACACAATGAAACGGATAAATGAACCTACTAACAGTGAATTTTTATGTTATTCATACAGCGCATGTTCTTACAATCAATATGTCATCCAACATTTGTGATGTACATTTCATCTCCTAAATGTTTCGGCACCCAGATGACTTCCTGAAGGAGTCATTATAACAAAGGTGTATATGCCAACCTGCTTTCTTATAATGACTCCCTGCGGTTGGCATCTCGGTGCTGAAACATGAGTTGGCGGTGTAAAGGAGAATCAAAAAGTAAAGGCAAAATACATTTAACGGCTTTAATAGAAGTAACTGTGAGCAATTTTACATATAATTTTTCTACATAGTCCCCTTGCAACACAATGCATTTGTTATATCGTTCA
>Ga0123355_10017294_pt1 | contig 11390 bp, 11 predicted proteins | sample TergutEmb28metaG_3_FD_89872 | JGI IMG/M metagenome (GOLD analysis project Ga0123355, IMG submission 89872) | Embiratermes neotenicus P1 segment gut microbial communities from Petit-Saut dam, French Guiana - Emb289 P1 | ecosystem: Host-associated > Arthropoda: Insects > Digestive system > Gut ...
AACTTTCACACTCCCTGAAGATGGTCAAGTATAGACCGAAACATGTAGGAGGTTTAGAAAATTTTAAACGAAGTCTTATGTTTTAAATTATTTTATGTAAATAAATATTTTAATAACATAAAATAGTGCAAGCAGTTGGACCATATTTACAATCATAAACTATTGCACGGAACAAAAATGAAAATAAAAAAAATGATTATCACTTGTTACAACATAACAAAACTCATCGGTTGCACTAAATGTCATCGTTATCGTCATCATCGTCATCATCATCTAGCTCTCATGGAATTGGGACACTTGTTGACCCGTTCGGGCCTCACTGTCTAGATATCTCTTTAAAGGTGTCCCCCGCTTTCTACCGCAATTCTGCACTAAAATCTGTGATCTAATTGAAACCTGAACACCGATATCACAGTCACATTCGTGAGTCTTGTGACAAAAAGCTTAGCAACCTTAGTGCTGATAGTGTTTTGACAGTATGACCTTTTGCTACACAAAATTTACGGCAGCCCAATTACTAGGCCTAATTAGGAGGAGAAAATTAAGCCACGAAGAATTAATCCGTCTTAATTTTTGAGCGTAATTATGAAACTTAAATGTTTTGTCCTGATCGGAGAGCATCAACTGACGATGTTCGAAGACACTCGCTCTCGATGTGGGTAACATAGGTAAAGTGACCAACAACGGAGAATGTTCCAAAAAGAAAGAATACGTATTGCTGTTGAGATTGCATCAACTATGGGCCACAAGCATTGTGTTTCACGATTGGAGGAAATAATAACTAGCTGCGGAAGGAGTTATGGACCTGTCGTAAAACATTCCATGGAATGAATAAAGGCTGAAAACTTTTCCCTCGTTGATAATCAGTGTCTTTTAAACTGAGTGGACCTATGAGGCCCTCTGCAATGTCCAAACGTGTGAGTGCTTGTTTCTTCGGCTTCTACCTACCGACGTCGAAATTCTGAACCCACATTTGACGAACGTCCAGGGCGGCTGGTAACATAAGCGTCCTAGTCCTGGTTTTGTTTGGTTTGTCTCAGCGACCACAAACCACAGGAAATCCGTGATTTAATTCGTAGAGTCGATATTTTGAGAACGGCCAGTACATCCATGACTAGTATGAGTGAATTTCCAATCATTCATACTATACTAGGTCCTGTTATAAATGGTGGTGTGTGGGGTTGGTTGGAATCGGAAAAGGACAGGGAGGACGACGGAGGGGGGGGGGGAGGTAGAATGGCGAATAGAAGCGCTCACTGGGGCTTTTAAAAAACATAAAACGAACGATCGCGCGGCGCATAGCTCCCGAGCGTTATCTCGCGGTAATAAATTTGCCTACTTGATGTATGTCCCTTTGCGCGCTTCCTTATTCATTTGTTTTATCTCTTCTGCTACTGCCGCTTGGTTTTCTGTCTTCTTTCTTCCTTCTGCTAAGTTCAATTCCACAGAGCTTCGAGTCCTTGCGTCAGTTCTTTCAGTAATGTCCTGCTCTGTGGCATAAAATATTATCTGGTCTCTCCTTGCATCTTTAAAACATTCGATATGTGTGAACAGTGTGCAGATCGCAGATCGCAGATCGGTGGATGATGAGCGCCATCCAGGTCTGACCCATCCCTATGCACATGCCTATACTTATTGTTCAATATCAATCAAATGAAGGGCTTTTATTTTGACGTCTCAGTGATTTGCTTTCAGATGAAGTTTTCAGGGTTAATCTGACAGTGGCACGCACAATATACTGTTCATACGGACAGTGACGACACCTTTGCAACTAAATCCGGTACACTTACATTGAATTTGTCACTATGCAAGCCATGAAGGTGGAGGGTGGAGGGTGCATATAGAGCCTTACTCATTCTTAACAACTACACTAGATGGAGATGAGTGTTTAGATTCACGCCTCAGCTGCTTTATTCCGGGGTTAAGTATCATGCCCGGTTTGTTCTACTGATCTGGACCTTTTGGTGAAGAATGAGTTCCCTTGTCCCTATTGGAAATGAGAACAAAGTTTCTCTGTCTCCTAGACCGTAAAATAGTCTTCACTATACCTACTGAGCTATCCCGGGTCCATCACCAAATCTCAAAAACGTTTCAAAGAGAAATGAATGGGGAAACCGAGCAAGTGGGCTGAAACGTTGATGCATCTGACTTGTTTTCTGAATTTGCCTTGTTCAGATCTGGACAGAGAGGGTGCTGTCATGATTGAACAATTTTATGTTTTGTCTCAGTCCATCCAGACAAATTCCAGAAGCGTTTGTACTCATCAGCCGGTTTCATTTGTTCACAAATTTACAGAAATCATCACAGACCTAATAATTGTTGCATTTAAGTAAATGTGCGCATAGGAAATACCGCCCTGTTTATTTGTCCTCCATCTGAAAAGTCGAAGGAGGAAAGTTCCATGATACAGCTTGCAAAGTTCCTGTAGAGTGTGCAAGCAGGAACTGCTGTAAGACTGTAGTTATAACCATACAGATCTAGTACATTAGTCTTTATTCTACACTAAAGTCTCTGAGTCATCACCTGCCACATATTTTACTAAATTAAAGCACAAATTTAAGGATAGAAGATAAACTTAAGTTTCTAGACACGTAAAAAAAAAAGAACTGAACAAATTTCTGTACACCATACATTTGGAACTAACAAAGTTTTGAAATAACACTAGGCATGTTATTGAAAAAGGTATTAATAATAAATTAGAACTTAAAATGTAGAATAAATATAAAACCGTAGAGAATAAATTAAGGAATTCTCAGAAAAAAACAATTAGCAACAAATGCGTCTAATAAGGTTTTAATTTTTTTCGTTGAGTAATGAATAAGATAAAAATTGAATTTTCTGACGAAGAATATAATCTTCTCAGTAAAGATTTAAAATATAACCTACACTTTGAAAAGAAAGATTGGATGAAAAGTGTAGCCTTAGAAGCAGAAAATACCTTGAAATTTGTTTACGTTAAAGACCAAGAATTTTTAAGATGTAGTGATGTATAATAAAAGAGCAGATCTGTATGGTTGTGTTCTGTCGGATAATGTATACTTTACTGCTAGAAAATACAAAACATGATGATGTCACCCAAAACCGCTGTACTGCTTCTTCCAAATCTTTCAATGTATCATATGAAAAAAACAGCTCTTCACTTTTAACAGTACAAGTTATCAGAATTATATGTTTAGATCTTACCTCACAGAGAATACATTGTGCTTCTATTTGAAGGACAGATAGGTGAATGTTGTGTAGTGAGATAAAGGCTGTTAGTTTCAGAATTACTACATAATACATTAATACACTTTTTGAACTAAAAGGAGAGTTTTAGAGATAACCTGGCAGTACGTACAGTAACTACCAGGCTATCAAATGTTAAAGGTGCTGACACATGTAGATAATCAAAATGTCTGCCAGAAAAATGAATAACTTTCGTTAGATCACTGTGCTTTGAAATATTTAATTAAGTGGTCTTGCACTAAGCAAGTCACAACTGTGTTCCTTAATTGCTAAGGGGTCGCGCACTAGGACATCTTAGCAACCTCAGGAACGTCTGTCTGGCTTCATCCACCTCAACAGGCATGCATATGGAATGGGCATCTAGAATGCATTTCGCTGCTCGAATAAGCAATCGTTTCCTCCACCCTGTTCAACTGAACACGAAAAGAAGCTGGTTGAATTTTACATAATACAAATTTTTCAGCTTGTAATATTTTCTCGAGACTGTAACCAAAAGTTTCAAATTTTAAAATTAAGAAATAGCATTTAAAACTTCAGATTTGCCTGGCGTTTGGGGTTAAATCGAACCAGATTTACGTGGCGTTTGGGGTTAAAATCGAACCAGATTTGCATGGCGTTTGGGGTTAAAATCGAACCAGATTTGCGTGACGTTTGGGGTTAAAATTGAACCTTACAAATATTATCGCCATTAAAAAATATATGTACCAAGTGTCTCAAAGTTTCAATTCCGAGGCTTCATGCATTAGAACTGCAAAAATAATGGAAAAGTTATTGGGAGGAATGAACAGCTGCATGTCTTAAATTAGGACACAATACGTTCTTACTGGATAGCGTGTGCTGTACTGCTGTACTGCTCATTGCACTGTTGGATGTTGTGTAATTAAGAACCTATAAAGGAATTAAACAAACCACACATAAATAAATATATATAAAATAAATAAACAAAATTTTGATATGAAACTTTAAGAAGGTGGTCTCACTTTTCGGCACCGGGCCACGAAGATAAGTATGGGTTATGTTAATTCTAAGAAAATTATGCTTACAGTTACAATAAAGACTAAAATTCATAAGCATATATAACCTTTTAACTTTGCATACACAAATGCTGGTAGGGAAACACCCCTGAAAATCCATTTTATATATTCGTCCTTTACGTTAATACGGTAGCGCCTGTTTTCGAATTCGTGATGTACTGAACTACCGAACGGATTTTTTCAAGATACACATTTTCATAAAGCCTATATTTCGCTATTAGTGGCATTCTCATTTGTTTTGATTAATTACTTCTCAAAATTTATTTTCTAAAAAGCAATCTAATATTAAAATTTGAGGGTGCTGCCTTAGCAAGCTAACATACTTCGTGTACTTCCATCGGTCCCCGCTTGAGGCAGGACTGTGGATTTCTGAACGGATTACTTGAACGGTACTAATATACACAGTCTAATTATGCGAATCTGAGTCTGAAGAAGGAAGACTGCACTGAAACGAGAGACCGAATCGTGAATACTTCAATTTGAGACTATTGCAGGACGTACCTGTGTGTGGGTTTTGTAGTTTATGAAGACAAGTTGAACTAACATTTGTATCCTGTTGAGTTTTGGGCAGTTTGCCATCATGAGGCTTACCGCCACGTAGACTAAATATGAACAGTAACATTATGGGTATGCTTATTCATTATACAGCAGCTAAAAGGATTGAAACATGACAAATTCCATGTCAAAATCGCAGTTACTATGAAAATAAAGTTGAAGGGCAGACGATTAACCCTTTAAACGCCAAATTAAACCCCATCTGTCATTTGCTGGCATTATTAGGAGCTCACCATATTCTCCACGTTAGCAGGATAAGGGTTAAACATTTTGCAATATATCTGCCAACGCATGTTTTTTTTCTCATGACCGGTTCTGTGTGGTATTTTCCCGAGCCTGGATATGGAGAAACGTTTTAAAGTTTCAAAACCATTCGTACATTTCTGTTGATTAAATATTTGGACAATTGCTTATAGCCGTATGACGTGTCGGAAAATTTTAAGAGTTAATGCAGCACTCCCTGATGATGGCGCCAGCGAGGACCGAAACGCATCGGAGTATTTGTTAAAGAATGTAACTTTCTGTGTGATAGGTGGTGAATTAAACGTTAGTTTGACGAATACGGATCGGTATGAACGTAGGTACCGCACGCTATGTGTGACAGTAAGGTGTTCATATTGTATATTCAACTTTGATCCTAATTGGAATACACTCCAAGATTTTCGTGTAATTTGCACTGCGTGAGAAAACGCCCTGTGCTGATTGTACTTAGCCAGCAAGTGAATTTAATGCCTTATTAACACATGCTGTTTTTGTTTCACAAAATGCCATTTATTTAATAATTTTATTTTTATGTTAAAATAATGCTCATGTTCTTCATTAACCATGCGCTAAACTTTAAATACCAACCCCGGGAGGATAAAAGCTAATACTGAATACCCCTTTGTGAGTGACATGTCCATTATCGTGGTTGAAACTATATTTCTGAAACTGAGTGGAAGGTAATGGATGGCTCTTCAAGGTATCCGGTTTGCTGCACAGACTCGTAGTAACATTCTCCTACATGCAAAGGGACTGCATATCAGAACTTCGGATGCCCCGTGTTTTGACAGGCCTGTTGTTCAGTTTTGAACTGACACCGAAGGACCTCCACTTAATAAAGACCAGGGCACTGACCGTAAACGGCATACATTTGTCATGATATACACAATGGTGTTCGGACAGTAGCTGATGAGAAATAAGTTTAGATCCTACGAAATTTTGCCTTGTAAAATGGTCAAATTTTTGTCCGCTAAGCGGAAAGTGGTGTCAGACGCTGCAGTCGAACTACGGACAATCACAGACTCGTACAGGCAGGTAACAGTGCCAGTTCCTTCTTGAACCTTTTAAACCCCACTGGTTACTTGACGCGCCACCAGTTTTAACATGCAGCTTGACACACAATGTACTTTTAACGTAACATTGTGGCGCCTTCCTGCAACCACTGTTGTAGTGGAAAAGCAGTAAGTATTACATATTCTGAGTGTGTGTTTGTAGCCTTAGGTATCCAGCATGCAATGCGCATACGCCATATTGTCACATGTGGCCTGTCCGGCTGTACCGCACTTTTCCACATTATCTCATAACGGTACGATTTTCGGGGAAAAAGGTTACTGAATTGGAATTGTGTGTATTGATTTTCTCTACATTTTTTGTCTGCAACATTTCTTATCCTAAGACGAATTGAGCGAGATAAGAGTAAAAAATATTTTTTTTTCTTCTTGTAAGGTGCGTGTTATTCTTACCAGATATTAATGAAACTCGAATATTTTCGACAGGTTTTCGAAAAATACTCATATATCAATTGTAATGAAATTCCGTCCAGTGCCAGCGGAGTAGTGTCATGCAGACAGACGGAAAGACACGCGGACCTGACGAACCTAATAGTTGCTTATCGCAATTTTGCAAATGCGCCTAAAATTTTACATTGTGCCCACACTGTATTTGTGTGTTTCGTATTTATCTCAGAACAAACAGCGACGTTTGTTCTATGTAACATAAACTGATTGATTTTTATAACGGAGATGAAAGGTTTTTATTGCGCGGTACGGACTGGGTCTTCAAATAAACGGTTTACGCTTAGTCTTTAAACGTTTACTGTTATTGCATATTGTATGCTGTTACACTTTAGTGCCGTAACCTGAAAACGGAAGTTTGTGACTTACGGCTCACAACGTCGAGATGGGAAATTAATTCTTTAATAATGTGGCAAACTTCAAATACTTGGGAACGCAAATATATCAAAATTGCATTCATACGCTTAAGAACAGACTGAATTCAAGGAATGCGTGCCATCATTCGGTGTAGAATCTTTTGTTTTCCAGTTGGCTATCAAAAAATGAAACATTAAAATACAGAATTTAAATGTTGCCTGTTGGTTTGTATGTGTGTGAAACACGATCTCTCACATTAAGGGAGGGATATAGGCTTAGGGTATGCGAGAATGGGGTGCTGGGGAAGATATTTGGACCTAAGAGTGACAGGTTAAGAGGGAAGTGGAGAAAACTACATAACAAGGAGCTTTGTGACCTGTACTGCTTACAAAATTTTATTCGAGTGATCAAATTAAGAAAATGAGGTGGGCGGGGCATGTGGCACGTTTGGTTGATAGAAGAAATGCACATGCTGTTCCAGTGGGGAAACCTGATGGGAAGAGAACACTAGGAGTAACTAGGAGTAGATGGAAAGTTAATAATGCAGTTGACCGTCAAGAAATAGAATGGTGGTTGGTTCTTGGACTGGACTGATCTGGCTCAGGTTATGAAGAGGTGACGGGTTCTTGTGAATGCGGTAATGAACGTCCGGTTTCCATATAAGGTGGGGAATTTCTTGACTAGCTGAAGAAGTGTTAGCTTCTCAGAAAGGACTCTGTTCTACGGAATTAGCTATTTGGTTAGTTATTTTAATTTATTTGTTAGTAGTTGTCCTCCGTCCCTGTGGCAGTCTTTGCCGGTATCCAGCAATTTCTCAGTCCACTTAATACTTTCACACGTCCAATTTTTTGACGTCGTTCCATTTTTAAGTCTGTTCAGCATTCTGGTCTTTCAGTCTGTAATCTCCAATGTGTTAAATTTAAAGTTCTCTCTCCTCACGTCCTGAAGGCATATGCGGCAGTGAATGTAAAGTTCCACTGATTGTTAACACACGCACTAGCTGGAGGTGAGCCGTCAGCTTCACGCCTCGGCTGCCTTACACGCTTACCCATTAAACAGACGGATGTGTGTGTCCCGGAGTTGATCTTAATACTTAGGAGAAAAGATAAGTCTTTGGTCTTGCCGGCGTTTGTAGGCTGTGACTGGAGCAGTTGATAAATTGTCAGTAGGCCAAATATAGGTTAGAAACTCTGCAACTTTACGTGAATTGTAAAGAGTCCAACTAACACTAACTTAATGTGATGCATTTTAATGAGTGTGCAGTAGAACTCCACTTACGCGGATTAATTTGGACGGCGAGCCATCCGGATATGTAGAAAATCCGGATAATTGGATTTTTCTCTGAATATGGGCTACATTGACAGTTTGAAGTGAAAAAAACTAACGGCTGGTTTAGGCCACATATTTATTTACATGCAAATAGAACATTAACACATAATGTTCAGCCATAAAAAGATGTAGTAGAGTTACAGTAAGAAAATGTTTACCGGAAAGACCAAGCCGATCCGATAATTGGCGATCCGGATAACCAGCGACCGGATAAATGAAGTTGTACTGAATTTTGACTATTTACTATTTTGTATCCATGATTGTAAGACTGATATTTAAATACCATGACACTGAGTAATGTAAATACCGTATATTCTCGAATCTAATCCACACCCGAATCTAATCCGCACTAGTTTTTGCCGATTTCTTAAACGGAAAAAAAGTTAGTTCGCGGTTCTAATCCGCACCTTTCCTTCAACCGCCTTCAGAAGTCGCGCGGTGGGTGTCGTCTGCATGGAAAGCCATCCCGGAGAGCATTATCGTCAGATCTTTCAAGAAGTGTTACATAAGCAATAGTTTGGACGGATCCGAAGATGACATTCTTTGGGAGGACGATGGTAAAGGTCAAGATGGCAGTGACTGGGTGACGGATAACGATTCAGTTATGAGTGATGACGGCGAGTTTGATAAATAATAAATAATAAATATTATATAATATTATAAATAATAAATTATTGTATTGTATTGTATTGTTCTTACGGCTCTATCGTTTTTCCAAAATCCAGCTCACGACCGCGAATCTAATCCGCACGCGATTCTAATCCGCATCTCATTTTGTAGCCCTCTGAAACTGTAAAAAGGGTGCGGATTGGATTCGAGAATATACGGTAATATCTAGTCTACATTACTGCAAAATAGAGTGGCCTGACGATGACGTTCACCGGCTGAAACATGTAGTCTTTTAAGAACTAACATATTACTATACAGCCTAATAAAAGTTGTGGAGATTGAAAATGTAATAACTTGTTGTGGTGGCTCCCTAACGGCCATTCGATCAGTAGCAATTTATATATAGTGTCATATTGTTAGGTATCTCACTACAAGATTCCTGTTCGAGTTATTGACAGTGTTACTGTTGCAAGATAAGTCGGGTATCTTTTTTGAACCGCTTGGTCACCCCTCTGTGTGGGTATCAGCTAATGAACTGCACTCTTGTTCCGAGGAAACATAGCGAGGAGATACTGAAATGTACGTTTCACTGCCGCCTGGATGTTATGCAAGTGCAGTCATGTGCGAAGAACACTCAATTGTTCTTTTTTTTTTTTCTAATTTCAAATCTTTTGTGTTTGGTAGCATATTTTTTCGCTGTTATTGTCAATGTTACTTGGTACGGTTCCTGTTTCAAGTCTTTGTTTGTTTGTTTGCCTGTTTGTTCGTTTTTATCAGCGGGAAGCTAAATACAAATTTGTTTACTTTTTCTCGTATCAATATATATGATGGATGTTCGCAGAGTGGTTATTCCACAATACGTTTCCTCGAGCAGGTTTAGATTTTAAAATAATATTTTATTAGTCTTACCTCAGTCAGGTTTTCCAAGAGCACGGTATTTTTCTTCAATCAGTTGCAGAACTCTCCTGGCATCATGTAAACGTTTTTCGGAGAAAATTGCTACAAATCTGCCACATGGTTAAAAGAAAAAACGAATTCATATTCCAGTTCTGACGCAGCTAATTACTCGAGAGAATTTTGTTGTGCAAATATCCTATTTATGTGATAAACCGCAGTCTGTCTTACGACCGGTCCACGGCCTTCCTCCAAAGCCACTTCTCCACAGAGAGCCATCTAGCGCTTCCTCTTTCAGTTTACAGTATCCTCTGGTTTCGTCAAGGTCATCCAGTAGCTGCTTACTTCTTCTTCCTCCTCTTCCCATCACTTATATCATTTCCTCTATCTTTCCTTCAATATCGTGTTTTAGACCGTAGTTTCTACGCAAGATGTTACCAATTCAGTTAGCCTTCCTTTGTTTTTATTGTACGTAAGATAATTATTTTCTTCTTGACTATAAATATTTATTTATAGTCAAGAAAATCGGTCTGTCTGACCTCCAGCCTTCTCCAGCACCACAATTCAAAACATTCCAATTATTTTGACTTATTTTCCGAAGTGCATAAATATACCGCCGATAAAAGCAGTCTAGTGCATAAATACTACAATCATTGCAGGTCGATATCACATATTATGGAAGTGCATCTAAAGACAAGCGCTGACAATCAAATTTACAAATTCGAGGTTGGCGGTTCACACTCCAGTGTTCCTGAAAACTCAACTATTCTACAAGCTTATGCCGTGGTGTCTGGCAAGTACTTTCTGGCCTCACGAAGGGTCGTCATGCCCGCAGTGTCCTGAAAATGACGGTACTCTGCTTCTTCGAAGCGCTTCTAAATCTTTATCAGTCGACGCGGCCTCTCATTCCGGAAAACTTGAGCCTATATCTATGGACTTTATGTTATTCATTCGTGGGCCGGGTAGCTCAGTCGGTATAGCGACTGGCTACTGGCTGCACGGTCCGGGATCGAATCCCGATGGAGGGCAAGATTTTCCTCACCTGGCCAGACCGACCCTGGGGCCCACCCAGCCTCCTGTACAATGGGTACCGGGTCTTTTCCCGGGGTAAAGAGCGGCCGGGGCGTGACGCTGACCCTTCAACCCCTTCTAGTGCCGTGGTCAAGAAAGAGTAGAGCTATACCTCTACTCCCCATATGGGCCGTACGGCTTGTACGGAGCCTCAGTGCCTGTACAAGGGTGCACTTTACCTTTACCGGGTCTTTTCCCTGGGTAAAGAGCGGCCGGGGCGTGACGCTGACCCATCAACCCCTTCTAATGCCATGGTTAAGAAAGAGTAGAGCAATACCTCTACTCACCCTCAGGGGTCGTACGGCCTGTACAGAGCCTCAGTGCCTGTAAAAGTGTGCATTTTACCTTTGTCTTGTACAAGGTGTTTCAAAAAGAGCTTTATAATTTTGAAAGCGTATAGAAATTTATACAGAGGACGTACACAACGTTTTGAACTGTCAAAATATAGCAAAACACACCGAGTTTTACCTCGGATAGTTATGGTTCAATGTGACTTCCAGACGTCCCACCTGTAGTCAGTCTCTTGCCACACGCTACGTAG
>Ga0123355_10017295_pt1 | contig 11390 bp, 5 predicted proteins | sample TergutEmb28metaG_3_FD_89872 | JGI IMG/M metagenome (GOLD analysis project Ga0123355, IMG submission 89872) | Embiratermes neotenicus P1 segment gut microbial communities from Petit-Saut dam, French Guiana - Emb289 P1 | ecosystem: Host-associated > Arthropoda: Insects > Digestive system > Gut ...
GCATATAAATTTCCGTCAACACAACTTTAATTGTAGGTTTAAAATTACAACATGTTTCGACCCTTGGGGGTCATCATCAGGTCGAGCTTAAGAACCTATTATTTACATCACATTTTAGTCCCTCTTAGGTCAAAATATTCTCCTCAACAACATGTTCTCAAACACCCTCAGCTTCCTTTCCTCCCGTAGTGTCAACGACCAAGTTTCACACCCATACAAAACAACAGGCAAAATTATATTCCTTTATATCTTGATCTTTAAATTTTTGGATAGGTACCTGGAAGACAAAAGATTCTGCACCGAATGACAGCAAGCAACTCCCGACCTCAACGTGCTCTTAATTTCTTCCGCAATAGAATTTTGATTTGATAAATTTGTTCCCAAATATTTAAACTCTTCCACCCTCTCGAAGATACTATTATCAATCCTCACTCAGTGAATTCGTCCTGCATTCTGATCTGGAGACTTGACCTTGTACTTAGATTTATCAGCACTTATTTCCAGTCCAATGCAGAATATATGATCAATAGTCCTGTTGTGTCGAAAGCCACATTGATGATCCCCAATAATTTCCTTCGCATATGGAATTAACCTTGACAGCAGGATGTTGGATAATGTTTTGTAAGTGGATGGCAAAAGCGATATGTCTCTATAATTATCACAATCCTTTTTATCCCCCTTCTTACGAATAGGTACTATGATCGACTCCTTCCACTCTTCATCGCAATATCTCTTTCTTCCAAATAGAAATAATAAGTTTACGAATCTCCAAGCAAAGTGTTCTACCCCTGCTTTAATCAGGTCTGGCGATATGTCAGTTTTTAACTTGTCGATAGTCAACTCAACCTCAGAAGCAATTGGCTCAGGTACTGGTGTTTCTGCTGTGTGTTGTTTTGCCTGCCCAAAAGCTAACACAAGAAGTACAGACTTTATCTGTGCAGGGGTAAAATTGGAATTACGATCTGCACAATTGCTAAATGGAGAAAAATTCTCATTTTTCTACTCAGCATTTATTTGAAGTACACCTAAAATGGAATACGGCGAATTTCCAAGAGATTTCTTCTAGTCAAAATTTACAAACCACTGTAACTTTTCATAAACCATTATGTTTGCAACTAAGAATGTCTTTAATTATTCTACACGGAAATGAACTCAAATATTACACAAATCCCAACGATACACATTTATGTTAAGGAAACTTGTGTTGTCAAACTCTCAACCCATCAGTGCTTGAAACTTAAATTCACGTACAGGGTGTTCACTGAATTCATAAATCTGTTTGATGTCGGTGAGAACTTCATTAACACAAAGAAACAGACAATTAAACTGCTACATGAACATCGTTACCGATACAAATCCAAATTATGTATAGAAAATTTCTGTGGAAATTTCAGCAGAAGAAACGTGCTAACAAGCAGCATAATAAGAGTGAAAATTCAGTTAGGAAAACACTTCGATTCATAGGTACGTGATTCAGAAGAGTGTCTTTTACAAGCTATTCGTCAGCCAGTTTAGCATTTGAATTTATATACGCCCTTCGAATTATAAAATATAATTAATTCGAAAGCAAGTAATTCCGATCAAGTGAATTGCAATCAGTGTATATTTAATCGCTACTACATGGTTCGATTATTATTTCAAATTAAACTTGCTCATAGAATATAATATATATTGTAAATACATTGTCATAACGAAATAAAATAATTCAGTTCTTCATTGATGTGTCAAATGAGCTAGAATTGGAATTTCCAATTTTTCAATTCCTAAAATAGATAGTCATATACTGTATTTTTAACAATATAGCAGATGGCAAGTGAACCGGCTGGCGTGATGTAGGTGAACAAGTCCTGTGTAAACCAAGTCATAAATAAAAATTACTTCGAAACAAACACATTATCAATTTCAGATATTTTGCTTAAAGAACGATTGTACCTGAAATCAGCGAGCACTCAGAAACCAGACCATCAAAAGAAGATAGAAAGCAGGTTGTATTTGATACAGGATGAACGATAGCTATCTTCCGGGGATATAATTTAAGCAAATCCTTGCCCAGGGCAATCCAGTAGCTGTATAGACCTGATTCAACCACACTATCCATAATTTCATTAAATCGTCTCAAAAGTGGGTCCACATGAATCATTACTATTGTTAGGCCGGTGTTAAAAACTACCTCGTCTTCTAACCTGCAAACCAAAAGTTCAGAGTTCTCACCAACATAAACCCTCCTAGCGTAATTACCTTCAGCAACCTTATCAGCCACCAAAATTGACACACTCCTCTGATACTTTGCCCAGTTGTCACAAATCTCATACGATGGACAAATCACAGGATTTCGTTGTACTATTGATAATTCCGTTTCTTCACCATTCTCGAAAATGAAGTTGTATCCTGATGGGTAGGCAAGAATAATACCTGAGTCGAAAAGCTCATCCGTATTTTGAATTGAGATTTTGTACGGGGAGTCAATAAGAAACGTTGTGAGAAAAGCCTGGGACACTGTACTGAAAACCAGAGCGAAACAAACTCAGGCGAGGAATAGCGAACTTAGAGACAGAGTGCGTGCTACCATGGACACGGATACCCATAGAATGACAGCCAACACATTGATCTATGAAATTGTCATTGCCTTTTACGCATGCCACTCCGACATGCAGCTTTATCGCCCAACAAGCGTAGTCGAAATGGGCGCAATCACAATCGATATGATCAGAAATAACCACAGTTCCAAAGAGAGAATTCTAAAGATGGTGCTCCATAGGATTTGATAGAACACGGTACATAGCAGGGGGCACTTATCATGTAATAGGGATTTGTGGTATCGAAGTATTAGAGAGACAAATAACGTGTTCTCAAACCACCTAAAGCTATATAAGCTTTCTTTGGAGCCACAGCACCTATTATATTATTTACCGATTCTACCTGCATTTCTAGACTTTTGGTGAAGTTACATGACTGAAACTCATATTCATCTGTTGCAAAATAACCCTTACTAAATCGAACTCAAAGCCTGTTATATGGATCCGAACATTACCTTTAGAATCATTGTATTGAATATACTTCGTCGTAAAACACTATTGACCATCCCATTGACAAATAATTTCATAGGACATTCATTGAGGCTGTTACTGATCTTTCGTGGAAACAGGTCAGTGTTCTTGGTGAAGTGTCCTCGTGCAGAAATAACTCAACTGTCCAATAGGGTGATATCATTCACCTCAGTGCAACGATCTGAACCCTGATATGGAAACCAAGTGTACACCAACAGTTTCATTCCTGTGTCTATATCATTAACATATTTCGGTCTGCTATATGCTTAATCTAGTGGCTCAGCCTGCAGACGGATACCACACCACACCACCCCAGCCAAACCACAACGTAACACCTACACACATCGAACCAGAGCAATTCAACCCATGAAATAACTCAAAAAATAAGTGGCAAACTCTTGAGTATGGATGTATTAACATCCGAAACATGTTGAGCATTAAATAATGAAATAATAAAGCATGTGACAGCAAGTTGGTATCTGTTTACGCAAAGATTAATCTAGAATTTCAGATGAATTTACAATAAATCTTGGGAAATGAATGGCTCGTTTTTAAGTCTCATTGCAGACTAAAGGAAAAGGTATCTCAGGATTACCGTAATGTAAAACAACTGATAAATATAATTGTAGGTGCGTTAGGTACAATTTTGTGTGGTTTTGATAAAGCAATATGTCGTATTAATTTTGTTTCTAAGACATCAGCTTAACTTTGATTTATTGAAAGTCGATGTTAAAATGGACATATAAAGTAAAAATTTAATTCTATAGTAAAAAACAAGGTAATGTATCATATGTTATGCAGGTTGAAGCTGCAATAACCATCAATCGGGTGAACGATAACTATTTTCCTAGAATATAAATTAAACAAGTTCATGCTTAGTGAAATCCATTAGTTGTATTAACCTACAAGATATTTTGTTTAAAATGCCTGACCTTGTGCTGTTGTTATTTCACTTCCAGTCACTCCTATCACATTTCTCAGCGACTGTCAAAGGAACGTGTTTTCTTTCTATAATTCTAAAATACTATTAATGTAGGAATTTCATTTCCCATTTCTTATTTGATGACTCTTTAAAACAAACTTCCCTAAACTCTGAACGATTTCTTGTGTATCATTCTTTTATTTTAGAGCTACACTTCTTCAACACACATAATTACTCTCTCACACCAAACCATCCTCAACTACAATTCTGCCTTCATAGTTCTGTGTGCAAAGAGTATTCTATTTCGTTTACATAATTTAATGATATAAATTATATTATTGATTATTTTTATTTCGGGTGTCCGATAAGAAACATTTTAAATCTCACGAATGCAACGCAATAATATTTGGTTTTATGGGAAACAAGGAGAAAGACATTCCTTAGGAACATTCATTGTTGTTTCTTCTACCAAGACATAAATTTGGACCATGTGTACAGGAAATGTAAAGAATAAGACAAAACACTTCTTCCACAATCAAGAAGAAATAACTTTTCTCTAGATTTATGAAAGGAAATTTAATATTATAGCCGATAAGGAGGTTAGAAAAATTTTGTGACTCACAAGGAAAGTTTCCAGATTTATGGATTTCCAACCATCTAAGAAGACCAATAAAGAACAATTATTTTAATTATCAAATGTTAGGGAAAGGAGATGTAATTTTGATTTCAACTACAAGCGGTTTAGTTTAACAAATGAAAAGCGGAAATGTAGATCTGGGAATTCGTGTACGAAACCATTGCAGATATATTGAAGCTATCAATAGTTCGACAAATACCAGGTTGTTTTCCAAATAATTACATTTTGTACCAATTTACTACACTCATTTAATTACAAACATATCATTGGTTATTAGTAACAATATTATTTGGTTACTGAAAAACAGAGCAAATATATATATAAATTTTACACAAATTTTAACAATCGCTGAGAATTTTTCTCGATAAATATCCATGTAATACATGCACGTGTAGCTGGCCCAAATAAGGGAAGTTGGATGCTGCCTACATCAATTTCTGTTACAGTTAATTTCTGGAGCACAAACAATATCGAATAAGACCCTCTTGCAGCCATCTAAAGTTCTGTTACCATTTAGAACATATTCAGAAAGAAACCTTAACGCTGAGTGTTTTACTTATCAATAAGACAGGTGTAGCTGCATGACAAGCTGTCGTAATAAGGCATAATATGAAAACAAAACATTGATATCAAGAAATAACATGCTAATAAACCGGACGTCCTACAATAAACACAAACTATGGTATCACAATTACATTCCTGCTTTAAATGTATGGAAAAGTCAAGAAAAAAATTGTGGATGAAAGAGATAAATGTTTCTAAATTACTCCGAATTAATACCACTTAGGCATTTAGATGAAAAGTAAAAGGTTTAAACAATTTATTATGTATGGATATCTACCTATACATCACAGACTTAGAGTAATTTGTATTACCAATTACACGTAGGAGTGTACCTGAAAGGACGCTGTTGTGTATGGTCCTGACCCTCGACTTGTTCTTAGTCGTATTCCAAAATGCGATAAGCGTCTATTAGCTTTGTCATGTCTGTCTGTCCGCATGGATCTATTCGTCTTACGCAAGAAGAATTTTTAAATTTTCATTTAGGATATTTGACAACAAATTTTAAAACAATTCAGTTACTTTAAAACATCACAAGAATAGCCGGAATATTTGATTAAAATATGCAGATTTGTGAAAATCTGGTAAAGAAAATCTAAACACACATTTTATGTTCAATAACTCATTTCTCAAAATCGTGCCGTTTAAGAGTTAAGTTGAAATAGGTTTAGAACTGTCCGATACGACACAGATGGCAATGAATTACTGCGCATAAGCCTTGCATGGATAATTACGGCTAGAATAAACCACACTCAAACAAAACTGATTATTTATTTATTTCCCGAGGTAAAATTTTGCGCTAAATTGTCTCACTATTACCATCACTACGCGTATAACAGCCTTCAGAATGCTTTATATGAGTCATCCACTCTGTTACAGTGCTCACGTGTAATAACAATAAAACACTTCAGTCTAACACAGTTCTACAAATGGCACTGTAGACAGCAACCTATTTCGATTTGTAAGGAAACATCATCAGGCAATTCATAAAAACTTTAAAAAGTCACTCACTGAAGGGTAACTAAGAAACCAAAGAACTGATGTGTTCTAAATATTTTTTTAAGAATTGCTTAATGATGAGTCGAAACGTGTAATAACGCAGTGTGCCATATTAAGTTTTGTCCCGTTTTACTGAATTGCTTGTACTGTAGTTTTATGCAATTTGTTGTTGGCTGTAACACAGCGAAATTTGCAAAGCCGTTGCAAGACTCGACATGTGTCTTGCAACATCACCGTCATGATGTGGGTTTCAGAATTTTGGTCTTATATAGCTGGCAAAGTGCAAGTTTTGTAAAATAAACCTACTCACAATATGATATTTCCTCTTCGGAATTGCGTCATTAGTTCGAAAATTGTGCTTACTAATAAATTTGTCAGAGAAAAATCTAAGCTTGGTGGAGGACGCAATAATCGCTCTCCGTACACATGCCGCACTCAACAATATACAGTGCTCAAGTGACCTTCCATGCTGCAAGTCGATATGTTGACCAGCCTTAATACTATATTAAGTTATTCAAAGTGACGTGAATGGTTCGGGGGCGAAATTTTTAAATTTATTTTATCCTCACATATTTGAGTTTTCTTGAACTTGCCTACTGCTTACTGTTCATATATCAGGAAATTGCAGCCTAATTTGTTTGATAGCAATCTGTCCAGACAAATATTCTGTTGTTAGGCACATACCGTGAGTAGATTATGATGACATACAGCAGCAAATAAAAACACTTACCTCTTGAAACGGTTCATTTTTTTCTTTAGCATTAAACTTGCAGTGAATTGTTAAGCCTTTCTTATTTCAAAAAGGTTAATTAGAAATTATGTGTACCCAGGACAGATTAGAATTTCTGTACCCGAAATGACCGCATCGAAAAATCTCCACATACTGCAAACAAGGGAATCAGATCTCTTTCCAGGGAAAAATCAGCCATGTCTTGGCTTTAATCACACACAATTGTCATTTGGGAGGTTAAAGAAAGCATAGAGTTATAATTTGACTCCAATTCTGGTTATTCATTGCCACTTATAGGATGATTTTTGTTATATAATTTTTCAGCGATTTAATGAAGTTTGAAAGTAAATAATTGCTTTCATTAATTTTGTAAATAATCCGATTATAAAATTTTTTATCCTTAATAGTCTAAGCCTATTGGCTGCTTAGAAAATTAATGTCAATGCAGTAACAGTTTGAATCTGAAGCCAACCAAATTAAATTCCTACAAATACGTTATAATGCGCCCAGAATAAATAACAAAGCCAAAGGGATATCAAAAGACATGTAGCTTTGAGACACGGTGCAAAGATAAACAAACGTTTTGCTGAATATTGCAAGGGAACTGCGTCATTGAAAGAGACCCTGACTTCTGCAAGGGGTGTGAACTTGAATGATTCAGTAAAGTCGCATTGTTATTCTGGATGACGCTGCCTTAAATCATCAGAAACAAGTCAAAATTCTCCTTAGAATTTCAGTCTGAAACACAGAGCCTCAAGACTTGCATATTAGGATTAATTCCACAATTCATCTGCCTTTTCAATGCAGGTAACTTTAGTCGCTCTAAACTTAAGCTACAATCCAGAAGTGTGCACAAAATCTTGTGGGCGTAGATCAGTGTGTTTTTGCAGAGAGGTGGAGATGCCATTATTCGGTATTCGGCAACTACTGCCTAGTAGCTGCTAATCAAGTGACTGAAGTAGGACTAATGAAATGTTTGTAAGACTCGTTCTGGAGGTTGCCATTTGTAATGAGGGGGACCTTGTGGATCTAATGCTACTATACACGGTTCTTTATAATTATTGACCCATGTGGTTTGATATCAGTGTGTTTACATCCTGCCGTTTCCTAGGAAGAGACTCCGTGCTTTGGTAGATGGTAACGAATATCCGTCTGCACATCGGAAGCAGGAACATACTCTGAAATGTATTAGACTTGTTTATATATATATCACATTTCCCGAGATACTATTCTCCAAATATAACTACATTTTCTAAGTGCTAATTCATATGTTTGCCTTGTAAATTGTGTGGCCAAAAAGAGTGTAAGAAGATCGCATTACACTTCCTACATACCTCTCAATATCACAGTGCACAACAGCGTACTGCTGAATAACAAGACCGCCAATTGTGCATTTATACTGCATCGTTTTGCGTATTCCGTGAAGGCCATTAAACTGTCATAGGACTGTTATTAGGTAAGTTTATTTTGACACCGTTCCTTCTTACAGGTAATTAATATTTCACCTCAAAAACTATCCTAAGCATACATTAGGTAGCACATGTAAAAACTTAATTGATACCAGCAAGTATTCAACTTAAAATTTAAACAAAATTTATAAATATTTGTATATTAAATAACATGTCAATTTCTGTCTACATCTACAAATATATTTGAAAATTGTGTATGATAAAGGTAACCTGTACTTGTAAACAGGGTGATATGTTGCTTGTTATAAATAATTAGTTGGGTAACAATTGCTTTTGTTTATGAAAAGGACGTCAAAATTGTCTTTTTTAACACGGCGAGGACAAGGAAGTAATTCAAATAAAGTTACTTTTCCATAAAAAAACCATTTACTTCTTTTATTTTGTCATACTTGTGTTTGAAATATTTCAGAACACCTCCCTACTGAGGGTATTTGAAAGTAACACGGAATGTAGGACAGTGCGTGATTAGCGGAAACCGATATTTGTGATCTTTACCAAACACCATTGCCGATTCCAGTTGCCCAACGGTCTAAGGCGTGGGTCTGCGGCAATTCGCTTAATGGTATTGTGGGTTCGAATACAGCCAGTAGCGTGGAAGTTTTCCTCTTTTGAGTGGTATACGTGGTCAGGTATTTGTCTCTGCATCGGTCTGATCACTAGTCCAGAGGAGTCCTACCGAATGGGGTGGTTCCAAATTTAATCATGCGTCCTCGATAATTTTGCAAGTGGGAATATTGTGTCATAGTAAAGAAAACAAACATAATTAAGGAAAAACAACATTCTGGGAAACAGATATGAAAAAGGGGCTCTCGGAATAATAGTGTAAATAAAATTATTGGACTTCTCATTCAATTAAAACCTTCTATATAATTTGAAGGAATGCGTGTGTCTTTCCCTGGATGTTAAGAATTGTGACCTAATAACATAAAAGTCGCAGTGTTTTTGAGTCATGTTGTAGCACAGATGGGCGCACCACCTTATAGAGTTTACATGAAAGCCGTTATTGTGAAATTATAGTGTACGGGAAAATTGGTCTTTTGAATGCAAATCGACAATAATTTAATAGACACGGTTACAACCAGAAGAAGGAACTGAACACATTAATTTGATACATCGCGAAGGATTTTTCCTAAATCCTGTTGTTTCCCAACTACTCAAGAAATCCCCCATTTTTAAATAATTTCTTATGATTATTGATTCATTATATGACCCGAATCACGCTGAGGCGCTGTAAATTTGTAACTTGTATTATCCTCACAACATGCACGTCCAAACTTTACAATTAACCATTTTGTTTCGCTTTTCTGCCATATTTTGCTTCTTTGTTTTATTGCCACAATTACGTGATGGAAAACTAACTGTAACTAATTTCACAATTATTTATCTCAACTACAATTATTTCATTCTCAGAAAATTATTTAATAACAAATTTAACATTACTAACATTTATTTAGTGTCAACCAAACTTTTTATAACCCAGTCTATATCGCAGTATAGCAGAATATCAGTCCGACTATCTTGTAGTGTAGACCTGACCAGATATCTTCTGAAATTCTTTTCTATTTAACCTGGTTTAAGGCTTTGATCCTAACCAGAAAAACACCTGTAAGTACCTTCATTTCTTCTCTTTCAAAACCACCCTTATATTTCACCCATTCCTTCGTCCCCCACAGTGCCTAACATAATTGAATTTTTCGTGACCAAGTGTCTCATTGAAATGTCACTGACAACATTTCGAACCAGAAACCAAGGAATAGAATAATTTTTTAAAACCGTAGGTTTATCGCCTACTACAATATCTTTGATGCTTTGATGGATGCAGTGCCTGTGAGACACAGTCCTTAGCAGTAGCTATTAATCATTGATGCTTCAAAGACTATCAAATGTTGAATTCGAAGAAACAAATTCTCTGTGCAACACAACTCTGTGGATTGAAACTCACCCCGAAGTCTGAGATGTGAAACGCAATCTCTAGCTGTATATGGGGCCCTTCAAAAAAAATATGGCAGATAGTGTTCTGTTTAATGTAGCTTGTCACCATATTTTCGATGAGTAAATACTCTCCTTACTGGCTGTAGGTACTGTACATTCAGCCTCATATAAAAATGAATAATGGGGATTTTCTGTCATTGGTTAAATAGGTCGGATCATGAAGCTGAGAAAATCTTCTACTCTGGTGTTAAGAATGTGTGAAGCTTTCTTACATGTTTCATGGCATCGAGAGAAAATAAATGAATGGCTGAGGCAGTCCTAAATCCCGGGGCCTCGAGCCCAGGGTAATTTGAATACCCGCCCTTATCTAAGACACATGTACTCTAAACTGACAACTGGAGCAGTATTAGTGTCATTTCACAAGCAACATGAATGTCTAATTATGTCTAATTGTATTTCCAATTTTGTGTCTATATGTATATGTATGTTTGTGTATGTCTAATTATGTGTGTCTATTTAAGTGTGTGTGTTTAATTATTTTGTCTAATTGTATGCGGTTATTTGTTTGTGCCTAATTTTGTATGTCATTTTGTATGTGTCTATTTGTGTGTGTAATTTTGTGTGCCTAAATGTATGTGTCTATATACTTGGGGCTTACGGTGTTTAAAATTGTGTGTCTAATTGAGTGTATTTTATTTTGTGAGTGCAATTGTGAGTGTAATTGTGAGTGTTTAAAGTGTTCGATGCAGAAACTTATCAACGAGAATGTTTATGCAGGAGATAGGCCATGGAGCTACAGGACAAAACGGTCATATTTTCCTAAATTTTTAGAAAATTTACATTTTAATACAGGAATCTTTTAATTATTCAATAAATTAATTAACTATTTTTTCCTCTAAATCTATTTCAGTTCTTTCTAATATATCATAAATTTATGTGTCATGAAATTTCCAAGTTTATTTCTAAAGGTAATATATAAATTAACACTATCATTTCTGGTTACTAGAAATTTACAAGAAAGAAGAGCAGTTGTCATAATGTGATAAGTGCCTTTACATTTGAGAATGCCAGATAGTCACGTTCCTGAAATCAA
>Ga0123355_10017297_pt1 | contig 11389 bp, 5 predicted proteins | sample TergutEmb28metaG_3_FD_89872 | JGI IMG/M metagenome (GOLD analysis project Ga0123355, IMG submission 89872) | Embiratermes neotenicus P1 segment gut microbial communities from Petit-Saut dam, French Guiana - Emb289 P1 | ecosystem: Host-associated > Arthropoda: Insects > Digestive system > Gut ...
ACACCACAGTCCAGTTTACAAACACATCTGTCCCATAGCAAGCACACCACAGTTCAATTCACAAACATATCTGTCCCACAGCAAGCACACCACACTCCAATTCACACACACACACATCTGTCCCACAGTAAGCACACCACAGTCCAGTTTACAAACACATCTGTCCCATAGCAAGCACACCACAGTTCAATTCACAAACATATCTGTCCCACAGCAAGCACACCACACTCCAATTCACACACACACACACACACACACGTCTGTCCCACAGCAAGCACACCACAGTCCAGTTTACAAACACATCTGTCCCATAGCAAGCACACCACAGTCCAATTTACAAACACATCTGTCCCACGGCAAGCACACCACAGTCCAATTCACAAACACATCTGCCCCACAGCAAGCACACCACAGTCCAGTTTACAAACACATCTGTCCCATAGCAAGCACACCACAGTCCAGTTTACAAACACATCTGTCCCACGGCAAGCACACCACAGTCCAATTCACAAACACATCTGCCCCACAGCAAGCACACCACAGTCCAATTTACAAACACATCTGTCCCACAAGAAGTATACAACAGTTCAGTTGAGAGCCACATAATATGTCGCAACCTCCACATTTCTGCCACTGCTATGTCCCCAGCCGACAATTCATTGCCAGCAGTCGGTCCGTGGCTGTTATTAAAACACTTTGAAAGATTGTTTTTAAATTTTTATCACCATCACCCATTAATTTTAATACGAAGGCGGTAATAAAAACGGGATTACAATACAAGCTGTTGAAATTCGAATGGGCTTATAAACGGTCTAATTACTTGTAGGCATATTGCTTTATCCTCTGTTTGCTGCGAATCAATCACAACTCGTCATAACTACATGCATAGTTGATTTATTTACATATTTTCATTAACTCTTTCCGAAAATATAACATGAATATATAAATATGCAGAACGGATCTGTCTACATGTAGCAGTCAATACGAAATCTCATTTCCCATAATTTAGTGAAACTGGCACGCAAAAACACACACATGACACAATCAAACGACCCAAATCTACAGCCAACAGGCAAGTTATGCAGCCTCCTGTGCCAATATATTTGTGGTTATTTACCCAGGAAGCACTTGTTGCAACTGCATACAACACAGTGCCATGTTAGTGTCATTCAGCATACGGCCACCTTGTTGGGCTTTGTGCTCAATTGGACTATCCCAGTGCAACTGCAAACTGCAAACATCAATATGGCCGTTTGTTTCTTGTACACGTTTGAAATCAAGACATGTTGATATTATAAGTACATGCTACGAACATATTCAGTTTCAGTGGTAAAAGTAACGGATGAATGTTCACACACTGTAGGACACTATAGTATGATGTACACGGGTTTGCTGGGATATGACGTCACGTATTCAGGTATGTAGATGCACACGAATGTTTCGGAGGAACATGTAGATGGAGGCAGAATGTTGGCCCGAAATATTGTTACTTAAGTAAATATAAGAATATTTTCATAATCTTTTACTTTACTGTCTGAGAAAATTTATAACTGCATATCTCATTTGCAGTAATACTGAAACACTTTGTATTTTGCCGCACAAAACATTTACGCCTTTCACAGGATTCTGAAAATAAATAACGATTATTATTGTGTTCTCTGTACGGTAGGAGATAAAATTTTATATATCAAAATTATAGATGTCATTGTTCAAATGCAATGCCCAGAACTGAAAAGTAATAACGCCAATGTTTACACGAAACCAATAAGTAGGTTACACCGTTTCAAATGCGACAGCGGAAATATGGAGATTACATGAACTGGGGAAGTTTTAAGTAATGATACGGAAATCAGAATGATGAGTATCAATCACAACCAGTTTACCTCAAACAAGTTTCACTTTCCATTTCCTAATATTAAAGTTCCTGGTGCCCCAAACTACCAGCAGAACAATTTATTGTACAAATACATAAAGCTGCAAAAGGTCACTCACCTACTGAAGGAAACTTCTTTGACGAACTGCTGCTTGAACGGCCAGTTGTTCTGAGTATGGTGTCAAATCTTGTGGTTGAATTGCTTGTACTATAACGTCGGTATGGATTTTCAACTGAAATACTGATCAACTGTCCATCTTGATTTCTCGACGCAGTATCGGTGGTCCCACCACTTGCATTTGGGAACTTCGTTACACTCATTCTTAACTGTCCCGTTGAAGTTACTAACGGACCGTCAGTTGTAGAAGCAGTATATTGAACAGTGTCTCCTACATTTCCGGGGGGTTTTCCTTTCGAGGCCTCCAGTAGGCGCTCCGTGACGCCCCAGTGATCTCGTACATGCCTAGATGAAGTTGACCTTGTGGTGTTCAACTTTCCTAGCAGGCCCCCCTCATGCTTTATCGGCCCTTCCTTTGTAAGTTCAGGCTGTCTGTCGTCTGATGTGTTGTACGAAAGTTCTGTCGGCATCTCGGATTTTTCATAAACGTTTTGGGTCAAATTTCTACATGAGCCTGTACACTGGCCTTCACTTTTTTCAGTGACAGTGCCAACATTTGATACTTCAGAATCATTTATAAATAATAAATTGGATTTTGCAGGAGGATGTTCTTTTGGGCCGCCAGTGAATTCTTGTAATATAATATATGCGTCTTCTGTTGCTACAGCGGGATAATTGTTACGCTGTTCAACAAAAATATTAGTTAGCTCATCACGAACCGCATCATACTCCCCTTGCTTAGCTGATATCTCTAAATGATGAGAGAAATTCGAAGTTGTGATATTCGCTGTCTGTTTGTCCGAAATCGGGGGAGAATTATGATACATATCTCCCATGCCATCCGAACTATTTTCTGCGTATGTTCCAGCCAAATGATCACTGGGGGCTTCGGACTCATTTTTGGAAAGTAAATTATCAGAATAATGTATAGACTTATTACCGTTGAAACTAGAAACAAGGATGCTCTTGCACTGTAGTCCTGCACCATCTTCGTTTTGAACCAAACTTTCGTATGTGTTTGAAACTTTCACTAGCGTTGCTGACGATATATCTGATAACATAGGCTCTTCTGCAACATCTGCTGCTGCCGAATCTCTTTCTTGAGTCACGCTGGTACGAAGCACCGCCGACGTCACGTCACCTTCTGACGTCGGATCACGTGTATGGATCGTCTGGCTTGCAGTGAATGGCTCCGATTCCAGTGGGTAAGAAATGTCTGGAACAAAGAACAGTTCACTATAAGTGCTGAGCAAAGAACACCGGGTAGAGGGGCTCACGTAGAGGTTGTAGGCCATTCACATCACTCACACATATACCGACTTACGTAGTAAACGAATCCCTTCCTCACTTTTGCCAAATTATGACAAAAATGCCACGATCGAACCATCAGACAGAGAATTTGAACCATGAAATATTCCCATACATTTCCATAAGCAATGTAAAAAAGGACTTTACGTATATTCAAAAGAACAAAAGAATTAATTAAAACGACATACGCCATAAAATGAAAAAAAAAATTCCAGCATTCAAAACCCAAGCTATAAAGCAAGGAAATGGAATTCAGTATTATCCATCTCAGGTGAACGGTATATCAGCAGATTCCCATTCACACGAGGAATATGTACGTAAAATAAAGTTATCCCTGTCCTTAATTAAAAGCCAGATATGGAGGAGTGAACAGGTTACTAATGCCGGCACTATACAGACTTGAGTGATCTTCACACTCGGTTGGTTTATTCCAGGTAGCTACCACATAAGGAGCTACCTGAGAACCAGAGCAAATGAGAACGTCAAGGCGAAAAAAAAGGCCTTATTCTTGTCGGTTATCGAACATAGATCGTCCATCACTTAGCCGTGAATTGGACTACTCAGAGCAAAAGGGGAGGTGGGGTGGGGGTTGGGGTCACAGAACTGTCTCCTCATTGAAATGTAGTGCAGCCGTGAAGAATGAATGAAGTTTGAGTGACGTTTCCCTTCACGTCTCAAAAGGTGGGGCACTTTATTAGGCCATTGCATGGGGGCTATTTTTAATGGAGTTCATCTTGTTGTAATGTGGCATATTAATATCAGATTGTGTGATGCCGCCACACACAGCACATTTTACTACATTCATCAGTGAAGGCTACGTGTTTCGGTCTTAAAGACAATCGTCACACAAATAAATACATATTTTAAACCCAAGTATGTGTGCATTGGAATTTCCAGAAATTTACGAGATTTCCAAAATGTCTACAAGCTTTTCTCAAAAGACGTAGCATTAAAGCGTCCGTATCTCATAAATTTAAGAAGCGTGTGTGTGTGTGTATGTGTGTGTGTATGTGTGTGTGTATATATATATATATATATATAAAGGTAAAGAGTACCCTAGAACAGGCCACAAACGCCCAGATGGGGTGTAGAAGTATAGCTCTACTTTTTCTTTAACCTCGGCACTAGATGGGAGTGGGTGGTCAACGCCACGCCCCGGCAGCTTTATCACAGGGAAAGACTGTGTACCCATTGTATAGGAGGCTGGGTGGGCCCCTGCGCGGGTCTGGACGGGTGCGAGAAATCTCGTCCCCCACCGGAATTCGATCCCCGGACCGTCCAGCCCGCAGCGAGTCGCTATACCGACTGGGCTATCCCGGCCCAATACACACACACACACACACACATACTTTACACTTAACGTCGATTTAAGAAAAGCTTAAAAAATTTTGTGAGATCCCGCAAATTTCTAAACATTTCTATGCCTGCATACACACTTATAGTTCAAATCGTATATTTCATTGCCTTACTGGCTGTAAGACCGAAACATGTAACATTCACCGATGAATTTAATAAACGTTTGTTGTATATGACGGCAGTACACTTACCAATATTACTATACGGACTACGTTGCCATACGTAATTGTGTGACATTCGAAATCTCACAAATACGCATCATTAGCACAGGGCTGTCTTGAACGATTCTAGAAACACCTTCATACAAGTTAATCCTTATCGCACAATGCAGGTTGTTTCATGTGCAATCGATCATCCAATTGTTTGCAAAGTAAGTCTAGAGCATGGCAGTGACAGAGGCAAAATATTAATTATGCTCCCCGTTAGGTGCACGTGCATGACTGAACAGAATTTAGCGTCTGATGTTTATTGGACCGTGCATCATTGTGATAACTGAAGAATAACGAACCAACTAGATGCCACTTGTTATTTTATTATATTTTTTATAGGCTCAGTATGTTTCGGGCATTACCATGCCCATCACCAGGAGCTCGCAACTATAATGTTGATTACCACATTGGTCGTTTCGTTCTTCGTTTGCTGTATGTTGGAGTTTAGGTGCAGTTAGGCTGGAGTAGTGTCCGGGCTGCAGGCTCAAGCATGACAAGTCGTGCTTGAGACTGGTTTTTTATTCTTCTGAATTTAGCGTCACTGGTCAGCTTGTCGCATTTTAGAGAAATTCCGACGCATCTAAGAACAATCTCCATCACGCTAGTGTTAATATGAAACGTTATCAATGCTACGATAGATAAAAGATTTAGAATCTGGCGTCAGCTTAGATGAGCCACATTAACGCAACAAAAGGCACAAAAAAGACGGTAATTTCTTTTGTATCTTATTTTATGGGATCGGAAAAATGTAGAAGGTACAGCGAGTCGTTACGAGCTGGACGGTTTTGGATTCGAACCCTGGCGAAGACAAGATATTTTATCTTCTTCACACCCGCCCTGAATGGCGCTTGGGCTCACTCCATCCCCTGCACTACAGGCATAGGCGTTCTTTCCCTTGGGTTAAGCCATCGGGGTGTGGTGTTGAACACCAATCAACAACTAGGGCCGAAGCTAAGAATGAGTAGAGCTACACATCTACTCCCCCTCTAGGCCTCTATGGCATGTTACTGGGAAACCTTACTGTATGCAAGCTGAAGTAACTTGTTGCTTGTTTGACATGTGGTGGCTTTCCACGTCAATATAACAAACACACAGCTACAATTTGTAAAGGGCATTAATTCTGAAATTATGCACTAAAAATTTCCTCAAGTAACTAAACGTGTGACAGGATACGTGGATTGAGACCACATCCAAAATTTCCACCGCGACACTTGCAAGTCACTTCACTAGCTGTAGCTGCCGTACACTTGGACAACAGAACAGAGTAAATTCCATTATACGTGTGGGTACAGATAAATTTGTACTAACAAACAAACTAGCTAGCTAACTAACCTAACCTATCCGATGGACCTACGGACCGGCCAACTAACTAACTAACTAACTAACTAACTAACTAAACTAGCTAAAACTAGCTACCTAACTAACTAATTACACACTGGCACAAGCTTACATCTGTGCACAATACAGTACCCAGCGCATTATTACAGCGAAGAATACGACTGTTTCGCATATGTAAATTTCACAATCAATATTTGCTCAATTACAGCATCCTTGTAAGATCTCGGTGGGGAATACGAAGATTACTTAACAAATGTAACAACGTGTAGTCACGCAGACAGCTAGCTTCATGGCAGTCGCTACCCTTCAGCGACACTTCAGGGCAACACACCCTATAAGGCCGTGATCTGTAAAGTCCTTATTTCAAACCGATTCTTCAATTTGTCTTTATATTATCACTGCTCTTCTTTCTTTCTTTCTTTCTTTCTTCTTTTTCTGCCTGTGCCCTTCCTTCCCTTCTCTTTCAACGCCCTTCCTCGCTTTCTTTATTTCGTTCTTCCGTCTTCCTGTATTTCCTTTCCTGCTATTGTTAAATCTCTTCTCTCTTTATACCTTATTTACATTTTACAACCAAGTGTAAACCAATGTAACGTATGATAGAAAGCAAGGGTACAGAAACGTGTGACAAGCAATAAGATATATGAATCCCACGACCTTAAGGTGAAACAATATGATAAACATGTAAATTTACTGGTTGCACACAATGAAGTCGCTTCAGATTCTGTCGGTCATCAATCAACGCCTTCACACTGCCATAAAATGGCAATACAGTGTCAGGCAAAATTTTGCGTACAGAGTCAAAGATGTTCAGAGAAAATTTCGAGTCCAGGACGCACTCACATTCAGGACTTAGCGACAAAATTATTACTGTAATGATAAGCGGAGGACGAATTTCCGTTAATACGAGAATATTAACTGATCTATGTCACCAATATCCGTGCTGTATTTATGACATCTATGAACTGTATTGCAGAGGAAGTCTGCTAATTGTTTGAACGTAGTAATACAGCGAGTTGTCTACACGACACAATCCTGAGCAGAACATTGTTCTCATGTAATTCGAGAAGCGACCGACCCTTCCACATGAATCGAAATTTGAAAGAAGGCTCGCTGAACTACTTGTAATTTTTATAATCGTTATTTAAAAGAGTTTGCACATTATACACAAGAATTTATGTATTATGGAAATGAAGACGATGCATTACGATTAAACTATGTGTGGTGAAGATCAACTTGCGGAACATAGCAGGAAAAACAATGATGATGGTTTATACGACGAAAGGCATGGCTATGTTACACTGCGAATAAATGGGGGAGCCGGTACTGGTGGCACTGAGCAATAATGAACATTCCGCCTGAATCCGTATTGTAAGGAGGCTCATTGCAACACGCGTAATTTGTTAATAGTATTATTAAAGCATATACACATTATGTACAAGATTTTAGTTACTATGGAAAGGAAGACGATGGATTACGATTGATTATGTGCAGTGAAGATAAACTTGCAAAACACAATTAACAGGGAAAATAATGATGGTTTTACAGACGAAGCGCATGGTTATGTCAGACAGCAATGAAATAAGTGAATAGGTAGAGATTGTAACTGGGAATAATTAATTATCAAAAAAGAATATCACGGAAATGTATTTAAATAAATTACTGTATCTGTTGGTGTGGCAGGAGTTAATATTTAATATTTAAATGGAATCGCAAGAAGACGTCATCTGCAATAAGTAGGGGACGTGTGCCGAAAAAAGTTTTGGATCAGACAGATTTCGGACTTGAGATTCTCTGCAAAGGAAGCCTTCGCCCTACTAATAAAAGAAGAATATTCCTCCGAAACGTGGGTGGGAATGTTTACCAGCCAACATAGCTTATGGTCCCAGAAGACGTGAGCCGTTATACTATAACCCTTACCTTTACCCCATTTGAATATTATCATCCCATCAAAACTCCGACCTTCCGACAAGTCTCTCTCCGCTAAGCTTGTGTACCAACATGTCATATGTGTTCTCACCCTCCCTGGTTCTTTCATCCTAACAACATTTCGTGAAGATAATGGATTAAGAATCCACTCATTATAGTCTTCTTCAGTGTCATGTCACCTCCTTCCTCTTACGTAATAATATTCTTCTCAAACCATGTTCCCAAACATTATCACTACGAAATGTTTGCTGTTCTCCGGGATGTTACGCCGTTTAGCCTACATCCCGGAGGACAGCCATCTTCACATTCACCGCCGTGACCTCAAGTCTCATTCCCGCCGTATGTTCTTTCCAAAATGTAAGAAATGTAACTTTACAGCCGGCGATCTAACAATATCAACATTTTATCTGCCATTCAAGTTGCAAAAATGTATATATATATATATAAGCTTCAGTAAGTGAAATACTGCTTGCTACGGAAATGTAACAAACAATGCTCTTCCATTCACTTGATCATCCAGATGACAGAGTGACACATTCATGTTAAGCTACGATTAGAGTATGTTTGAACAGAATTTTATCGTCATTCCATTTAACAAGTTACAAACAATGCAATCTACATCAACTAGTGATTTAAAAACAGCAGCGTTGGTCTCTCAAATGTAGACAGAAGGTGACATCACATGCACTGCAGCGATAAATTATAAACATACTTTCGCTTTCGTGTCTCTAATCGAATACCGTTAGCTTTACACTTTCTTCATGAAAGACTTGACGCTACAGAAGACAAAAATTCATCTAAACTCTATTTTAAACGGCAGTTTATTTTGACGTTCAAAACAAAAGAGCGGAGTTCTACGAAATGTAAACAAGTTAATGATGTTGACGAAACGTGTTATCCTACATTCTGCGAACCAGAAGCAACATACAAATGGACTCTAGTGCGCACTAACAGGATGCAATATAAGAAGGCAAAATGGGAATAGAAGACTGGGTAGCTTAGTCAGTGACGTGACCGCCTACATATAAGAAAATCGGATTCAGTGCCCGCTAGGGCCGGCACTTTCCTTCGCCACACCATTCAGACCCGCTCAGCCCCTCACACAGCCGTACTTCGAAAAGGTAATGGGAATAAGGCGGCCGTAACGTGAAACTATTGAGCTGAATGGTAGGATAGCAGAAAGATGAACTGGAAAGGGCTTCGAAAGAAGACGCTGTGGCCTGTAGGGTTCTATCCCGACAGGCCGAAAACAAACTAGAAAAGTCTGTCAGAAAAAAAAAACGATTTACTGCCCAATATTCTAACACGGCCCCTCAAGTTACCACTACACCCAACTGTTCGATGATTTTGCTTCATTATAATTCATACAATAAGATTACGAAACGCTGGTTGGACGCGTATAACTGCAAGCATTACTGCCCTTGTCACTTAACCAAATTTATTATGGACCTGATATATTATCGAATTTACGAGTATATGAATATTCGTATGAAATACACAGAGCTGCGGTAAGTAAAAAATAAATTGCCCTGAGTTAAATATTAAATTCGCATTGGATATCTATGTGAATGTACGTCCAGCTTAAACAGATTACTGAACAGATTGTGCAGCTGAACACCGAGCGAGCAGATTAGGCCCCACATACCATTTATATGAAACGCGTCTAACAAATATCAGCGATTGTTAATATACGAGGGAGAAGGGAATGCATGGAATTCCATTAAAGTAAATTAATTTCCGAATAAATATTTTAAAGCGATTTGCATCAATAGTAAACACAGAAAGAAAACCAAGGGTACATGGGCCTAACATTACAAAACCATTTTAGCGAAAAAATTCATCCAGTTTACGGGAGTAGAATAAAATATATATTACGCTTTAATTAATGAGCTTAAGGGGATTTTCAGTTACGGAGTACAAAACTTTTTCCCTGATGGAAATGTAAAAAAGGACGAATTTAGCATGCAAAGAGAGAGATTGAGGGAGACTGTGTACTAATTTAATCGTTCCATTTCTACACCAGATTCCTTTCCTAGTTGACGCGTGGGCACTTTTATGGGTCACTTTTATTGGTTTTCCAGAATGGAATGGCGTTTATACTTTAAGTGTTACTGACTTACTAAGTGAAGCCATGGAACAGAAGCCTCCTAGAATATGTAACGGTCACTCAAACAATACCACTTATTTCAGGCAACCAAAAAACTCATTACTGCACCCACAAAAAAGATCATCATTAACCGTTATCCCGAGTCTAAAATGTCGCCCACATTCATAAAATATTTCTTTTAAAAATCGCTTTAACATTATTCCATTTTCTGCACTATTAACTTGTAATTTCCTTCTGGGTTTCCCGGCTTAAAATGATGTATGCATTTTTCATGTCTGAAATCCGTGATAATAAAAATGTCCCTACTGTCTTCATCCTCCCTAATTTCATCACCCCAATAATATATCCTTAATAAGGGACATGTGGGGCAGAAGAGGGTTTGGGTAGGGGAATATGACTAAAAACCCACTTGAAAGTCCCAAGCGTAGATGGGCGGGATAATACCGAAACTGATGATAGAGCTGTCATATGATTATCGTACGCTAACCGCAACATCAGTGTACCATCACTCACAAACCGAGAGTTAACGCAAACTGTCGTACAATGACAGAAGATCAAATTAATTCCATCTATCGGAGTGTTGCAATCTGGTGGATATATCGTCAGTAACCCGGATTTTCATTTCTCTTCCATGGAAAGCAAACAAAGCTCTGTACTAACGAAGGAAACCCCGGGTTGTCAGGTCACACACAAAGGTCTGTCGAAACAACTGAAAATCGGTGACCACGGATACCGGTGTGACTCAATCGCCATTAATACCTGGTGACCATAGAAACCCTTGTGATGTCACTCACAAACCTATGTAATGTAGAATTGGACTGTTTCCATCCTGCTGTGTATATATGACAAATTTATCGAATTAAACCGTCTTTACACAACACAATTGACAGTTGTTATTCTACAACTGGTTACATCAGCAACATGTTTTGGCCTTGTTTGGCCATCATCAGACTTACAAAGGTTAGTATCAATTAAGGTACGTAACGTTGCTGTACCGATGGGATCCCACGGTTTACATTGTCTCTATGTCTTACATTAAAATTAATTACTAGTTGAAATTTGACGCGGTAAAATTATATTATTTAAAAGGTTGTAATTATGACATCCAAGCAGGAGGGGTTGGGAGGGGGGAAAGCGTCTTATCCCGGTAGATA
>Ga0123355_10017298_pt1 | contig 11389 bp, 10 predicted proteins | sample TergutEmb28metaG_3_FD_89872 | JGI IMG/M metagenome (GOLD analysis project Ga0123355, IMG submission 89872) | Embiratermes neotenicus P1 segment gut microbial communities from Petit-Saut dam, French Guiana - Emb289 P1 | ecosystem: Host-associated > Arthropoda: Insects > Digestive system > Gut ...
ACAAGGACAACCACAAGACGGAACACTAATAGGATATGCAGCTAGAAGGGAAATATATATCCCGGACGAAGCCAAACACATCTTTATTTGTGGGACAACCGGTAGCGGAAAAACAGTAGCAATATCAAACTTCATAAAAAGAGCCATAGATAAAGACTATCCAGTATTAATAATAGATGGCAAAGGCGACACTGGAAAAGGCTCAATCCTAGACATCATAAATACCCTAAACAAAGAGTGTAAAAAGAAACTCTATGTAATAAGCTTATCAGACACAATAAACTCCGATAAGTACAATCCATTTCAGGGTGCTTCGCCAACAGTAGCAAAAGACATGATAATAAATATGTCCGAATGGAGCGAGGAACACTATAAATTAAATGCCGAAAGATACATACAAAGAATCCTGCAATTAATGGAGCTAGGTAAATATACAGTATCATTTAGCAGTATTATAAAATGCCTACCAACAGAAAAATTCCTAATGTTAAGTAAGGCAGTATTAGATAAAGGGTTAATCACCAAGCAAGACCACTTAGACAATGTAGAACTAGCGAGTACAAGCGGAAAAATCGCACAAGGCGCAACAGCCAGATTCAGCACTATAGCAGAAGGTGAAGCTGGAAATATCTTTACAAATGACGGAGTAGATATATCACAGGCGTTAGAAGAAAACGCAATAATTTTATTTATATTAAATCCTCTAACATTCCCGGAACTCTCCCCTGCTTTTGGTAGATTAATATTAATAGATGCAAAAAAAGCTATAGGAAAGCTATTCAAGTTAAGTTCACCAAAAACATTTTTTATCATGGATGAAATAAACGTATATGCAACAACGGCACTAACTGACTTGGTAAACAAAAGCAGAAGTGCAGGTGTTACTTGCGTACTAGCCACACAAAGCCTATCTGACTTAGACCAAGCTTGCGGAGAAGCCTACAAAGAACAAATTATAGAGAACTGTAACAATTATATAGTAATGAGACAAAACAGCGGAGTAAACGCCGAAAACTGGGCTAATATTTTAGGCACAAAATCATCACTTGAAGTCACATATCAATTAAAACAAAAAGGGTTAGAAACATCTGAAACTGGTTTTGGAAGTGCTAGACGTGTTAGAGAATACATATATCATCCGGACGATATAAAAACAGCGCAAACAGGCCAGGGGGTCTATTTATCAAAAGATACAAATTTCAATAGCAAAATAAATATTAATAAACCCTTTTAAAAAAGAGGAACTAACATGAGAGCCATTAGATTCTTATATTCAAATCCATTATATATATTCTGGTTTTTACTCCATTTTACAATAGCATGGTTTATACTAGGCGCAGATATAGATAGTTTAGTTTTAGTATCAATCATATATACAATAACTATATCATTTGCTTTATCAGAGCCAGGAGAATATTTACTCCTAATTTTAGAAAATTGCAGAGAACCAAGGACTAAACAAGAAAAAAGCTATCTACTCCCCATATTTGAAGAGGTACTACAGGACGCAAGAGAAATAAACCCGGAAATAAGGGAAGATACAGAACTTTATATTAAAGAAGTCATGTATGTAGATACTTTTGCAGTAGGGAAGAAATCTGTAGTAGTTACCCAAGGTGCAATAGAAACATTTACAGATAATGAACTAAAAGGGCTAATTGCTCATGAACTGGGACATATAACCTTTGGACATACAAAGGCGATATTACTAACATCAATAGGTAATTTGTTTTTCACGATAATTGTCTGGTTTTTTAGATTGTTACTCACTATTGCCCGGTTTATTTCTAAAGAACTGGCAAGGAAATATTTCTGGGGTAAAGTGTCTTTTGTTTTAGTTTTTCTCACACGAGTTTGCACAGATGTAAGTGTATTTTTGTTTATAAATATTGGAGAAATTATTCTTGCTATGAATAGCCGAGTAAATGATATGCAAGCAGATACTTTTGTTATTGAAGTTGGCTATGGTATGGAGTTAATATCAGGGTTGTATCTTATGCAAAAAATAACAATGACCGGGGAAGCAAGTCTACTAGAGAGGATGAAAGCTTCTAATCCTAATGTGGCTTATAGGATTGAGCAGTTGGAAGAGTACGAAGATAATATGTATTAGTTATTTAGAAATGAAAAACCTGCCTGTGACTGCTAATCACAAGCAGGTTTTTTCTGGTTATAGTATAATTCTAACTATTTATTTATACATCATTTTTATTATATTTTAGCGGGTTTTAGGAAGTTAGAATTTTTGTTCCAATCTTCCCGATTCGCTCATCCAATGAAAATGGCATACTCACAAAATATTATCGTAAAAAGGGTGATAAAAGCTGCGGGATATGAGGGCAGAATAGATGTTACATCCACCGTTGATGATTTTGCCAAAAGCTTTCTGTTCCCGTATTTATCACTATCAACACGATTTCAGTTTTAGATATTTGCCCTTGGCTAGGATGTTTGACTATAATTTTGCTTTATCCTCATTATACTCAAAATAATTGGAAATTAAAAGAGGAATAATTCCTATGAATTTTTCCTAGTAAAAGCCGCTTTGATCCCTTTACATACAAGACAAAAATATGATAAACTACAGTGTCACAAAATTACACACACTGTTTAACCCATGGTCATTGGTTCTAAACAGTGGAGGTTAAACCATGGAGGTAGAAAAATGGCAGTTATTAGCATGAAGCAATTGCTAGAAGCAGGCGTACACTTTGGACACCAAACACGCCGCTGGAATCCAAAAATGGCAGAGTATATCTTTGCAGAACGTAACGGGATTTATATTATTGATTTACAAAAAACCGTTCGTAAAGTAGATGATGCCTACAAAGCTATGGCAAGCGTAGTTGCCGATGGCGGAGACGTTTTGTTTGTAGGAACTAAAAAGCAAGCACAAGAATCTGTTAAAGAAGAAGCGATACGTTGCGGTATGTTTTATGTCAACGAACGTTGGCTTGGCGGTATGCTTACTAACTTTAAGACGATACAGTCTAGGGTTCAGCGCCTTAAAGAGCTTGAAAGAATGCAAGCTGAGGGTACATTTGATGTACTTCCTAAAAAAGAGGTTGCCCAGCTTACACACGAAATGGAAAAACTACAAAGAAACTTGGGCGGAATTAAAGAAATGAAACGCATTCCATCGGCTTTGTTTATTGTAGACCCACGTAAAGAGCGCATTGCTATACAAGAGGCTCGCAATCTGGGTATACCGATTATCGCTATAGTAGATACTAACTGTGACCCAGATGAAGTTGATTATGTAATCCCAGGCAATGACGATGCTATACGTGCAGTTAAATTAATTGCTGGCAAAATGGCAGATGCAGTATTAGAAGGAAAACAAGGCAATCAATTGGATGACAGTGCAGAAGAGGTAGTAGAAGCTGCGCCAGTTGAAGCGGTCACTGATATAGAAGAATTACCAGAAGCTCAAGCGGCTCAAACAGAAACAAGTGAAGAATTATAGGAGGTACGACATATGGCAGTAACAGCAGCAATGGTAAAAGAATTAAGAGAATTAAGCGGCGCAGGTATGTCTGCTTGTAAAGATGCTTTAGTAGAAGCAAATGGCGATTTAGAACGTGCCTCTGAAATTTTGCGCGAAAAAGGCCTGGCAGCAGCAGCTAAAAAAGCTGGCCGTGTGGCTTCTGAAGGTTTAGTCCATGTTGTTTTGGCAGACGATCGCAAATCTGCAGCAATAGTAGAAGTAAATAGCGAAACAGACTTTGTTGCAAAAAATCAAGATTTTATAGACTATGTAAACCAAATTGCAGAACTTGCTTTAAGCTCAAATGTGGCAGATATGGAAGCCTTTATGACAGTACAATGGCCAGGTGGTACCGAAACTGTGCAAGATGTACTAACACAAAAAATTGCTACCATAGGCGAAAATGTTGGTATACGTCGTTTTACTCGTTACGAAGCTGCAGCAAATGGCGTTATTATCCATTACATTCATAGCGGCGGTCGAGTTGGGGTTATGCTAGAAATGAACTCTGATGTAGTAAACGATACGCTAATAGAAGCAGGACGTAACTTAGGTATGCAAATTGCGGCGATGTCTCCACAGTTTGTTGCAAGGGATGATGTGCCAGAAGATTTTATTGCAAAAGAAAAAGAAATTTTACTACAACAAGCTATCAACGAAGGCAGTAAGCCAGAAATTGCAGAGAAAAAAGTAACTGGCCGTTTAGCAAAAAATTTAAAAGATATGTGCTTGCTAGAGCAAGAGTATGTAAAAGATGGCGATATGAATTGCGCGAAGTATATCGAATCTATTGGAAAAGAGATTGGCGGTACAGTGAGCCTTACACGTTTTGTTAGATATGAAACCGGCGAAGGCATTGAGAAGAAAGAAGAAGATTTTGCTGCTGAAGTCAGCAAGGCAATGAATGGTTAAGATGAACGAATAGATAAACTAAATATCAACTGATACAACGAGGCTGTCTTGCGGAGGTGAGATGGCCTTAATTTTTAGGCAGGGGAATGAATATGAAACATTTACTAAGCTTAAGCGACAAAGACATCACAGGCTCTGACGCACTATCATCTGCCGAGCCGCGAATAGCGGTAAATGCGATTCTATTTAATAATGAAGATAAAATTGCACTTATTTACATGGAGGGATGGAATTTATATACCCTTCCTGGCGGCGGAGTAGATTCTGGTGAAGGCCTCCTTGATGCTGTGAAGCGCGAAGTAAGAGAAGAAACGGGCTATGAATGCGAGATTTTAGGCGAACTGGGAATGGTGACAGAAAATCGTGGCGAAGATGATACTACTCAAAAACGTTATTATTATTTTGCCCGCGCTATTGGTGAACCTGGAGAAGTACAATTAACTGACTTCGAGATTTCTGCAAATATAAGTGTCCAATGGCATACTTTAAAGCAAGCATTACAGATTGTTTCTGATAACAAGCCCAAATACTACAAAGAAAATTTTATCCGAAGGCGTGATATTGCGGTTTTAGAAGAGGCCATAAAATGCCACTATATGTAGTAGCAAGCCCTATTGGCAACATGGACGAAATCACCCTCCGAGCCTTGCAGGTATTATCCGAAGTAGATATTGTTGCCGCTGAAGATACTCGTAATACGGGGCTTTTTCTTCGCCGATTGAATATTAACGCAAAACTAATCGCTTATCATAAGTTTAACGAAATTTCTAAGCAGGATTTTCTTTTGGAAAAATTAAAAGCAGGGGAAAGCATTGCGTTGATATCCGATGCCGGTACACCTTGCATCTCTGATCCTGGGTATTTGTTGGTTAAAGCGGCGGCTGATGCTGGGGTAGAGGTAATTGGCATTAGCGGAGCTTGTGCTGCAATTTTGGCTTTAAGTGTATCGGGCTTTCCGGCCGAGCCTTTTTTATATTTAGGATTTTTGCCGCGCAAAGCAGGGGCGATTGTAGAAATTATGCCTGATGGACACACGGCAGTGTTTTATGAATCACCTAAGCGAATAGCGAGTACTATGGCGTTGATGACAGAGCATTTTCCGGATGCACAGATTTGTCTATGCAACGATTTGACCAAAAAGTTTGAAAAAATTTATCGCGGAAGTCCAGCAGAGGTATTAGCAGAGCTTGCGGCTAATCCCCATTCTGAAAAAGGTGAGTATACATGTGTTGCAAGCATACCTCCACAGTTAGTACAAGATGAAAATGCCCCTTCTATAGAAAGCCAGTTGATTGATGTAATGGTGAAAACTGGCTGTACTGTAAAAGAGGCTATAAAAAAGTTAGACTATCCCAAAAACAAAGTTTACGCTGCATCTTTGCGGCTGAAGGAATTACTAAAATGACGATTAATTTAGCAAGAGGAGAAAGCGTGCAGCTACCAGCATTTTTCCCGGATGCCACAAGAGGTGTTGTACGCTGTGTAGATGCTCAAGATTTGGTAGAAGCCAAAGTACCAGGACTGGTGATGAATACGTATCATCTGCTTAGCAGGCCAGGGCCTTCTACTGTGAAGGCGCTTGGGGGCTTGCACACATTTTCTGGCTTTAAAGGGCCAATTTTAACGGATTCTGGCGGGTTTCAGGTGTTTTCTTTGATACGCGAAAATGAGAAATTCGGCGAAATCCGCTCCAACGAGATTATTTTTAGACCAGATGGCAAAAAGAAAATGGTTTTTACGCCTGAAAAATGTATTCAGGCGCAATTTGCATATGGCTCGGATATTATTATGTGTTTGGACTACTGCACCCACCCGGATGACCCTGCTGAGGTTAATCGGCGTTCGGTGGACACCACCATCAAATGGGCTAAGCGTTGCAAAGATGAATACAAGCGATTAATCAGCGATAAGCATAAGCCACTTATTTTTGGTATCATCCAAGGGGGTAGAGATTTTGCGGCTCGTAAAGAATGTGCTGAGGCATTAATTGAAATCGGATTTGATGGCTTCGGTTTTGGTGGCTGGCCGCTGGATAGTGAAGGATGCCTTACAGAAGATATTCTTGAATATACAGCCTCATTAATGCCGGATCATTTGCCAAAATATGCAATGGGTTTAGGCAAGCCAGAAGGAATAGTGGCTTGCCATAAAATGGGATATAACTTATTTGACTGCGTGATACCAAGCCGCGAAGCCAGGCACAATCGTATGTACGTGTTTAATGATGATTTTTACGAATATTTTTATCCACTAGATGATATTCATAGGCGGGATCCGCGCCCTGTATCTGATGTTTGTGATTGCCATTGCTGCAAAAATTATTCCCGTGGATATTTGCGGCATTTACTGAATATTGGCGATGGTTTAGGTTTGCGATTGGCAACAATTCATAATTTAAGGTTTTATACTATGTTGATGGAGAGGATAGAGAGGTATGCATAACATTAATCTGAGGGGATGTTCCTGTGGATACGAGCACCCAGAGATCAAAATGAAAGTAGAAATTGGAAGAGGCTTGCTTCCTAAAACCGCGGAGATACTCAAAGAGTTTCCGCGCAAAATATTAGTGGTGGCAGATAAAAACACGCTAGCTGCTTCTGATGGGATACTGGAAGTGCTTAAAAATGGTGGCTTCGATTTCGCCCTACACTGCTATGATAATTGCGTAGAGGCAAATATCACCGATGTAAAAGAGATAGAAAAAATCTCTGCCCCATATGATGGCTTACTTGCTGTAGGCAGCGGCTCTATCGGGGATATTTGCCGCATGGCTTCTTTTAATGCTAAAAAAGAGTTTGCTGTATTTGCTACTGCCCCATCTATGGATGGATTTGCTTCTAATGCCGCTCCCATTATTTTTGGCAATTTTAAAGAGACCGTTCAGTGTCACGGCCCCAGTATTGTTATTGGAGACACAGATATTTTAGCAAAAGCCCCAGCAATGCTAAAATCCGCAGGTTTTGGGGATATCATCGCAAAATATGTGGCTTTGGTTGACTGGAAAATTGCCACGCTGGTTTCTAACGAATATTACTGCCCTAAGGTAGCCAGCCTGATGAAAGATGCACTGGAAAAAACGATGAGTTTGGCAGATAAGGTTACTCAAGAAGATACTGAAACGGCACATGCTCTAATGGAAGCCCTTGTATTATCCGGCCTTTGCATGATTTTAGCAAACAGCACCCGCCCGGCATCTGCTGCAGAACACTTAATCAGCCACTACATAGAGATGAAGAAGTTAGAACGTCAGGAGCGTATGCCTTTCCACGGAGAGAAAGTTGGAATTGGTACGCTGATGATTACTAAGCTTTATCATCAAATTGTAAATTTTGAAAATCCGATTTTTAGCAAAGATGATGTGGATTGGGAAGAGGTTTATAAAACGTATGGACCTAACTTTAAAGCAGAACTTGACCGATTCAACAATCCATCCATCATGGACGAAGTTGACCCAAATGTAGTAAAGGCAAACTGGCCGGAAATTTGTCGTATAGTTAATGAGGAGTTGCCTAGCCACGAGCTAGTGCTTAAACTCATGCAAACTGCCAATGCCATTACTACGTTAGAGGGCATTGAAGTGGATAAACAACTTGCCTCTGATGCAGCCCAATTTCATCCCTACATGAGGAATCGCGTAAATTTAACAAGGCTTATACCTATGTTGGGTTATAAGCCGGATTATGATTCACTTATTTAAGATTTTCGTATAGCCTGCGATACATATGATAGTTTTCGTCATATACATCTTGGGGTTTTGGTTCAAAACGGTTTTTGATAGTTACGGTTTCTTGAATCGCCTCTTCAAAATCCTTATACAAGCCTATACCTATGCCAGCTAGTATTGCAGCCCCTAGGGTAGTTGCAGTTTCAGAATTTGGAACTGCTATAGGCTTGCCCGTTACATCTGATTTTATTTGCATCCACAGAGAGCTGTTGCCAGCCCCGCCTGTGGCTCTAAATTCTTTTACGTAAGCCCCTGCCTGCGCCGCTACTTCAAGGTTGTGCTTTATAGAAAAGGCCACACCTTCTAAAACAGCACGTATGGTATGGGCTTTTGTTTTGCTGTAATCTAGGCCGTATAGTATGCCTTTGGCGTCTTTGTCCCATATAGGAGAACGCTCTCCGGCCATGTATGGTAAAAATATTAGGCCATCCGAACCAGGATGTATGGCTTCGGCTTGGGCTGTCAGTTGGTCGAAGCTTTCGTCTTTGTCAAACTGTTCTCTAAACCAGCGTAAAACCCCTCCGCCGCCGACAGTCCCGCCTTGCAACAGCCAATGTCCTGGCACAACGTGATAGCTCATAATTAAGGATGGATGCGGTTTGTATTCAGATGTGCATATTCCCATGCCCCCAGCTTGTCCACCTTGCAGTTGTGTTTGCCCGTTGTGTAGTACGCCTGCACCTAAAGCTCCGCAGGCTGCATCTAATCCGCCGGCAACTACAGGTGTACCTTCTATCAAACCACAGGCCTTTGATGCTTCACTTGTGATTTTGCCTATGATTTGGTGACATTCTGAAATTTCTGGAAAGATATTGGATTTAATCCCCATTTCATTACAGAGAATGAAGTCGTAAGCTCCTTTTTGTAAATCAAAACAATGTAAACCATTACTTTGTGATAAATCCTGAGAAATTACGTCTGTTAAACGATAGGCTATAAAGCTGTTGCATTGTAATATGTGCGCAGTTTTTTTGTATACATCGGGCAGATGTTTTTTATACCATAGGATTTTGGGCAGCGTATAAGATGGCCTAAAAGGGTTGCCACTAATTGAGAAAATTATATCTTCATCCCACATGCTGCATAACTCATCGGCACGGGTATCCATCCAGATAGGTGTAGGGCATAGTACTTGCCCTTGGGCATCAACAGCTATAGCTGCCCAACTTTGACCATCAACAGCTACGCCCACAACGGATTTGGGGTCTGCTGTTTCCCATAGCTTATTGAGGGCTTTACATACTGCATCCCACCAATCATCTGGACGTTGCTCTACCCAGCCCGGATTAGGGTAGTGGGTGGGGTAGCTTGCAGTGGCAGTAGCTACCAAAGTGCCATCTTTTTTGAACAATGCGGCTTTGCAGGCGGATGTACCTATGTCTATTCCTAGTAATAATGAGTCCATTTTGATTCTCCCCTCTCGCTTTAGTATATCACGGAGATACTTTGGTGAAAAGCATTCAAGAGCACCTAACACCTGCACTTGAAGGCTTTTGGTGGAAAGGTCCGTTCTGCTCCGCGTTAAGCGTGTGCCTCAGGCACATAGCACCATCTACTACAACTTGCAGATAATAATAATGCTGTTACACTTAATTTGGAAAAAGTCTTGCTTGTAAAGTAGGTTTATGAGTTAGACTATAAAACGGAGGTTTTGTAATGAAAAAATACAGAGCGATACCACAAGGCTATATGTTGGTAGGAGAGATTGCAAAGAAGACGAATGTACCTATTAGCACTTTGCACTATTACGACAAAACAGGGTTATTGTCGCCAACCTCAGAGAGTGAGGGGGGACGCAGACTTTATACTCACAAGGATATCGTACGTTTAACACAGATACAGTCGATGAAGCATTTAGGTTTTTCGCTTGATGATATCAAAACCTATTTGCCTACTATCAACACAGCAGAGGAAATGTCTAATGCTCTTATTGAGCAAGCAAAACAAATCCACGAAAAAATTAACTCTTTAAAAGATTCGTTGGATGCAGTAGAAAAATTAAATATGGAAGTATTGCAGATGAAAACCACAGATTGGGAGAAATGTGCAGATATTATTACTCTTCTGCAAGCGAAAAGTGATTCGTATGGGGCAATGAAGCATTTAGATAATCATGTAATCGACCATATTCGCAGTCGGTTTGACAAAAAGAGCGGTGAACAGATATTAAATACTCTCAAAAGTCTATGCAAAAGGGTAACAGAGCTGAAAAAAAATAAACTTCTCCCCGAAAGTGAACAGGTTCAAGCATTTGCTAAAGACTGGTGGGATATGGTTATGGATTTTACAGGCGGTGATATGAGTTTTTTGCCCGAACTTTCTAAACTTGCTGATAACTTAAGTGAAAACGATGATAAAGAAGCATTTGAAATTGACATAAATTTCATTGATAATGCCATGAGAGCCTACTTTACAAATCTCGGATACAATCCATTTGATTAGGAGAAAACAAGTATGATTAGCGTAAGCATGAAAAACATAGGTAAATCCTTTGGTTCCCATACTGTATTAAAAGATGTTACCTTTGAAACAAAAGAGGGTGAGATTTTTGGCATGTTAGGGCCATCTGGAGCCGGAAAAACAACAATTATAAATATCCTCACCAAACAGCTAATGCCAGACAGCGGCAAATGCTATGTCAGTGCAACAAGTAATGAAATAGGGCTTATGTTAGACGAAGATGGGTTATATTCGCGCCTATCATGCCTTGACAACTTAATTGTGTTTGAAGATATTTATGGAATTTCCCGCAAAAGAACTAAGGAAACTTTGAAGCGGGTTGGACTTGGTGATTCAGCAAATAAGCCAGTAAGTCAACTTTCTAAAGGTATGCGGCAACGTATGGCTATTGCAAGAGCAGTACTTCACAAGCCGAAAGTAATTTTTCTTGACGAGCCTACAAGCGCATTAGATCCTGTGACGGCAAGAGGTATACATCAGTTGATAAATGATTTACGCCAGCAAGGTGCAACCATATTTTTAACTACACATAATATGGAGGAAGCTTCTAACCTCTGCGACCAAATTGTGCTACTACATAAGGGAACAATTGTTGAACGAGGCACACCAAAAGATATATGTGACCGCTATAACGCTATTAAAACCGTCATGGATTTAGAATCAGTATTTGTTGAACTTACAGGGGAGGGCTTGCAATGAGAAGCGTAAAAGCGACATTCAAAAAACAGATAAAAGATTTAGTGAAAAACACCTCCGTATTGGTTCAATTTATCATATTTCCAGTTGTTGCATTTGCTATGACAAAG
>Ga0123355_10017299_pt1 | contig 11389 bp, 8 predicted proteins | sample TergutEmb28metaG_3_FD_89872 | JGI IMG/M metagenome (GOLD analysis project Ga0123355, IMG submission 89872) | Embiratermes neotenicus P1 segment gut microbial communities from Petit-Saut dam, French Guiana - Emb289 P1 | ecosystem: Host-associated > Arthropoda: Insects > Digestive system > Gut ...
AAAAAACTGTTATTTTAATTTCAATGGTATAAACCTTCATCGTTACCTTCCAACAAATCTTTGTAATAACATTTTAGACGTATATGGTATTTTAAAAATATTTGTAATGACAAACTGTCAAAAACCCAAATAGTTATGCTGACAAGAAAGAAGCTAAATATAATTAACAATTGTATACAGTACGTGGTATATAAGATCTCTGAAGCAATCAACAATTGTACACAATATGTTATACGTCACAGGAAATATATATATATATATCACATTTTTTACTTTTTTCCAAATTCTACACATCCAGACGATGGTCGTATTTATCTCGTTGGCAACAATCTGTTGTTACACAATAAATATAGTCGTGTTTGATGGTAGTCTTTATTAGTTATTATTTATTTGAAACACAATGGGATGTCTTTTATTAATTACAATTTTATTTTGTAAGTTAATTCTTATATCACCCCATCTGCATCTTCTTATCAGGACTACGCGTATGTAAGAACCCCAATTTTTTTTCGGTGCAATGGGTAAAGTGAAACTTTAACCCTGTGGTGACCAAACGCTAAGTAGGCCACCAAAATGAATTACGGTACGTAATAGAGATCCATGGACTTGCTAGGCCTAATGGACTAAACACTGTGGTAATACTCCAGGTGGAATAGGTATACAAAACTCTGGCTGAACAACTGTAAAATTTACTTCAAGCGAACTATGGCAGTTGAAAATCAAAGTTACATACTTACTATCGGTTTACAAAACAGTGGAATTATTTTGTAAAAACACGTTGATATTTCTACTCAAGTAATCACAAGAAACTCACAAATACAATCTGTGGGAAAAGTGCAGACGTTAAAACCGCTGGAATACCGACCATTGTGCAACAGAAAGTTAACTTACTGAATAATTTCTTTTAGTCGCACTATACAGACCGAATCACCTGAAGGCGAGTAGGCGAAATGTTATTCCCAGAACGTCTCCTTTTATTTCTTTGGAAGAGTGTAACGTTTTATCAGGAATCTAGTCAGTGGGTGTTGAGGCATAATCGTAGTCTAGGCATATCGCCAGGTAGATATCGAGGTGGGTACAGTCGTTTTCTTTTATATTATGCTTATACCACGTGTACGAATCTTTGCTTTTTCGTGCCCACAGCTGGTCGAAGTTCTCTGCTTCGTCTCTTCGTAAAGACAAGTGTCTGGAAACAAGTTCTCATTCTTCATTTGCGTTGATAAATACTGACAACTTCGAATGTAGTCACTTAAGGGGAACCTCATTAAATATTACAGATGTTATCACAACCAAATATTGCAAGCGTGATGCATTCCTCAGAGTGCACAATACATTTCGTGTCTCCTAACTTACTATTACTTACTCCATGGTGCAGAGTCCTTCTTGACAAACTAACTGGTTTGCGGCTAGTCAACAAATTCCCCGCATTTCACGGAATCCGAAGGTTCATTACCGCACCCACAAGTGTCCGCCACCTGTCTCCATCCTGGGTCAGCCCTATCCAGTCCATATACCCACATCCCACTTCCTGGAGATCCGTCCTAACATTATCCACCCATCTACGCCTAGGTCTCCCCAGTGGTCTCTTTCCCACCGGTTTCCCCACCAAGAACCTATACACCGCCCTCTCCTCACCCATACGCGCCACATGCCCAGCCCAGCCCATCACATTCTTTTCGATTTTATCACCCGCACAATATTGGCTGAGGAGTACAAATTATTTAGCTCCTCGTTATGCAATCTCATCCACTCCCCCCTTACCTCGTCCTTCCTAGGTCCAAATATTCTCCTCAACCCCATGTTCTCAAACAACCTCAGCTTCTTCTCCTCATGCAATGTCAGCGACCAAGTTTCACACCCACACAAAACAGCAGGCAAAATTATAGTTCTATATATCTTGATCTTTAAATTTTAGGATAGCAACCTGGAAGACAAAAGATTCTGCACCGAATGATAGCAAATATTTCCTGACCTCAACCTGCTCTTAATTTCTTCCGCAATAGAATTTTGATTTGTTAAAGCTGTTTGTTTCGGGTCTCCTACTCGTTGCAATTTGTTGTACTGTTGCGGGTTGTACACGGAAACATTTTCCAACGGACTGCTCATTTTTGTTTGCCTTCCAAAAGCAGAAGTCTGTGTAAAAAACTATCGATGTCACGACCAGTCCGTACCTTGAATTCCAGGATATACTATAACGAAGTTTGCAGATAATTGTGATCCGAGAACGGAAGCGCAGTAATTTCATATACTGCTACCAAAAATTCGTTGGAACAAGCTGTCTCTATTTCAAGGTACAAGTAGCACATTTGTGGATATGTTGACACCTTTCTACCAAACTACACGGCGTCACATACCAGGAGAAATCATCACTTTATGCACCACCGTATGCAACTGCAATCCAACTACATAATATCAGATTATGTTTCATTACTTTTATTTCGGCCCTCACACATTTAACACAATTAATAACCATTAGTTGCGAAATCTGAGGTACTCATAGCGGTGCTGACGTATATTCAGGTCGCCTGGAATATGGTGCCTTGTCGACGTTTCGGAGCAGAGAAGTTCTAAAAGTCCCAGGGGATTTCTTCTTCTTCCCTGAAAGAGGAAGCCAGCTCCTCCGAAACGACGGTAACTACCAATCTACCCGGCTTCTTGTACCAGAAGATTTGAATCCTCAACAACTATTGAGCTAGAATATTCAACTGTGCAACGCCAATATAAAGCTGTTAATTTTGTTACACGATAACTAATTAACATTGTTTACCAATATATACTCTCAGTTTATTTTCACGACACATTGTGAGGGGGGGAAGGCAGTTTATATCTCTTGACGTGACACTATACTGAGCCTCAATCAATGCTCAGTCACTTGCTAGTTATCATTACTCTTTTCCATGCCATGTGAAATTCATCCTTCAGTAATCGTAAGATAAACACTACGCTTTCGTTTAATGGGAAGTTCAACACATTTAATGAAGATCAATTCATCTTTTGATCAACATTTATGTATGACATGCTTTAGAACAAAAATCTGTGCACGGCTCCTCTAGCTAACTGAAATAAAGAGTTAAGCATCATATGGGGCGCCTTGTTTTTTTGGTATCTTTGTCTATGTCTATGCGACTGCTGGTGTCAGTGTGAGTGTGAGTGTGTGTGTGTTCGCGTCGGTGTGTGCTGGCTCTGTTTCCATGCGTGACTGCCTTTGCGTGTATGTCCACGTGGTACTCCCCACAGCCACCTGACAGGGCAGCGCCGGTTAAACGGGAAGAAAATGGGTGGGAGCGTAGACGCCGTGTCTCGCCGGGTCCAGGGGAACTCGCGGGTTGGAGGTGCAGCTGTTCTGAGAAGGCAGCCTCGTCTTACGATCGGCAACAAAGAATGTACAAGGCAGGACCTGAGGCGGATTTGCGACGTGGACCGGAGACGGCTCGCGGGTTTCAAAACGATAACCCTGGGAAACGGAGAGACGTTGTTAAATGGGCCCTGAAAAGGCAAGTGGGGGGAGTGTTGTTGATGTTACGAAAGCATGTTGCCTAATAATTGCTGAAATACTAAAATTCACACACGTTTTACTTTAGTCTATAATGTGATATTTTTTTTTATGTTTTGCTGGCTGTGCATCTCAGTATAATCTTAGTAACTGACCAACTTAATGCACAAATTCTTGTTTTATAACAACTTTATTATATTCCTCTACATGTTTCGAGCACTATGTGCTCATCATCAGGAGGTCAAATTGTATAATAATAATTGTGTACGGGACGGCCACCTACAGGTGTGATGATACCAGATGCTGTATAATACAATTTTGACCTCCTGATAATAAGCACATAGTGCTCGAAATATGTAAAAAGATAAAACAGTCTCTTTACAGGCCTGGGCAAGCCCAGAGGGTTCCAGGTAGTTAAGGCTCCCAGATTTCGTAACAACGGCACAGGATGGTGGTAGGTTGTCAGCCTTACGCACCGGCCGCCTTTACCCCCAAGAAATACTCCTGGTACTCAGGGCCATAGTGCGATCGGAAGAATTTTTATGTCAATGAAAAATCCACTGACACTAGCTGGGATCGAACCAGCGACCTTCCGATTTGTAGCACAACACCATAACCACTGTGCTACCGCGGTCCCCGCTCGAAGCATGTAGAGGCATAAAATAAACTTATTATAAAACAAGAATTTGTGCATTGAATTGGTCAGTTACTAAGACAATAATGCGATGTTATTAAGACTCGTAAACGCATACGTGTGCAGCCGAAAAAAATCGTCTGGATAGCGACAGGATCACCCGAAAAAGGGTCGTCTTCCTTCCACACTTCGCCTGCCATGAGATACATATAATGCCTTCGTTAATACACCCAGATTATTATATCCTGAAGAAGGAAATGCAACTCTTGCCGACACGTCGAAAAATCATTCTTATACGTGGACAAACCACGAAAGCCGGTCAAGTACACTGTTTTCCGTCATGTTTGGGTATTTGTACTTTTGTCTCCTGCGCTTCTTCCTTCGTAAAAGTGTATACATACAGAAACATTTTTCAAGTTTGCCCTCATTTCGAGTCCGATATCGAAAAAATCTCTGCCTTAACATACGTGATGTGAAACTTCCTACGCTCATTTGACATTACTCTGATTGTTAACTGCTGTTGGTATTATCGGTAGGGAAAAGATCGGCACAGCAGACCGTACAGAACTTATGGAACAAACAAACATTGTACGACCTGCCCCTGCCACGTCACGTAAACTTCGTAGGCCCGTCGGCCAATCAAGTCCTTAAATGTTGTAGTAATAATTATTATACTTCCCTGTACTTGGCGTATTGGCGTAAATTTAAACATGAGTGGATAATGGAAATTTTTAATACTGGAAAAGGACAAACAGGAAAATATTAATCCACAATCACTGAATAGTAGTAATAATAATAATAATAATAATAATAATAATAATAATAATAATAATAATACAGAGTTGCTGCCTATCTCGAGAATAGATTTCCACCTATTTAGGTCGTGGCTATTCATTTGGCTCGATTGAATTCTCTCAGCCCTTTAGTGACAACTAACAGCTATCCTAAATGAAAAATAGTCGAATTAGAAATTTGGCGAATAACAGCAATAAACTGCAGCCTTATTAGAATAACAGCACATACATGGAAATAATTTTAGTCAGTACGAAACAATTTTCCACGGAGAAGTTCCAAGTTGAATCAAATTCAACGACTACGCGTCAAGGCAGCCAATATCGTCCTTCAGTTTTCTATGGCTGGTACTTCGCCGTTTCGCAAATTCGTGGGGTTGCCCCAAGAATAAAATTACATTATGTTTATTGGATTGTGCATCATCTTGATAGTTGAGTAAAAAGAGACCAACTTGATGCCACTTATTTTATTATTACTTTATTCAGTGCTCAACACGTTTCGGATGTTAATACGTCCATCCTCAGGAGCTTGCGACTAATTCGTTGAGTTACTTCATGGGTTGTATCTGGTTCGATGTGTGTTGGTGTTACGTTGCAGTTTGGTTATGGTGGTGTGGTATCCGTATGCAGGATGAAGCACTACTCATATGCGTCAGCCTGCATACGGATACCACACCACCACAGCCACACTGCAACGTAACACCAACACACATTGAACCAGATACAGCCCATGAAGTAACTCAACGAACTTTAAGCTTGTGGTTCCGTGCATCATAATTCAATGTGAATAAAAAATCCAACAGATGCAACAGTATGCAGATGTTTATTTACTGCAAAAGTACTCTACATGTTTCGGGTGTCACAGCACCCATTATCAGGAGTATTAAAAACTGTACCCGCAGCCTCCGGTACAGGTCATACTACTTGTACCGCTACTCCCCTCCTACGTGGTCTGGTCTTGACTAGTCTGTACGAGTCGAGTCGACTCGTACAAACTAGTCCAGACCACGTAGGAGGGGAGTAGCGGTACAAGTAGTATGACCTGTACCGGAGGCTGCGAGTACATTTTTGATACTCCTGATGATGGGTGCTCTGACACTCGAAATATGTACTACGTAGAGTAGTTTTGCAGTGAATAAATATCTGCATACTGTTGCATCTGTTGGATTTTTTATTCACATTACCTCAACGAATTAGTCGCAAGCTCCTGAGAATGGATGTATTAACATTCGAAACATGTTGAGCACTGAATAAAGTAATAATAAAACAAGTGGCATCAAGTTTGTCTCTTTTTACTCAAAATTTCATTACTCTGACCCTTCAATGGATAGGAGCAACAAAAGTGTTCGACAGCTCCAACAGGTCTTCCAGCCTTACTGCATGATGTTTAATGGGCTGAAGAAAAAACAGTATCAGCTGTCATTACAATGTATCCGTAAACAAAAACACCAAAAATAATTTTTTTAAGGCGATCAATTATTCCCGGATTGTCACCTTTCGCGCGGGGGGGGGGGGTCATGAAACTTAATCTCCGCGAAAAGTGAGGGATGAATGTAATCTGTAACTCAGAAGATAGAAGAGCATGTTACGTAAATGTAAGTTCTAGATCATACAAGCTGAGATGATTTTCGAATTTGACGTTCAGGTGACCGTGCAGCTTCGTAAATTCTTATAATAAAACCAACTAGATGCACTAATTTCTCACATTTATTCTTGGAATAAAACTCTACAAGTTTCGGAGAGTTCCTCTGTCAATCATCAGGAGTTTTCCACTGTACACACAGCAATGGTATATGTCATACAGGTTTGCTGACAGCTTGCGAGCAGGATCAGAGGAACTGTCCGGAACATGTAGAGTTTTATTCCAGGAATAAATTTAAGAAATTAGTACATCTACTTGGTTTTGTTATAAGAATAAGAGACGATTTTTATGTATGTTGTGTTACGTCACATTTCACAGCTAAAGACTAGACACCGTCCCACTTGATTAACACACTTATAGTTCACCGTTGTACATTATTTTGATTTATAAGCCCTCTTCTTTCTTGCTAGCAGAATTAGACACGGCGTGAAACGCTGCCAGTCGGTTGCCAATCGCTGCTACTTCATCGCTAACGGCTCGGCAGCTATATCATACAGATCAGAAGTCAAGGTAAGGCTATATTGGGTCAACATTCCAACCCATGCAGAACCGGGCGTTACAACGACTTCGTGGATAGTAAAAATGCTACAAATGAAATCCTGAAAAGATTTACAGAGCAGCGGGTCAATTTTCGTGTTTAAATCATTCATCTTAATAATATGACCCTATATTTCTTCACTGTACCATCTATTTCTTACGTCTGGACAAGGGCCCCATATAATCTACACATTTATTATGTGTTTCCGATATATAATCAAGAAAGTCTAATGGCGCAGTTATTACAACAACCGACTGAACTTTGCAATCTGCGGGCTCAGTATCTGAATTCAGAAGCTGGTCGTATGTGCTGCCAATGGAGGACAACCCAATTACATTACTTTCAAATATCCTATAATCAGTAACAGCGTGCCAGAAGTATAATTTGTGAGTCGAGATTTATCCTAGCGCCTATTACGATGTTTAAGCTGTTCCTGTGCACACCATGAAGGCACACGCGTGAATGAAGGTACATTTCCACTCATCTAAACTTCTACTATAGAAGAAGGTGAGTAAAAGGTAAAAAGGTAAAGTGATCCCGTTACAGGCCCGGTGTGGTCTAGAGGGTGGGTAGAGATATAGCTCTACTTTTCTATGACCGCGGCACTAGAAGGGGGTGAGTGGTCAGCAGCAACACCCCGGCCGCACTTTACCCCCGGGAAAGACCCGGTACCCATTTTACAGGAGGTTGGGTGGGTCCCAGGGCCGGTCTGGACAGGCGGAAAATCTCGACACAAACGAGATTCGATCCCGGACCGCCCAGCTCGTAGCCAGTCGCTATACCGACTGAGCTACCGGGCCTACATAGAAGGAGGTGAGTGTTCAGCTGAAACGACGGAAGGTACTAGCCCTTAGAAAAAAAATTGCAGCCTTTTATTAAGGTATCATTTATGCGAAATGTAAAATGACAGCCTTATAAGGGCGCGAACATTTCTTAGCTCTGGTTTTGGCAACGTTAACTTATAAACCTTGGCAGGAAGGCATGAGTGATATGGGGAGACAGACCAAAATACACCTAAACTATGCTGTATGAGATTCCGTTTGTAAGTCGAAGATTACGAAATGAAAATGGTGCGAAATTTTGAGGTTATGGTGGACAAATTTAAAGCCTAAGCCTACTAAATCTGTAGCTAATTGTATACATGTCTTGAAAAAAAAAAAAAACAAAGTAATAACTAGGTAGGACTATAATCTAGAACACCTTTTCCTGTCTGGCTCAGCTAAGCAGAATTTACAGCTTTAACGACTGCTATGGCGGCACAGCGCAATGTATCGCACTAAACAGACTTAGCACGGCTGGCTAAGGCCAACAGCAATATTACGACTGTGGTAGTGGGAATGCAGCTTGTGATTGGTTCTGGACTGAAACACTGAAAGGACGAAACACTGGATCAGTAGCTTCTTGCTTCTCCCACAGTTGTTATTTGATGTGTGCAGCACTTCAACTGAAGACACGCCTCATCGACTGGTAAGCAGTTACCGGTGTTTCGGGGGACTGTAATGTCCTCATATTCAGTGACAAACAGCCCACTCTTCTTTGACTGGACCCTGAAGATGGAGACAATATTTTCATTCGAAACGTCAACGATTGTTCACAGTTCGATACCATGTGACAACCAGAGACTTGAATCTTCAACAATACCGTTGTGAGAACTTAAAATCTGGTACAGTACTTTGGCCCACTGCCAAAAGTGACTTGAAAATAGCTCAATGATCGAGAAGAATCGGTTACTGTAGAAATCTGTTTGTCCAATCTTATTCTTTCCTCCACGCATCTCACTCTTTCATGTATGTCTTCTTTTTTTCTCATTTCTTCTCTTCCTCCTATTCTCTTCTTGTTGCCCTTTATCCTCCTCCCTTCTTCTACTTCTCTTTCCCCCTCATTCTCCTTGCCAGTTAATCTCTGTTGTTTTGTTTCAAGAACATGACCTTTAAGCTGTCAGTTTGTATGTACGCCCTTGTAATAGTCCAGCACGACTTCATTTACAGGTGCCAATGATCAAAATTGCGTCACAGTATGTTGTACCTCAACAATGACCACACTAAATCTGTACCACTAGAGACGTATCTTGCACAGAAATAGATCGTGTCATAGCTCAGGCAGTCAGACGCTGGCTTCACGTCACAGAACATTTGTTCCAATCCCGGTAGTTTCGGAGTTGAAGAAGTGGCAATGAACTAGATTTCTTGGGAGCTGATTCCGTTTCCCTTCGTAACTGTCAATCTACCATTGATCCAAAACCCTGACCAGGCAGCGTCATATCTCATTATGGGTCTTTAAAATGCAATCCCCACTCCCGAACCGACAGTTTGCTATTTACAGAATAAGCAAGTTCAATTCATATCGATCAATTAATTTTATGGCTTCTCATTACAAGTTTTTATTAGCCTCATCACAGTCTCACCATTTGACACGAAGCAGGCTTCGTATGTTCTTTTTATTAGCCTCACCGCAGTCTCATCATTTGATAAAATGTAGGCTTCGTATGTCTCTTTACTAGCGTCACCACAGGCTCACTATTTCAAAGAAAGTGGGTTTAATATGTTTTTTATTAGCCTCACCGCAGTCTCACCATTTGACACGAAGTAGGTTTCGTATGTTCTTTTTATTAGCCTCACCACAGTCTCATCATTTGATAAAATGTAGGCTTCGTATGTTCTTTTTATTAGCCTCACCAGTCTCACCATTTGAAAGAAAGTGGGCTTTATATGTTCTTTTTATTAGCCTCACCGCAGTCTTATCATTTGATACAATGTAGGCTTCGTATGTTCTTTTTACTAACATCGCCATAGTCTCATCGTTTGATACAATATAGGCCTCCTATGTTCTTTTTATTAGCCTCACCGCAGTCTCATCGTTTGATACAATATAGGCCTCTCTTTTTACTAGCCTCACCACAATCTCACCATTTGGAAGAAAGTAGGCTTCATATGTTCTTTTTATTAGCCTCACCGCAGTCTCATCATTTGATACTACCATCGCCATAGTCTCACCATTTGAAAGAAAGTAGGCTTCATATGTTATTTTATTAGCCTCACCACAGTCTCATCATTTGATACAATGTAGACTTCGTATGTTCTTTTTACTAGCCTCACTACCGTCTCAAAATATAGGCCTCATATGTTCTTTTAATCAGCCTCACCGCAGTCTCACCATTTGAAAGAAAGTAGGCTTCGTATGTTCTTTTTATTAGCCTCACCGCAGTCTCATCATTAGATACAATATAGGCCTCTCTTTTTACTAGTCTCACCACAGTCTCACCATTTGAAAGAAAGTAGGCTTCAGATGTTCTTTTCAGAATTTCTTGTTAAATTTCAAATTCTTTGTCTGAGACTAGGATGTTCACACTGTCATGCAAACTGGTAACAAAATGTCACACAAGCTTTACAGCTGCACACAGATTATCAACAATAATGCAGTTGATGTCCGCGATAACTAACACAGTTTAACTCCGAATCTGTATTCAGACTTCGAAAAGTTCTTCAGGTAGGCTATTTGAATTTGCTGACTGATTAAGAGTAGAGCATATAACCATACTTAAACACCTGCAAACACAATAATGTAATCGTCAAATCACATTACTGAACGAAAGTCAAACAAGATTTGTATCTTGTTCAAATGCGTCTAAATGTGTTCAGAAAGTGACACACTAGCTCATGCTCTCGACTGTATTATTTACTATTGTACTTTAGACCAGGCCAACTGTCGAGGTCAACTAAAATACTGTTACGTAATTACGCAAAACATTTACATACATTTGCATACACCTTGCAGCCACATACTTGACAGACAGATCACATGTATTTGCCGTTAAAATACACGTACCTGGCTGCCTCGAGCCATGGTACAGTCGCGGGTTGTAGTTGTCGGTGATGATGATGTTGTTTATAGTTTATGTAACGGCTCTGTTGAAAATTCTGAATAATTAGCAACTGAATGAATAAATAACAAAGAACATGTCAGTGGACAGACATAGCCCAATTTAAGGTACTCTTAGAGCTCGATTTGGAAGAGGCTTTGGACTGTTGTAAGACAGACTACTAAACTAAAACTAAACTAAAACTAAACTAAACTAAACTAAACTAAACTAAACTAAACTAAACTAAACTAAACTAAACTAAACTAAACTAAACTCCGTGGCTTTAGTCCGCGAGCGAACCATACCGATAGAGCGGCCGCCGCCGGTAGGCGAAGTTAGTGCCAACTTTTGAGGATAGAGGGGTGTCACGTGGTTAGCGCAACGAGTCCCCACGGCCGTTAATCTCTGTTTTCTGAACCTGGAGCCGCTACT
>Ga0123355_10017300_pt1 | contig 11389 bp, 6 predicted proteins | sample TergutEmb28metaG_3_FD_89872 | JGI IMG/M metagenome (GOLD analysis project Ga0123355, IMG submission 89872) | Embiratermes neotenicus P1 segment gut microbial communities from Petit-Saut dam, French Guiana - Emb289 P1 | ecosystem: Host-associated > Arthropoda: Insects > Digestive system > Gut ...
ATTCGGTTTTGAAGCCGGCGACAACTTCAATCCCTATGTTTACAACATTAACCAAGGTATCAACGCGATCTATTCGAATGGCACCCCCTTTGAAGTCACTGCCTACGATACCCCTTTCACCGAGAAAACCTACTTTCGCGACACCAGCGCGTATGTGCAGGATGCTTGGACCATCCATCGAAGACTGACGCTGAATCTTGGATTGCGCTACGATCGATTCACAAGCTTCTATCCTTCGCAGTCGAGCAGTCCCAATCTGACCTTCCCGAATCTTTTTGCGCCACAGCATTTCCCGGCTTCCGGGAACCTGGTCGACTGGAATAACGTGTCTCCGCGAGTGGGAGTTGCCTTTGACCCTGCCGGCAAGGGTACCTCCGTCGTGCGTTTCAGTTATGGGCTGTTCTACAAGATGGAGGGAACGGGAATTGTCGAAACCGTGAATCCGGTTGGTTTTGCCGGAAAAACATTTAAGTGGATTGACACCAACGGCGACGGGATTCCGCAGCCCAGCGAATGGGACAACCCCGCAAACTTTGTCAGCGGTTTTGGCGGGACGAGCACAACCATTGACCCGCACCTGACGCGGCCCTACTCGCACGAGATCAACGCAACCTACGAACACCAGCTGTGGGGCGATCTGCGGGTGAGCGTGGCCTATTATTATCGGACCAAGAAAAACCTGATCGGTCTGAAAAACCTGGCACAGCCCACTTCCGACTACACCGGCATTACCCAGCTGAACGGGCAACCCATCGTCAATGGAGTGACCGGACAGCCCATGACTTTGTACACCCTCAACACGGCGCCGCCGGCGCCAAACTCCCTGCTCACCAACATTCCCGAGCTGAATGACAACTCCTACCACGGAGTTGAGTTCGATGCCGTCAAGCGGATGTCGAACCATTGGCAGTTGCTCGCCGGGTTTACCGTTCAGCGGCAAAAGGGCGTCTTCTGCTGCGCGGGATCTTCCGATGATGCCTTAGGCGACGACTTTAATGATCCGAACCGCGATATCAACCGCCGCAACAACTATCTCAACAATGATGCAACCTATGTTTTCAAGGTGGATAGCACTTACGAATTTCCGCGAAAGATTGGAACCAGCATCAATTTCCAACATTACACGGGCTATCCCTTCCAACCGCAGGAAGTTTTCAGCGGACCGGAGCTCAATCAGTTCTCCGAGACCGTAATCCTCGAGCCGGCGGGCATCCAGCGCCTGCCGAGTGTCAATCTGCTGAATCTGCGGATCTCGCACGAGTTCGTGCTCCACGACCGGTGGCGACTGGAACCGGTTGTAGATCTGTTCAACTTGACGAATGCGCAAACTGTGATTTCCGAGGTCGCGACCGTCGGTCCGAACTACCGGTTCCCCACCAACACCGTCGGCCCGTTCCTGGCGAGGTTTGGCCTTCGGTTCAACTTCTAGTCTCGCGCTCGTGCCGCAAGGGCTTGAGACTCGCCCTTTTTGTGCGTGGCGGTATGGCTATTTTCTGGCGTTGCCGAGGAGGCCCATGATTCAACCCAAGCGCTCGAGCAAACTTACGCTGGCAGCGTTGGTCCTGATAGGGAATTTGTGCGCGGCCGGCCAGTCGCGAAGCCCAAGACATCAGCTGACGATCGATGATCTCGTGGACATTAAACATCCTTCAAACCCCGTCTGGTCGCCCGATGGCCGGCATGTGGCTTTTGTCTGGGACCGGGCCGGGGTAAGAAATTTATATCTGGCGAATGCGGGCGGCGGCGAGAATCCGGTCGCTCTCACTTCGTTCCCGAACGACGGCGTTTCCGCTGCCTTCTGGAGCCGTAGCGGAGATGTCCTCTACTTCCCGCACGAAGGCACCCTGTGGCAGGTGGCTGCGGGCGGCGGACCACCTCGTCCCGTCTGGACGGGAGCGGAACCAGGGGCGCAGTTTGCCCTTTCACCCGATGGCAGCCAGGTGGCCTTCGTTCGCACCAGCCAGGCCAACGACGGGAGGGGCGGTAGCGTCCTCCTCGTACGCTCCTTGGCCGATCGAAACGAATCCGTGCTCGTCCACGATGACGCGAACATTGATCGTCCGGTCTGGTCGCCCGACGGCGCGCACCTCGCTTATACGGCCGGAAATTCGATCGTCCATCACGATGAGTCGCCTGCCTATTCCGGCGAGAAACTACTGTTTCGCACCGATGAATACAAGCCGGGGCAACTGTTTGTAATCTCCGCCGCAGGTGGCCGGCCACAGCCTATCGGCGCGACCGGCGAATACCACGGTGTGGCTTGGGTCGACAAGTCGCACCTTAGCTTTGACAGCCAGGCGGACGGATACAGGACGCGAACCATTTACCTCGCCGATGTCAGTACCGGCGTTCCCCGAGCCCTGCATAAAGACAAAGAGGAAAAATTCTGGAGCCTGCCCGACTGGGAAGCGAATGCCGCGCCTCAAGCTTCCCCGGACGGAAGGTGGATTGCATTTCTGACCGATCTAGACGGCTGGGACCATCTTTACGTGATTCCGGCGGAAGGCGGCGATGCCGTGCAGATCACAAAGGGCCGCTTCGAAGCGTGGCGGCCGGCATGGTCCGACGACAGCAGGCGAATCGCCTTCGACGCCAATCAACCCGAACAGCCCGGCGACCGGCGCATCGGCATTGCCAATCTCGGTAACGACCCCGCTCATGCCGTGATCACTTACGTGACCAGCGGGCAGGGCACGAACATCGAACCGCGCTGGTCGCCTGACGGCCAACACCTGGTCTACCAACATACGGATACGCAAAATTCCGCGGACCTCTTTGTCGCTGACGCCGGCCGAATCGCGAAGCCGGTGCGCCTCACGGATTCGATGCCTGCCGCCATCGACCATTCGGAGTTCGTGGCGCCTGAGTTTGTGCACTATCCGGGCCCGGATGGGAAGCCGGTCCCCGCCTGGCTTTTCGTCCCGCACAATCTCGACCGCACCAAGAAGCATCCCGCGATCCTCTGGGTGCACGGCGACGGCATCAATCAGAATTACGATGGATGGCACGTCGAGCGCAATTACGCCGTCTATTACAGCTTTCATCAATATCTTCTCGAAAAAGGCTATGTGATCCTCGCCCCGGACTATCGCGGCAGCATCGGGTATGGCCGCGAGTGGCGCAGTGGGGTTTACATGGACGTGGGCGGCAAAGATGCCAAGGATGCGTGGATGGGCGCGAACTACCTGAAGACTCTATCCTACGTCGATTCGAGTCGCATCGGGATCTGGGGGCTCAGTTATGGCGGATTTTTTACTCTCATTGCCATGACCGATCAGCCCACACTGTTTCGCGCCGGCGTCGATGTCGCCGGCGTGGTCGACTACCGAATGTATTACTCCGATCCCTATCACGGCGATTGGACCGTGGCCCGGATCGGTACCCCCGACGAGAATCCTCGGGTCTATGACCTGGCCTCGCCGATCTCCCGAATCGGCCAGCTGGCCCGTCCGTTGCTTGTGCTGCACGGCACGGCCGATGTCAACGTTCCCTTCCTCGAATCCGTGTGGCTGATGGACGAAGCCTCGAAAAAGGACAAGGGCGACCTGGTCGAATTTATGATCTACCCGGGAGAGTTCCACTACTTCCGCCGCGAGCATGTTCTGCGTGATGCCTGGAACCGGGTCGATAGCTTCTTCGGCCTGCACCTGGAGCCGGAGAAAACGCCTTGAAGAAGGTGCACGAACTTCCAGCCGACGGAGACCCCTTGCTTCCGCGCCTGGGAGCCGATTACAGGCGAGTCCCCCGCCGCGGCGGGCGGCGATAGCACAAGCAGCAGGAAGGCCCGAGGATCGTGAGGCGCTCTGATTTTTTAGATAGCCATCCCCGGCGGGATCAAGGCTGGGCGAAGAACTGCGCCATCTTGCGGAACTTTTCGTAACGCGAGGCCACGAGCTGGTCCCCGGGCAGGTTTTTCAACGCCGAATAATGCGCCTCGAGCGCCTGGTCGACGAGTTTGGTGGCCGCATCGGGGTCGGTATGCGCGCCGCCAGGAGGTTCGGGAACAATAGCGTCGATGCAGCCGAGTTCTCTTAGATCGGAAGCCGTGATTTTCAGAGCCTCGGCGGCGAGCTCTTTCTTGGCGGCGTCGCGCCACATGATCGAGGCGCAGCCCTCCGGAGAGATGACCGAATAGATCGCGTTCTCCATCATGAGGACGCGGTCGGACACGGCAATGGCCAGCGCCCCGCCGCTGCCGCCTTCGCCGGTGATGGTGGTGATGATGGGCACGCGCAGGCGAGCCATCTCGCGCAGATTGAGCGCGATCGCCTCGGCCTGACCGCGTTCTTCCGCGCCCAGCCCGGGATTGGCTCCGGTGACGTCGACAAAGGTAAAGATGGGGCGGGAAAACTTTTCCGCGATTTGCATGGCACGAAGCGCCTTGCGATAGCCCTCGGGATTCGGCAGCCCGAAATTGCGGAAGACCTTCTGCTTGGTATCGCGGCCTTTTTGGGTGCCGATGGCGAGAACTTCCTCGCCATGAAATCGCGCCATGCCGCAAACCATTGCCGGATCGTCGGCAAACCGCCGGTCGCCGTGAATTTCGCTGAAATCGGTGAAGATCTTTTCTACGTAGTCGAGGAAATATGGCCGTTGGGGATGGCGGGCCATCTCGGTTTTGATCCAGGCCTCGCGGTGCGAGATTTCCCGGCGCAGCAGCACGACGCGCTCGCGCAGGCTGTCGATCTCCTTGCGCACTTCCGCGCTCTGCCCGTCGAGAGACTCGAGCTTCCCCAGCTGCTGCTCAATTTTCTCTAGCTCCTCATTGGCCGTCACTTCCCCGCCATTGCCGTCGCGGGCGGTGCGCCTAGCCTCAACCATGGAGACCAGAAGCTGAGCGCCCGTGAGTACCGCGCTAATGTCGGACGTCTTCATCAGTTGTATTTTCGCCGTGGCGATGGCCACTCCTCAATAGAGCGGGAATGGAACGAACTGACTGCTTGTAGCTATCGACAAACCCTGCTTGCTCGAAGCAGCAGCTTAGCAGCCAGCTTATTAACCATTCAGCTTGTCAGTCAATCACTCTCACCGCGCCGCGGCCGCAGAGCTCTTCCACGCGGCCAATGAATGCACGGTCTGGCAGGACATTATAGCCTTCCGCCTCCATTATCACCATGAAATCGCCTGCACGTTCGACGTCAAACAAGACCTTGGCGTCGCCTTTTCGTTGAGAAAAAAGGAGATGCAGCTCGTCTACGGTGGCGTCGGAAGCCCGTTCGAGGGGGATGCGGATGCGCAGAGAGCGGGGAAGAGGAACTTTGGCTTCTTCGAGCGACAGGATATCGGTGACCGTGAGCTTCGGATTGGCGCCCTCTTCGATGCGCACACCGCCGCGGACAAGGACGGGGACGTCGGTCAGGGCCTTGAGCCGCTCTTGTACCTTTTTGTAGGCCTCGGGGAACACCAGCATGTCGATCGAGCCGGAGAGGTCTTCGAGGGTGGCTTGCGCCCAGAAATCTCCACGTTTGGATTTTTGCATGCGCAAGTTGGTGATGAGGCCCGCCGTCAATAAGATCTCGTCCTTTCCGGTAGAGGATTTCATGTCCGCGAGCTCCGCGGTTTCAAGGGCATGCAGGTCTTCAAGCTTCTCGCGGTACCTCTCGAGGGGATGGCCGGTGATGAAGAAGCCGAGGATCTCTTTTTCGCTTGCCAGGCGTGTGTGCTCATCCCAGTCGGGAATTTCGGGAAGCTTGTCATTGCGGCCGTCGGTCTCTTCCGCCTGGAAGAGGCCGAACAGCCCGTGCTGGCCGGACTCGGCGTCGCGCTGGGTCTTCTGAGCATGCTCGATCGCCTTGTCCAGAACAGCCATGAGCTGGGCACGGCGGCCGAGAGAGTCCATGGCGCCGCTCTTGATGAGGGATTCGAGAACCCGCTTGTTGAGAAGGCGCAAATCCACTTTTTCCGAAAACTCGTAGATTGACTCAAACCTGCCGTCCGGTGCGGGACCCGCGCCGGCGCCGGCCACGGCCCTCCGGGCTGTGACAATGGACTCGATGGCGTTATGACCGACGTTTTTCACCGCCGCCAGCCCGAAGCGGATCGCATTGCCATGGGGGGTGAAATTGGCGTCGCTGACGTTGATGTCAGGCGGCTCGACGGCAATGCCCATCTCGCGGCACTCGTTGATGTATTTGACGACATCGTCGGTGTTTCCGGTGACCGAAGTGAGCAGCGCCGCCATGAACTCCACCGGATAATGCCTCTTAAGATAGGCCGTCTGATAGGCGAGCAGGGCATAGGCGGCGGAGTGGGATTTGTTGAAGCCATATCCGGCAAACTGGGCCATGAGATCGAAAATCTTTTCGATCTTCTTCTGCGGGAAGCCGCCTTTTACCGCCCCGGTCACGAACCGCTCGCGCTGCGCCGCCATCTCTTCCGCTATTTTCTTGCCCATGGCGCGGCGCAGCAGGTCGGCCTCGCCCAGTGAGTATCCGGCGAGTCGATTGGCGATCTGCATGACCTGTTCCTGGTAGACGATGACCCCCAGGGTTTCCTCAAGTATTTCCTCGAGTTCGGGGAGCTCGTATTCGATTTTCTTGCGCCCATGCTTGCGGTCGATGAAGTCGTCGATCATCCCCCCCTGGATCGGACCGGGACGATAGAGCGCGTTGAGGGCCGTCAGATCTTCGATGGAATTCGGTTTATAACGCCGCAGCACGTCGCGCATGCCGTGCGACTCAAACTGGAAGACGCCGGAGGTTAATCCGCTGTGAAAGACCTTTTCGTAGGTCGTGGGTTCGTCGAAGGGAATCTTTTCCAGTTCGATCTCGTCACCCCGGGTTTGGCGGATCAGCTTGCGTGCATCATCGAGGATCGTCAGCGTGGTCAGCCCCAGAAAGTCCATCTTGAGCAGGCCCATCTTCTCGATGGCGACCATGTCGAAGGCGGTGACGATTTCGTCGTTCTTGGTCTTGTAAAGCGGAACCAGCTCGTGGAGCGGGCGGGGCGAAATCACTACCCCGGCGGCATGCATGCCGGCATTGCGAACCAGACCCTCTAACTTCTTTGCCGTGTCGATCAGCTGGCGGATCTGCGAATCGCCTTCATAGGCCTGGCGGAGTGCGGGAGATTCTTTGAGCGCGGCCTCCAGCTTGATGTTGAGCGTCGCCGGCACCATTTTGGCGATGCGGTCGACATCGGCGTAGGGAATGTCCATGGCGCGACCGACGTCTTTGAGCGCTGCCTTGGCGGCCATGGTGCCGAAGGTGATGATTTGAGCGACGTTTTCGCGGCCGTATTTACGGGTGACGTAATCGATGACCTCGCCGCGGCGGTTCATGCAGAAGTCCATGTCGATGTCGGGCAGCGAGACGCGCTCAGGATTCAGGAAGCGCTCGAAGAACAGCTCGTACTCGAGCGGGTCGAGATCGGTGATGCCGAGAGAATAGGAGACCAGAGAACCCGCGGCCGATCCCCGACCCGGACCCACGGGAATGCTGCGTTCCCGGGCATAGCGGACGAAATCCCAGACGATCAGGAAATAGCCGGAAAACCTCATCTGCTGAATGATCGAGATTTCACGCGCCAGCCGTTGCTCGTACTCCGCGATTCCGTGCTTGAGTGTGCCGGCCGCGAGCCGCACGCGGATGCTTTCGAGCCGGCGGGCGAAGCCCTCGCGCGCCACGTGCTCGAAGTAACTGTCGAGCGTGTAGCCCTCAGGCACATCGAAGTGCGGAAACGGGTTGCTGACTTTCGCGAGTTGCACCCGGCAGCGCTCGGCAATGGCCAGGGTGCGCTTTAGGACATCCGGCGCCTGCCGGAAAACCTGATACATCTCGTCGTGGCTTTTGACGTAAAAGCCCGTGCCCTGGAACTTCATCCGGTTCGGATCCTGAATGCTCTTGGCGGTCTGGATACAGACCATCACGTCCTGGGCGTGGGCGTCGTCTTCGCAAAGGTAGTGGCTGTCGTTGGTTGCCACCACGGGGAGGCCGAGATCCTTCTCCAGCTTGAACAGATGGGGGTGGATGCGGTGCTCCATCTCCAGGCCTTGATCCTGAATTTCCAGAAAGAAATTTTCCTTGCCGAAGATGTCGGCATAGGTGGCGGCGACGGCGCGGGCGGCGCCGTACTGATCGACGCCGAGGAATTCCGCGACTTCCCCCTTCAGGCAGCCGGAAAGACCAATTAACCCCTTCGCGTGCTCGGCCAGAAACTTCTTGCTGACCCGCGGCTTGTAGTAGAAACCGTGAAGCGAGGCTTCCGAGGTGATTTTGACCAGGTTGCGATAGCCTTCATCGTTTTCGGCGAGAACCAGGAGATGGTTGTAGGTGTCCCCCTCAGGCGGAGTGCGCTCGATGCGATGGTCGTCTTTTTTCGAGATGTAAAGCTCGCAGCCAATGATCGGCTTCACCCCTGCCGCTTTGGCCGCATTCACAAAATGAACCGCGCCGAAGATATTGCCGTGGTCGGTCATAGCCACGGCGGGCATGCCAAGCTCCTTCACCCGGCGGCAGAGCTTCTCGACGTCGCAGGCGCCGTCGAGCATGGAATAATCGGTGTGGAGATGAAGGTGAACGAACTGAGACATTTCCTGTGACCTGATTTTACCGGCCTCTTCATCCAAGTGAAAGCACGCTTCCGCGGGATATTCACAGCCGTCCACAGTGAAAGGTGGCTTTCAGGGCTCGCACTGCGCTCGGGGTTGCGGCCGGCGATGGCGGGCGTTTCAACCGCCCGGGCAGGTCATCCTGAGCGTTTCGAGGCGTTCAGTCGTTGTCGTAGAAACCGCCGTTCCATCTGGTTGCGCGCGGCGTCCACTGCCGCATCGAAGTGCTCGCAGGCCGCTTCATGCCGGCCACAGCGCAGTTCGAGTTCCCCGAGCGCAGCTTCGTAGAAGGGGTAGGAGCGCAGGCGGTCTCGCTCCGCGATCGCGTGAATTTCCTCGAGTCCGCGCTCGGGGCCGTTGCGCTCTGCAATGGCAATTGCACGATTGAGAGCGACAATCGGAGAGGGGTGCATGGCCATCAGCATGTCATACAGAGAGACGATCTGGTCCCAGTCTGTATCTTCGAACCTGCCCGCTGTCGCGTGAACGGATGCAATTGCGGCTTCGACATGATAGTCGGTGGCATCGGGACCGGAGGCAGCAAGCTCGAGAAACCGGATGCCTTCGGCGGCCAGTTTCTGGTCCCATTTTGACCGGTCCTGCTCTCTGAGCGGTGTGAGATCGCCGGACCAGGCATCGACCCGCGCCGGCAGGCGCGCCGCGTTGAGGCACATCAGGGCGAGAAGAGCGTGGGTCGCGGGTGTAGCTCCGTGCGGCTGCTCAAGAAGCAGCCGGGCAAGCCGGATAGACTCCCGACAAAGACCGGCGCGGACGGGGGATTCTGCGGACGGGCCGTGATAGCCCTGGTTGAACAGCAGATAGAGCGCCCTCTCGACCGCAGGCAGCCGCGCGGAGAAGTCTGGCGAAACCTGCGTATCAAAGAGCCGTTTCGAAGCCGCCAAGACTTTTTTGGCTCTGGAAATCCGTTTTGCAGCCCCGGTGTGGGTGGTGACAAAGGCTCTCGCCACCTCATCCACGCTAAAGCCGCACAAGATGTGCAGGATAAGCATGACCTGGGCTTCCTCGGATAAGCGAGGATGGCAACAGGAGAACATCATTCGCAATTGGTCGTTCCTGATGGCGGTCTCACTGAACCTTTCCTCGACAGCCGAAGCCAGAGTCCATTCGCTGCCGAGAAATCTGCTCAATTCCGGCTCACAAGTGCGCGCCCTGCGCTCCCGCCGCAGGATGTCGAGCGCGCGATTCCTGGCGACGGCCATCAGCCACGCGGAGGGGTTCTCGGGCACGCTGCCGAACTTCCAGACCTCAATCGCTCGACAGAACGCGTCTTGCACGACGTCTTCTGCGAGCGTGAGGTTCTGGATTCCGAAGATGCGGGTCAGGGTTGCGACCATCCGACCCGCTTCATGCCGGAAAAGATGTTCTTCGAGTTCCATCCTTCACACACCCAATTTCATGACCGGCCGCACTTCCACCGTTCCATCCACTTCGAGGATCGGGCAGCCCTTTGAAAGCTCCACTGCCTGACTTAAATCTTTGGCCTGAATCAGGGTGTAGCCGCCGACCAGATCCTTGGTTTCGACGAACGGGCCGTCGGTGACGCTCTTGTGCTTGCCTTTAACCAGCTTCCCGGACCGTTCGAGCGGCTGGCCCTGGTCTTTGATGTGGCCTTTCTGGGCGAGGTCTTTCAACCAAGCCATCCACTTCTGCATCATCTCCTGCATTCTCTCCGGCGATCTTCCGCTTTCGCCGCCACGATAAAGATAAAGAAATTCGTTCATGTCATCTCTCCTGGTAGGTGTATCGGAGCTATCGGCTCCAACGGTAAGACGTTCGAGCGGGCCGGAGCCGGACATCTTTTTCCAGGTTCCAGGTTCCATCTTCCATTTTCCATCATTGGAAAGCTGTTCCGTGGGGGAAGCCGGTACGTTCACCTCGGTTCAGCTTTCCCGGTCTTGCCCGGTCTTGGCGCGCTGAGTCGGTGTCCTGCCGGCTTTGTGCTCCGCGGCATCCGCGTGAGTGCGCATTTCGACGTTCGCTAGGAGTGGCATGGTTCCCGCCAGCCTGGCGGGTGTTACCAGTCCATTTGGCGCATCCGCTCAAGAATGATCGCACTGTAGCGATTCATGCGCTCGGGCCTTCGCCGCAGAGGAGCCGGCAGGACCGCGGCAAGCTGTGCCGCCTGTTCCCGGCCGATGTTCCGGGCCGGGATCCGGTAGTAGGCACGGCACGCCGACTCTGCACCGTAAATCCCCGGACCCCATTCGACCAGGTTGAGGTAGAGCTCCAGAATACGCCGCTTGCCGAGGGCCCATTCGGCCACCGGTACCAGAGTGAACTCCGCGCCCTTGCGGAGGATCGAGCGGTTCGTTCCGAAGAACAGGTTCTTGACGAGTTGCTGCGTGATGGTCGAGCCTCCGCGAAGGCGGCCGTCTTCCATATCGTCTTCGGCGGCGAGCTGGATCGCGTGCCAGTCGAACCCGTGGTGCTGGTAGAAGCGCCCGTCCTCTGCGGCGATGACCGCGTGCTCTAGATCGGGCGAGATTTGGCCCAGGGGAATGAATTTGTAGCGTTTGTGATAGGGCCTGTGGTGAATCCAGCTCTCTAATCGGCGCTCGATGTGTACCGCGGTTGTTGGCGGGTCGATCCACCGGAAGGCTGCGATCAAGAGCGCGGCCAGCAACCAGAGAAGCGCCGCACCGAGCGCCAACCAGCGAACGAAGGAGAAGAGCAGCTGTTTTCCGGACCGCATCTTGAGGGTGTGTACTTTCCGTCACGTTTCCGAACCAGGTTCCATTCTCATAACGGCCGGGCGAACGAAAGTTCGTGCCCGTCCGGATCGTGAACATGGAAGTACCGCTCTCCCCACGGAGCATTCTC
>Ga0123355_10017302_pt1 | contig 11387 bp, 2 predicted proteins | sample TergutEmb28metaG_3_FD_89872 | JGI IMG/M metagenome (GOLD analysis project Ga0123355, IMG submission 89872) | Embiratermes neotenicus P1 segment gut microbial communities from Petit-Saut dam, French Guiana - Emb289 P1 | ecosystem: Host-associated > Arthropoda: Insects > Digestive system > Gut ...
AGTAACAGCATGGGAGGCATGAACGCTAAGAGTGTTTTAGAATCCTTTGAAAAAACATTACTGGAGCCATACCTAAATTGCATCTCAGCAACAAAGCATAGAAAAATAATCCGTTTTTTTGCTGATTATTTTAATTTTCTTAATCAATTATGCAGGGTAACAGATAAATACATAGTTTTAACTTTAGGAAATCGAACGGTAGATCGTATTCAGATTAACCTTACTGAAATAACAAAAGCATTCTTAGAGCGAAAAGACTTTCCAAATATTCAAACTGCGAGTAGAGAAATTCCTATTAAACGAACTCCAAAGATTACATCAAAAGTTTATCAAAAATCTGTAAGCTCTATGAATCATGAGTATGTCATAATACACAAAAGAAAAAACTTGTAGGCATTACTGTACAGAAAGCAATATGGTGTTTTACCACTTAGCGAGCTAAAAGACAGAGTTGTATAATTTTATTCAACAAGTGCTGAGGGGTAGCTTAAGCAAACAAGTGCAGTTTGTATGGCTGGATTCTACTCAGTAAGCAAGAGTTTAGCCTAATTTGCACAAGAAAAACAGGGCAAATGATCAACTGGCAAGATGCCAATCTTACCGCTATAAATGCGCCCATTCCAAACATGTACACGTGTCGCAAGCAGTGCAGGCTGGTACACACTCGGTCTACTCTTACTTGTTGGTGCCCCCAGACCCCCGGATCGCAACTGTGTTGCGGTGTCGGCTACGCGGCCTTGCCGCTTTTTTAGATTGACATTCTCTTAATCACAAACAAGAGTGTTCGTTCGGTCATACCTTTTTTGATTTCGACATAATCAAGGGGTGACGCTTCCGCCACCCCTTCGGTGAAACCCTATCCTTCCCGTAGAACACTTTGCAATGTTGAAAGAGATGCCGTTTCTGGCATCCCTTCCTACGATGTAAGGATACCTACAAAAATCAGTTGACTTAGATATATTCAAAGTTCTAAACTGCCCTGCCCAAGTATACATATCTTGAAAAAGATGATAATGCACAGCTTTAATATGAGCCACATCAAAATCACCTTTTATTGGGTTTGCTTGTAATTGGGCGTATCTCAATTGGGTTCTAAACCTCTCTGTTGCATTAAGAGTTTCAGCATCCCTAATGTCATACTTGTTAATCAATACATCGATACCGGGGTAGCAGTATATTCGGTCACTCAACTTATACTCCACCTTTTCTATGCGGTCTGCACCTTACGCAAGCGGAGCAGTTCGTCTGCTTCCGCAAATGTTTCTTCGGTTGTGATTTCATCATTGAGGTATCTTCTTGTGATATCCTCTTCCTCTTTGGATACAATCATTCCGTCAACAGCGAAACTCCCTCTAGTTAAGCGCATAACTTTGTCAATATCAAGATTGGGTATTGTAGAATTAATCATTGATGCACCTCTTTCATTTAATGCCTATATTATACCACAAATAAGCTGTCTTATGACGGTACATGAAAATACATTGCAGGGTTTGACAGAAGCGTTGGCTTACGTGAAGGGCGACAAAAGCAAATGGCGCAGCTTCTATATTGATTTGCCTGATGATGAAGTTGAACAAGCGCAAATCCTGTGGCGCAAGATATTAAGCCTTCTTGTGGGGAATAGGTAGCAAGCTGTAGGTTATATAGATGGATTGCTCCAAGCAGCGGGAAACTAAAAACTCAAAAGATTACCAGCAGGACAAAAAGCGACTCGTTTTTCGGGGAGCGTTACCAACCAGCTCGGCAGTGTGCTTGAATGGCATTACTTGTCGCGAGCAGTGCAGGGTGGGCTCCGCTCAGAAGGAGCTATCCTGAAATCGTAGGCAAAGCAAGTCCATTCTTAAAGCAAGCCCATTCTTTTGGATGGGCTTGTTTTGTTTTGCCTTCTTTTGTTAGACTTTTAGTTTTGCTTTCACCTTCGGTTTTATGGCAGCCCCTTGTTCGTTGGCCTAATATGGTGGATAGCAAGGTTTGACTACATGTAACACTCACTTTAGGCATTCAGTCTATACATGTCGACATATTTCACACTTTTATTACTATATTTTCCTTCAACTTGACATTTTCTACAATTTCATGATAGGCTTTTAATATGCTCATCGTAGTTGGGGATAAGGGGAATTATGAGCACCTTGAGATGTAACAATTTTCGTGAAAGCCACTTTTGCTAACAAAAGTTCATTTTTGTGAATAAATGGTGGGTTTTAACTGCCTTAATCCCCATGTCACTTTTTATTACATATGCGAATCAGCGGTAGATAAAATGTGACAAATGGCGAATAAAGTCTTAAATTTGGAAGCATATCGTTTTTCAGCTGGTTACAGGTTAAGATGCAGATTCACTTAGTTTCTAAGGTCCGCTCCACCAACGGGTTACTTTCATTTGTTTTCGCTCGCATTTCCGATGCTTGTTTGCTTTTTAAATATTTAAATAGCATTAATAAGGAGGAGTAACGTGAGGAAAAAATTTGGCAAAATCATTGCCAAGGTTCTGGTAATCTGCCTGATATTTGCGCAGCTTACCGGCCTTGGGCTAGTGGGGGGGGCTTTAGCTGTTAGTGCTGCCCCACCGCCGCCCCGTGTACCAGACAGTGCGCTGCCGCCTGCTCTGCACTTTACAGACTTATTGTCGGCCCCTGTAGGGGCTCATGTCACAGTCTGGGGTATATGGCTGGATGGTGCAACCGTAACTGTAGGTGGGGAAGCTCCGGCAGGTGTGCTGCACATACCGCGGGCGCAAGACAACACCTTCGCCGGCTTAGGTCTTGACAGGCTTGTCATTACAATCCCGGCGTCCCTGTCTGCCGGTTGGGCTTATATTGAGGTAACAACGCCCAACGGAACCGATTCCATACCCTTTGCTGTGCGGGATGAGGGTAATATTATCAATCTCCCATCAGGCGGAAACCTGGATGACGCCTTTTTTGGGGCAGTACCAGGGGATATTATTTACCTTGCTGATGGTTTCACCCGGACGACCCCCTTCCAGATTACTCATAATGGGACAGAAGATTTGCCTATAGCAATCATTGCTGCACCGGGGGCAACGGCCACTTTCTCAGCTACAGGTACTGGTAGCAACGCCATCAGAGGCAGTGGCTACCATGGCATTGTTCTTTCGCAGTTAAGAATTGCGGATTCAGGTTCCTCCGCTATAACTGCCCAAGACAGCCATTATTGGCGCATCATTGGGAATGACATTTCGGCTCCTTCCTTGACGATACCAAGTGGCGACATCGGTGCTGTCCAAGGTGCAGGCATCAACTGGACATTCCTTGGCAACAACGTCCACAATATCGTAGCAGAGCCGACTCCAATACAGCCGCGTAACTTCATCTATGTTCGGCTTATCGGTGACGGAACCAACATCGAAATCGGCCACAACTTCATAGGAAGACACCCTGGCACACAAAGTGCCGCAGGTACTGGTATCATGGAAAGTGGCGTGGGTGTACGTACCAATGTCAATATCCATCACAACTACATGTATGACATCTTTGGCGTAGCCATCCGCCTCACAGCTGTTTCAGGCACTCAAGGCGACTTGCGGATTGTCGGCAATGTGTTTAACAGGATTGGTGCTATGGATGGCAACCGCCTTGTAGGCGGCGGCAACATAGTCCAAGTACCTGGCGGACCCAGCGCTCAAATGGGTCATTACGCCATTGTAAACGTGGGTGCAGCCATGGTGTCACTCTCGTTGATCAACAACACATTCTATAATTGCGGGACAGTCAGTTCCCAAATAAATTACAACTCTATGTCGGTAATATTCCAGTCTGGATATGCGGGCTCGGATATCACCATTTCAAATAACATCATATTCAATAAGGAAACTCGCCCCAACTTCTTCAATGCTACGGGCTTGAGTCCCTTTACGCTTGCGTCAACTCCTGCCCCCGGCAATCACGGCAATATTGTTTTTGCCCAATTTAATCAAATGTTTGTTGATGCCTTCAGCGCTTGGGATTTATCCGGCACATGGATAACATGGAACGGGTCCCGTGAAGTGCGAACCAACTTGGCCTTTGACCAGCTCTTCTTTATTGACCCGCAGGTTGATCCTACCGGTGGCATTGGCGATCTTCGTCTTGCCGATGTGACTAATCCACTCTATACAGCAATAGATGCTGGTGAGCGCCGCCTTGGCACTCCAGGCTCGGCCGCTGCGGACTTCTCCTTAAGAGGTATGGACGGAGTAGAGCGGGGATACAGAAACTCCCCTGTTGATGTAGGTGCATTTGAAGCCCCCTCGTCCAACTACAACATCATCCATGCTACCCCCGCATTCGTGCAAAATCTTTTTAATCGTATGCATACCGGTATCCTTACGGTGTCATTCTATGTACATGATGTAGGTAGCGGCATCTTTGGTGTGGCCGGGTTAAACCCTGTTACTGGTCTTCCTGGATTGACCGCGTATTTTGACACAACCGGTCTGGCAATAGGAGACAGGGTTGACTTTACCATTAACATGGTTGATGGTTCCAGTGGCTTTGCAGTCAATGGAGGTACTCCACAGCCTGCAAACTTTAATGCCGGTAGCAACATCTTTGTCTCCTCTTTCTATGTTCAGGGCACTGGCTTTGCTTTGGAAAACCTTACAATCAGTTTAGCCAGAGTCAATAGCGTTACCTTGGATATAACTAATCCTATCGGCATCCCTCGTGGATATTCAAGGCCGCTTACAGTTTGGGCGGATATCGAAGGGCTAATAGGGCTTACCGATGTTACAGGCGCGTCAACTTTTGCTACAACCAACATGAATATCGCTACCGCTAGCGCCAGTGGCGTAGATACCACGGGGCGCGGTACAGCCACTATAACTGCATTCTATTCTGGTGTGGCGGGCGCTGAGGTTGTCACCGTTGTTGACCCGTTATTGGAATCTATTGCTTTTGACAGGGATATTTACTATACCGATAACATCGCTGGTTTTACCGGTTTCAGAGTTATCGGCACTTATACCGACGGCACGCGGTTTACATTGTCTGGTGCTGACGGCCTTACTGTGACAGGACAAGGCACAGCTTCACTTAGTGCCAGTGTTCCTCCCGGCCCAACTGTCGCCGGCGCAGCAACCCTTACCGCAACCGCTTCCGTAGTTGATATAGCTGGCCGTACCAATGTAGCTGTCATAGTCAACGGCAGCGCAAGTGGCGGGGTACTCCTTGAAGACGGCATCTATGATGTTGTGGTAACGGCAACGGTAAATGGTGTTCCAAATGTGGACCTGACCGCTTTGCTGTTCCCATCAGGCAGACACCAAGCCGTGCTTGGTCAGAATTTACTAACGGTAGACGGCGCTACGGCGACCTTTACAGTTGAAGAAGTGCCTGACGAAATAAGCATGGCAAGACTATTCTTCACTGACCTGACCCATGTACCCCCAGGCGGTTTTGTCACGGTGTGGGGCCACAATCTGGGCTTTAGCCGCTGCAACGCTTTCCTTACTTTGGGTACTACAGTCATTGAAGATTACTATGTATGGGGCCACGATTACGCCTCTAGCCGCCAGAAGATAACCTTCCGAATACCGGCCGGCATGCCTTTGGGCAGCCATGACTTGTATCTCTCTATGGAAGACGGCGTCACAAATGAACTGCCTCTGACGGTCATGAACGGTACGATATTGTTTGCCAACGACTTTGGTAATGACATACGCGGCGACGGCTCCTATGATAACCCATTTGAGACCATTCGCAGAGCTTGGCAAGCATTGCCGGCAGGTCATGGTGTGGTTTATGTGGGTACTCCTGAAGCGACATCCATCGTCAACCGCAATACGACCTTTACTCAGACTGCCGGCAATGCCTTAAGCGGCGGAACGGCAGGTGCTCCACGCGGCCTTGTGGCTTTCCCAGGTTCTACCGTAGAGGTAGGCGGTGCGGTCAGCACTTTGTTCCGCAACGCACCTCATGTTACTTTTTCTCAGCTTAGAGCCGTTGACGCCAGTGCGGGTGCGGTCTTCTATCTGGAGCACGGTATACGCATCATCGGCAATAATATAAGCCATCCTTCCGGCGACGGCGCAAGCGCCACCATCCATGGCGCTGCCAACAACACGTATATCCTGGGCAATCTTATGCAGGGCTGCGGCAGAACGGGCTCTGATAAATTGTTCCACACCATCTATATCGGTGCGCCAGGCCAAAATATCCAAATTGCCTGGAACCGCTTGTTGGACAACGAGGCTTGCCGCGCCATACAGTTTAACGCTTCCAGCGGCGGAAACATCTACTTTGGCGGCGAGATCCTTATCCACGATAACCTGATCCGCAACAACCGCAGCAACGCTATCAACTTTGCGTCCCGTGTTGGCGGAACCGCTTTAATTTTCAATAACATCCTGGATCACAATGGAACAGGCTTTGACCCGGGCAACTCATCAGGGATATATATCCAGATGCGTCACGACAACAACACAGTTATGCCCCATATTTTTAACAACCTAATCTACAACCACGCTGCGGGCATAGCCATCCAAGTCAATGAAAGCAACACCCCCGGCACACAGTACGCCTTAATTTACAACAACATCATCATCCAGCCGGGCACACAGCCGTTCTTCAGCAACACCACAAGCACAAGAGCTTTCAATAACATGTTTGTCGGCAACGCCAGCACAGCCCTTGATATAGATCCCAATGTTGTGACAAACACTATGATAACCTTCCCAACCGTGGGATATCACTTTGTGTGGCAGCAGCTTCATGATGTAAGGGTTTCTGATTATTCTATCCACACAAACAGCCCAGCCAGGGGTGCAGCCGTGCGCAATGCAACGTTCTTGCACCAGCCGGAAACCGATATCAACGGTTTGATCCGCGGCACTATTGATACCATCGGCCCTTGGTTTATTGACACCGATGAGACAGCAATCAATCATTCTTCAATTACACCCGAAACTGCCACGGTTGATTTGCATCCGGGCACTTTACACCACAATGATATTGATGTCACAGTCAACCTCAACGGCAACACCGTGACCAGTATCTTCAAAGGAACAACCCAGCTTACCGCCCCAGCAGATTTTACTGTTGCCGGTGATGTATACACCTTCCCGGTAAGCCTTTTCACAGCTACTGGTACAGTGGATATTACCTTTAACTTCTCGCAGGGTAATTCTCAAACCCTGACAGTTACAGTAATAGACAGTGACCCAGGTGTGCCAAGGCCGGAGACCACCGCTGCCGACCGTCCATTTATTGCTTTTACAGACCTTACATCGGGGCCAGCCACAGGCGGGCCTGGCGGCAATGGCGCTATTGTAACGGTTTGGGGGCATAATTTTGGAGCCAACCCCGAAGTCAGGATTGGTAATGTAGACAGCAATGTATCTGCCATATTGGACATCCCTAATTTGGTAGTGTCCGGTGGGCAAATCACATCGCAGGGAACCACCGCAATGCATATGGGCGTTGACCCCAGAAACGGTCTTGATTTTATTTCCTTCCAGCTTCCCAGCACGTTAGATAATCAGCTGCACAATATCTGGATAGAAAGCAGCGCCCAAGTATCCAACGCGATACTGTTTACGGTGCGCGATAGCGATATCTTGTATGCAGCAGCCGGGGGCGGAGGCCCTGCCGCAGATGGCACAATGGCGGACCCCTTTGGCCGGCTAGCAGACGCCATGGGTGCAGCTAGAGACCCAGGCACGATTATTTACTTTGTGGGAACCATGTCCGAGACCAGCGCTACCGCACTTAGACCTCATATTGATTTGGCTGGTGAAGTCAGTGCTCCTTTGGCCTTTATCGGGTATCCAGGGTCTAACGTAACAATCAGCTCTACGCAACCATCTTTGGCTCACAACAGCGGTTTTGCGGGAACCATCCACTTTGCAGGGGCCCCAGGTGTTCCAACACCTCCCACACCGACTGTTAACGAAAACATTATCCTTTCCAGGCTAACTATTGAAAATACAGTTGGCCGTGCAGCAATAAATATAGGCAGGGAGTCTAACAATATAAGAATTGTAGGCTCTACACTAACCGGAAGACCTCAGGGAACCAGTGCTGTACCAACTGAGGGAATCTTTACTGGTGTGAGTGACGGGTTGCAATTCTTGGGCAACATGGTGACCTTTAGTGCACCTGCTACTACGCTGGCTTTTGTAAGGGATGATACCTATTTCTTTATCACGCCGAGGATTAATACCGACTTGAATCCTTTTACCGGTAGAATGGAAATAGCATTCAACAGAGTAGGTAATTTTAACAATACCCATACGGGCCGTATTGCTTTCATTGAAAGCACCCAGCTAACCAGCACCGCCTATATTAACTTCCACAACAACTTCTTTTATAGAACCGGCGGAGGCATTCGCATGGGTGGTGTGCGTCCTGCTATCCAAGGCGGAGCGGTTAGCATCAACAACAATGTTTTCTTTGAGGCTAACCAAAACCTCACTGGAGATGAAGGCGCTATTGCCCTCAATACCACAACCGGAGCAAACGCACGGCCTAGCGGTACGCTCAATATAATCGGCAACACTTTCTACAATTATGGTGCTGCGGTTGGAACAGGCACACAAATAATAAACGTGCATTTGGAAGCGGCGGGAACCCCAATGGCAGTAGTCACAACCGTATCCAACAACGTATTCTTCAACGAAACATTGCCCGATAAAACCATCATGCACGGAACAAATACCCAACCTGCTGCCGGAAACCACCATAATGCTATCGTCGGCAATGCTGTTAGGGTCCCCGCATGGGATACCGCAGCTTTCCATGTTGAGGCATCAGAAGTTACCTCAGCCACATGGTTTGCTAACTCGGCAAACAGAGATTTAACTCTGACTGCCGGCAATGTCCGTGGTACAGCAAGTGACGCACACCTTTTACTTCACCCTGTAGCTTTCAATGGTGTGAGGCGTGCAGCCGGCAGTGTAGATCCAGGTGCATTCCAGTCTGTTCCCGCCTTTGTACCGGTAACGGACATCACAGGTATACCCACAACCGGTTTAATAGGCACACCAATAACCCTAACCGGAACAATAGTGCCTGCTGACGCGACAAACAGAACCATTGTGTGGAGCCTGGTAAGCGGCTCAGCCAATCTTACAGGCAACAGCCTTAGCCCAACTGCGCCAGGCAATGTTGTGGTAAGGGCAACTATAGCCCATGGCGAAGCTGTTGGCACAGACTTCACCCAAGACTTCACAATCAACTTTGCCAGTATAGAACCAAGGCCGGAGACCACTGCCGCAGACCGCCCATTTATCGCCTTCAGCGATCTTACTTCTGGACCAGCCACTGGCGGGCCGGGTGGTAATGGTGCAATTGTAACGGTATGGGGGCATAACTTTGGTGCAAACCCAGAAGTCAGGATAGGTATTGCTACCAACAATGTTGCCGGTATCTTGAATATCCCAGTGCTTGGGGTATCAGGCGGTGTGATTACCGAGACAGGAACAACCCAAATGCATACGGATGTTGACCCAAGAAACGGTCTTGACTTTGTTTCCTTCCAGCTTCCCAGCACATTGGCTGAGAGTCCGCACTATATTTGGATAGAGAGTGGCGCCGAAGTATCCAACGCGATGCTGTTTACGGTGCGTGATAGCGATATCCTGTATGCAGCAGCCGGAGGCGGAGACCATACTTCGGCCGGAACAATGACTGACCCATTTGGCCGTCTAAGAGACGCGGGAGGCGCAGCCAGAGACCCAGGTACGATTATTTACTTTGTAGGGACAATGACAGACCACAATGCAGTTGCCCACAGGTTTGCGGCTGACCTGGCCGGTACTTCGGAAGCTCCTATTGCTTTTGTAGGGTATCCTGGGTCTGATGTAACCATTAGCGGCGCGCAAGCGTCTATAGCCCACAACAGCGGTTTTGCAGGGGTTATCCATTTTGCAGCCAATGCCCCCGGATTTTTGGCAACCGCCCCTACAGTCAACCAAAACATCACCCTTTCCAGGCTAACCATTGAAAATACAGTTGGACGCGCTGCAGTAAATATAGGCAGGGAGTCTAACAACGTAAGAATTATCGGCTCTACGCTAACCGGAAGGCCTCAGGGAACCGCTGCTGTACCAACAGAGGGAATCTTAACCGGTGTGAGTGACGGGCTACAATTCTTTGGCAACATGGTAACCTTCAGTGTACCTGCCGGCACACTGGCCTTTGTGAGGGACGACACCTACCTTTATTTGATGGCAAGAATTAACACGGATGCGAATCCTTTTGCAGGCAGAATGGAAATAGCATTCAACAGAGTGGGCAATTTTAACAATACCCACACGGGCCGTATTGCTTTCATCGAAAGCACCCAGCTAACCAGCACCGCCTCTATAAACATCCACAGCAACTTCTTCTATAGAACCGGCGGCGGCATTCGCATGGGTGGTGTGCGTCCTGCTATCCAAGGCGGGGCGATTAGCATCAACAACAATGTTTTCTTTGAGGCTAACCAAAACCTCACTGGAGATGAAGGTGCTATTGCCCTCAATACCACAACCGGAGCAAACGCACGGCCAAGTGGTACGCTCAATATAATCGGCAACACCTTCTACAATTATGGTGTAGGGCCGGGAACGGGCACGCCAATTATTAATGTGCATATGGCTGAAGCCGGAATTCCGTCAGGGGTTATGACAACCGTAGCCAACAACGTCTTCTTCAATGAGGTATTACCCGATAAAACCATCATGCACGCAACAAATACGCAGCCTGCTACTGGTAATCACCATAATGCAATAGTTGGTAATGCTGCCAGAGTCCCCGTATGGGATACCGCAGCTTTCCATGTCGACGCATCAGAAGTTACTTCAGCCACATGGTTTGCAAACTCGGCAAACAGAGACCTAACTCTGACTGCCGGCAATGTCCGCGGCACAGCCAGTGACACTTATCTTTCACTCCACTCTGTAGCGTTCAACGGTGTGAGGCGTGCAGCCGGCAGTGTAGACCCAGGTGCATTCCAGTCTCTTCCCGTTGATTTTGTACCGGTAACAGACATCACAGGCATACCTACAGCCGGTACGGTTGACACGGAAATAATCCTAATCGGTACTGTAGTCCCAACCGACGCAACAAACCAAGCTATCACATGGAGCGTTGTAAGCGGCATAGCAGACCTTACAGGCAGCAGCCTTAACGCAACAGCACCAGGCGATGTAGTAGTAAGGGCCACAATAACCAATGGTACGGCAGTTGGTACAGATTACACTCAAGACTTCACAATCAACTTTACAGCTGTACCACAGCAGGATTTTAGCCTACAAGCATTCAACAACGGAGTAATAAACAACCAATCGCTATACAACGGAGGGCTAATCCGGATCTGGACGCGTCTAGACGGTGTAAACGCATTGGTAACGTACGAAAACCTGACGGTAGAAGCCGTATTCCCAAATGGCGACTGCGCAATGG
>Ga0123355_10017303_pt1 | contig 11387 bp, 12 predicted proteins | sample TergutEmb28metaG_3_FD_89872 | JGI IMG/M metagenome (GOLD analysis project Ga0123355, IMG submission 89872) | Embiratermes neotenicus P1 segment gut microbial communities from Petit-Saut dam, French Guiana - Emb289 P1 | ecosystem: Host-associated > Arthropoda: Insects > Digestive system > Gut ...
AATGAATATCTAGCTTCATGGAAAATACCCGATAATGAGTTTACCAGTAATAAGAAAATCACTTTAGCGAATTTATTGGCGCATCAAGCGGGATTTTATGACTGCGAAGGAAGTTTCAGCCCGTATAAGCAAGGGGGTTCTATTCCGAAAACGATTGATATTTTAAGCGGAGCAAGTAGTTATCATTCCGAAGCGGTTGAAACAAAATATGTTCCTGAAACAGATTGTGAATATTCTGATGCTGGTTATTGTATTGTCAGCTTAGTTCTGGAAGATGTTCTTGGTGAAACGATTGGACAGATTGCTAAAAGAATTGTTTTTGAGCCTCTAGGATTAAAACGTACATTTTTTTGGGAAATTGGGAAAGATTTATATGATGGAGTTCCTATGTCAGATTGTGTTGCAGGACATGATAGTAAAGGTAACGTAGTAGATGAAATTAGAGCTAGCTATCCCAATGTTGAGGGTGCGTCGCTATGGACAACTACAAATGAATTGGCTTGTATAGTTATTGATATCATCAATGCTTATCATGGCATAAGTGGCACAATCCTTAACCAGGAGATGGCGAAGTTGATGCTAAGTCCATACGGCTGCACTGATGACGTAGGGTTAGGTGTTTTTCTCGGAAAAGATGAAAGTGGGAAACCATGTTTTATTTCTCAAGGATGGGGTGTTGGTATGCAGTGTAAGTTGCGTGCTTACTATGAAGACCTGGAAGGTGTTATTGTGATGACCAACTCAGAGCCTGGTATGGAGCAGAATAAGGCTTTAGTCGGCGAGATTATTAATTATGCTTGCAAAATCGATTGATACTATAACGAAGGTTAAAATTCGTAAAGATGAAATAAGCCGGTGCTTAGCACTGGCTTATTTCATCTTTAATCGCTAATATTCTTTGGCAGAAGCCCATCACTTTCTCTCCATTTTAATCTTTCCTTAACCGCTTTCCGGCGAATTCAGTAACCTCAAGCTTAAAAACCACCACCGAATCGATCATCTGGTCAGGGAAAGTAAACTCCTTCCCTTTTGCATATTTACCCATCAACTGTTTCAGCGCTTTCATTTTTTCGGACTTTTCAGTACACAAATGTATTTCCCCATTCCCGATAACACTTTCATACTCCATTGTAAACTCACAAGCCTCCTCCGCTTCTATCAACCTGTGAGAACAATCTACTTCAAAACAAGCGAAAGGGTTTTTGCTAATGATATCAAGCTTCTTACCCTCCTTCGCGCAATGAAAATAAAGCGTAAGATTACCATTTAAATACTCATATCCGTAGTTCAGAGGAACAATATAAGGAATATTATCCTCAGCTAACCCAAGGCGACAAACATCACATTTCTCAAGGATGTTCATTATTTCCATTTTATCTGTTATTTCTCGATCCGATCTTCTCATTGACTAATCACTCCCAAATCTAAATATATTCTAAATTATAACATAAAACTCAAAAAAAGCGAAGCGCTCTAACCTCCAACTTCCCATTTCCAACTTCTAGACTTGACATCCACCATACAAAACTGTATAATATTCTAATATTTAAAAAGGTGGTAACGTAAAATGATCCGTAAATTAACAGCACAAGATAACGAAAAAGTAATGGCACTCATCACCCTCAGACCGTCAATAAACCTATTTATTATAGGCGATATTGAAATGTATGGCTATGATGCTGACTTTCAAGAACTGTGGGGTGATTTTGATAACGATCATCTGCGTGGTATTCTCTTGCGCTACTATGATTACTTTATTGTCTATGGTTTAGCAAACTACGATGCAAAAGGGTTCGTCGAAATCATTGAAACATATGAAAAACGGGAGTCGATCTCTGGGGAGGAAGAAGTTTTAAAATTGATACAACCACTTTTAAACGACAACTATAAAAAGGTGGTAACCTATTTCACAGAATGTCGAGCCGAGACCTTAAATCTCGCTGATAATGATGAATTACGATTTAAAGTTGAATGTGCCAAACCAGAAGATGCTCGGGAAATCGTTGAATTAACGAGTGCTATCGAAGAGTTTGGTGATATAAAAAATATTGATGAACAAACTGAGCGCATGGCTAAAAGAATTAAAGACAAAGCAGGTCGCTATTATTTTATTAAAGAAGATGGGAAAATGATTTCAGCAGTTGCAACTACAGCGGAAAATTCGAAATCGGCGATGTTGGTTGACGTTTGTACAGAAGCAAAATATCGCAAGCGGGGTTATGCAACAGCGCTTATGTCGAAGATGTTGCAGGATTTATTTGCGGAAAAAGAATCAGTTTGTTTGTTTTATAGCAACCCAAAAGCTGGGAATATCTATAAGCGGAGCGGTTTTGTCGATATTGGTATGTGGACGATGTTGATTCGTGAGGATGATGAAAAGTAAAAGATGAGTAATTCATTTAGCCAGCTTATGCAAATGGAGTTGACATTATATCAGACTTAAGGTAAACTGTAGTTAGTGTATGGAGGTGGCGACTATGGCATATGAAACTCAAGTCATTTTAAGAATGATTCTCGAAAGGTCACTATCAGCAGAATCTCTAGAAGAAGTTATAATAGCGATAAAAAGTTATATGAGAGAGGAAGATGTTGCATTAGTGGAGAAAAGTATTGAACAAATTAAGGCATTAAGGGAAGAAAAAGCAGAGTAAAACTGGAATTTATATTTTAAAATTTGAATTCCAGTTTTTTGTAAAAAAATGTTTAGCTTTAATAGTATAAACCTGAAGGTTTGTATGTATAATAATAAATAGCAGATCATATTTTGAGTTGCGTGTAATCAATTATTAAAATCAAGGAGGAAAAGATGATGAAGTATGTTTGCGATGTATGTGGTTGGATTTATGACGAGGCTGCCGGAGATCCTGATAACGGAGTTGCTCCAGGCACTAAGTGGGATGACTTACCAGAGGACTTCGAATGCCCTCTGTGTAAAGTAGGAAAAGACCAATTTTCAAAATTGGAAGATTAGTCAGTCGACACTAACAAGGGGTGATAACCAGATGAAAGGATCTCAAAAATTTTTTATTTGTCAACATTGTGGCAATTTAATCGGTCTTATCGAAAACAATAACAAACCCATATCCTGCTGCGGTGAGGATATGACCGAGCTTGTGCCTAATACGGTTGATGCAAGTAATGAGAAACATGTTCCAGCGGTAACAGTTTCGGAGGATAGCATCAGCGTTCAGGTCGGCAGTATTCCTCATCCAATGACTGATGAGCATCATATACAGTTTATTTATGTGGAAACTGAAAACGGTGGTCAGCGCAAAGGTTTAAGTGCGGGAGATAGCCCGAATGCTGATTTTTGTTTTGTAAATGATAAGCCGATTGCTGTATATGAGTACTGTAATTTGCACGGGCTTTGGAAGATAGACCTCAATTAGTATAAAAACCATTCAAATAAAACTGGAATCCATTTTTTAAAAAATATGAATTCCAGTTTTTTTATTTTAATTCATTAACAACATCATCCATCGCCATCCCCAGTGATCCTTTGATTAGGCACACATCTTTGTTGCTAGAGAGGGATTCTAGTTTCTTAGCAAGTGCGATTTTGTCATCAAAATGTTGAGTCAAATTCACTTTTGATTTATCTGTGATGTTTTTTGCTAAAGGACCATAAGCTAGGAGTATGTCAATTTCATTTGGGTCAATACAGGCACCGATTTCTTCATGATAAGCGGTTTCATGCTCGCCTAGCTCTAGCATGTCGGCTAGGACGACTATCTTTTGGTTGAAGCCTGTGAGGGAGTATAGTAAGTCCAATGTTGCTCGGACTGAAGTTGGACTCGAATTATAGGTATCATCAATAACCATTAGGCCATTTTTTGTATGAAAAATCTCCATGCGCCTTTTTGACATTTCAACATTAGCTAACCCTTTTTTAATATTGGCAAATGTGACACCAAAATCCCTCGCCACTGCAATAGCAGCTAGGGCGTTCATTACATTATGCTTACCGAGGACTGATAAATTGAATGTAATATCAGTCTGGGGGATTGTAAAAATCATACCGCTTCCATCAACTCTAATTGACGTAGGGAAATAGTCGTTGTTAGCTTCATCTCCGAATGTCACCAATTCGAACTCATGATTCACCTCAGCAAGGCGCTCTTTAAGCAATGGTTCATCCCCATGGTAAACAAATAATCCATCTTTGCTCAGCCCTGAGGTGATTTCAAACTTAGCAATTGAAATATTCTCTCTCGACCCAAGCTCCTCAATATGCGCCTCTCCGATACAAGTAATCACACTTACATCCGGTTTTGCCAAATCTGAGAGCAACTTAATCTGTCCAAGTCCTGCCATGCCCATTTCCAGCACTGCAATTTCAGTGTCAACAGGTGCCATTAGCAACGTGATGGGCATCCCAAACTCGCTATTGAAATTTCCCGGCGTCTTATGAACCTTATAACTAGTCGCCAAAATACTAGCGAGGATATCTTTCGTCGAAGTCTTGCCATTACTACCAGTAATCCCAACAACCTTCATATTCAAATCATTTTTATAAGCGATTGCCAACTGCTGCAGAGCTTTTTCTGTATTTTCAACCACAATGACAGGAATATCTGCTGGCATATCAGGTTGATCCGCTTGCCAAAAGGTAGCTTTTGCACCCTTGCCATTTACTGCATCTTGTGCAAATGAGTGACCATTGACACGTTCTCCAATAATCGGAATAAAAAGATTTCCTTTTTCGATTTTACGCGAGTCAATCACAACACCACTTACGACAATATCTTCAAATTCTTTCGCCAGTCCGCATCCATTTACCATTTCTTGTATTTGCTTTAATGTTCGTTTAATCATCAATATCATCCCTAGTGTTTATTTGGTTTGCAAAATTACAAACTAATGTTTAATATCCCAAGAAGTCTCAATCAATTTAGTCAATAATTCCTTATAAGTATGCCCTTCCCCTAAGGAAGCATAGCTCGTTGGCAGTAAGCTTTTTGATGTCATGCCTGGCAGTGTGTTAGCCTCAAGTAAGTAGGGCACATTATCTTGGATTATCAAATCAATACGTGCATAAGATTCCAACTTTAATTCATGCCATGTTGTATATACCATCTTTTCAACTTCTTCTTTTAATGGCGAATTAAGTTCGATGACATATAGGTTTGCACCACCATCTTCAACTTTTTCATATTTTGATTTAAAATCAAATATTTCTCCTTGTGGTTTAATTGCCAGTATTGGATAAATTTTTCCATCAATCATTGGAACCGTAATTTCGTCACCTTTGATATAGGCTTCGACCATCACTTCATTGTCATGTTTGAAAGCTTCGCGAATAGCCCAAGCAAGGTCTTCTTCCTTGCGTACTAAGTTCGCTGCAATCGTCGAACCACCAGAGTTGGGCTTGACAAATACTGGATAACCAATTGTTGTTATTTTATCATAATCAATATTATTTATATCAGTAACGATTACCCAATCAGCGGTGCGCACGCCAGAATAACGTAAAATCTTTTTTGTCGTATCTTTATCCATTGCTAAGACACTTGGTCGCGGACCACAGCCTGAGTAAGGAATATCCATCGCTGACAGAATAGACTGGACACAGCCGTCTTCACCAAATTCCCCATGCAAGCCAATCAAAGCAAAATCAATACCTTGACATTTTGTTAGGACATCATCTTTTTTATTTATTTCGATGGGGATTGCTTCAAATTTTTCTTTATCTAAATATTTGACCATCTCTCGTGCGGACATGAAAGAAACCTCACGTTCGCTTGAAATACCACCCATTAATATACCTATTTTCTTTTTCACAAAAAAACCTCCGTTCTCTATCCTTTAGTCTACCACAAATGGCCAAAATTTTCACTATAAAAGTGAAACTAATTTAAAAGTGTAACGATTAGTTACACTTTTATAATATTTAATTAACGATGGTGCCCCCCACCGTGTCCGCCGCCGAAATGTCCGCCACCATGTCCATGCCAACCATGTCCGAACCCATAACCTGGGCCAAATCCTGGGATTGGGAGTGGATATCCATAGCCGTATGGTGGATATCCATAAGGAGGATATGGATATGGTGGGTAGAATGGCACTGGTGGTATAAGTGCCCGTGTATCAGGTGCAGAGAATGGAGGGAATGGGTGATTCCAAGGATAATGGTGCATCATTTCTGGGTTTAAATGAGTTGTATGCTCGCCTAGATGACTCCATGGAGCCTCATGGTGTGGTGCTGGATGTGTTGCTTCATGATGATGAGCATGATGTGGTAGATGGGGATGATGTGATACCTCGGCATGTGGATGTGGCGGATGTGTAGGATGTGTTGCCTCGGCAGGTGTATGATGATCGTGAACATGTGAATGTTCCTCTTTCAATGGTTTTGCACCGATTGGAACGGCGTGCTCTTTTAAATGTTTTTCATGGTTAAGATTCGGGTAGAATTTTTCAATATGTTCATTTTTTTCGGCACGACTTGCATCAGGGATTTTGAGCTTTAGTCCCGGCACTAAGTCTGATGCTAGATTGACATGGGGATTAATACCGGTTAGATCCTGTCTACTCACAGAATATGTGTTGGCGATGGTGTCGATTGATTCACCTTGTTTGGTTATATGGATTTTCATTTTGATTCACCTCTTCTTAGATTTTATACTGGCGAGTGTCATAAAATGTAGTAGATAGGCTAGGATTTTGGCTGTAAGACGAAGAGACGACGACGAAGCGTACCTAGGAGGTACGTGAGAAGGAGTCGATGAAGTATTGCAGTCAAAAGACAGCCTAGATACTATATTTTGTGGCGCTCGCCAGTATAACACTTAATTATATGTAAAAAGTTGTTGGGATATACTCGAAAACGGGCACAGATTTCAAAAATAAAGCGAAGCATTTGCTTACAAGACGAGGCAGTGAGGACGACTCATACTTGGAGAGTATGTTAGGACGAACTAACGAAGTATTGTAAGCAAAGGCGAGTTTTAGATTGAAATAGTGCCCGTTTTCGAGTATTGATTAACAATTTGGGCACTTGTCGCATATCATGTATATAGATTATAGAACAGAATGGGGCGATTAGCTATGAATGATATTAGGGAAATTGTGACAAAAGCTGTTATTGGCAAAGGGAGTCGGTCATTTAATACTAGTGTGGAGATGCCTGAAACTACTGGATTAGTTATTCGCGTGCTTGGAGCAGTTATGACCAACCACAACGCACGAGCTGAGAAATCAGGAGATCTGATCGAAATCAACGGCAGTTATGAGGTTCATGTTTGGTATACTTATGACGATGATGAGCAAACTGATATTGTGCGCAAGACTGTTAATTATGGAGATACAATCGAACTGTATCATGCGCTAAGGGAAAACTTGCTAGATAGTGATGAAATCACTGCTGAAGAAATCATTGCACCCTATGCCACCGATGTTAGGATCGAAGCGGGAATTATCCATGTTGACGTTGCTTTTGAGGTCGCTGCCGAGGTGATTGGCGAAACAAAGATGAGAGTTGCCATTTTAGGACCTGCCCTCCCAACCATACAGCCAGAAATTTCATTTGATCCTGATGATGACTTATATGAAATCGACGCTGCGATTACACCTGACTTTTTAGAGGCAACAATTAAACCCTTTGAATAATTATACTCGAAAATAGTAAAAAAGAGATTGGATACGCGAAAATTCCAGCCTCTTCTGCATTCTTTTAACTAAAATTGGGGACGTTGCTTGATTTCTTTATTTTGATCAAGCTCCGTAAATCTACTTGCCTCTGGCAATGAATGTTTTGGATTAAGTTGTCTGTCTTTCAGATTGCCTCCCTGAAAGTCATCAACCTTCCTTTTTTTCTTTTTTGACATAAAAATCACTCCTTTTGATTAATTTTTCAAATTTAGTATGGCATAAATGGGGTAATTTATGTTATACTTATTAAATGAAAAATGTAGAAGTTGGGAGTTTTTTGACATGGCTCGGGATAAACGAACATATACGCCAATGATGAGGCAATTTTTGGAGATAAAAGAGAATTACCAAGATGCATTTTTGTTTTTTCGATTAGGTGATTTTTATGAATTATTTTTCGAAGATGCAGAACTCGCCGCAAAAGAGCTTGAAATTACATTGACAAGTCGTAGTAGTGGAGAAGATCGTATTCCAATGTGTGGTGTTCCCCACCATGCTGCTGAAGGTTATATTGATAAGTTAATCGCTAAAGGCTATAAAGTTGCGATTTGTGAGCAAATCGACGACCCGAAGCAAGTAAAAGGAATGGTTCGTCGTGCAGTAACCAATGTGATTACTCCAGGAACTGTCACACGAGGTAATGCCCTCTCCGAGAAAGACAATAATTATTTAATTGCTATCGAAACTTCTAACAATGGATTTGCTCTATCGTATGCTGATTTATCTACCGGAGAAGCCTACGCCACATCAGTACCGACATCTGAGCTAGTTTCTAAGTTAATCGCACTAGACGGAAAAGAGATCGTTGTAGCTCTCGACTTTGATCAGCAGCTACTATCTAGAATGCTTGCGCTCACACAAACGCTACTATCTGTTGAGTCAAATACAGTAATGCCCTTACAATTTGAGCATTTGGCAAAGCATATTCTAGACCGAGATCTGTACAGGTCCGCATCGCTCTTGGTGAACTATATCGCGAAAACGCAGGAATCCTCACTCGCCTCACTGCAAGAGTTTCGTTTATCCTACGTGGAAGATTATATGAAGCTTGATCATAACTCGCGCACAAATTTGGAGCTGACACAGACGATTCGCAAAAAAACGCGCCAAGGATCGCTGTTGTGGTTGTTAGACGAAACGCAAACCGCAATGGGATCGAGACTATTAAAAAAATGGATTCTAAATCCGCTGACAGATATTAGCCAAATTAATGCCCGTTTATCACATGTGGAGGAATTTAAAGAAAATTTAATGAATCTTGAAGGATTCCGGCGCACGATAAATGATGTTTATGATTTAGAACGACTAATCTCCCGGGTGGCAGCCGCTACGGCTAATGCGCGTGACTTGTTGCAACTGTCAAATTCCTTATCGAAGTTGCCCGAGATTGAGGAGTTGTTGCGAGCGATTTCTCCCACTATGTATGAAGAACGGATCTTTATAGATGTGAGTGAGATCGTCCGCTTGACTCGTATAGCTATCAAGGAAGATGCTGGTGTTCAGATTCGTGAAGGTGGCATTATTAAGGATGGCTACGATGCACAGCTAGATGAATATCGCCATGTTATGAAAAATGGTAAAGATTGGATTTTAGAGCTGGAACAACTAGAACGTGAGCGGTCTGGAATTAAGTCCTTAAAGGTTAAGTATAACAAGGTATTTGGTTATCATATCGAAGTATCAGCAGCGAATTTACATTTGATAACTGATGAGCTCGGTTATATTCGTAAACAGACACTAGCTAATTGTGAACGATACATTACAACTGAACTTAAAGAAAAAGAAGATATTATCTTAAATGCAAATGATCGCGCTACGCTCTTAGAGCATCATCTATTTGTGGAGTTGCGCGACAAATTAAAAGAGTTTGTATCACAAGTCCAAGAAAATGCAGCTAATATTGCATATTATGATGTTATTCAGAGTTTTGCTCATGTTGCAGCAGAGTATGATTATTCTCGTCCTGAACTTGTACCTGTGCGGACTGTAGATATTACTGATGGTCGTCACCCAGTCATTGAGCGCGTATTAGGAAATGCTCCTTATGTTCCTAATAGTTGTGTTATGTCTGAAGATTTATCAATATTTTTAATTACTGGTCCAAATATGTCTGGTAAGTCCACATACATGAGGCAGATTGCCTTAATATCAATTATGGCACAGATTGGCTCATTTGTACCAGCAACTAAGGCGACACTTCCTATATTTGATCAAATATTCACACGTATCGGTGCGGGTGATGATTTAACAAGTGGTCATTCAACATTTATGGTTGAAATGATAGAAACGAACTACGCCTTGCAGAATGCAACTGAAGATAGTTTAATCTTACTTGATGAAATTGGGCGTGGAACAGCAACCTTTGATGGTATGGCGCTTGCCCAAGGAATTATTGAGTATATTCATGAAAATATCGGTAGTAAAACCTTGTTTGCAACCCACTATCATGAACTTACTGATTTGGAGCAAACATTATTTGGTTTGCAAAATCTTCATGTCCAAGCAAAAGAATACAATGGACGTTTAATTTTTATGCACAAAGTAAGCTCTGGTGCTAGTGATAAATCATATGGGATTCACGTTGCTCGGATTGCAGAAATGCCTAATGCGATAACGGATCGCGCAAAGGAATTGCTGCGTGCGTTTGAGGCATATGGTACGCGCCTAGCCGGAACATGGGAAAGTGAAAAAAAGCAAGTTCCTGAAGTGCATCAAGCGAGTGAGCACGAAGAAATAATTACTAGATTGAAAAATATTAATGTAAATGAATTAAGCCCAATACAGGCACTTATTACACTGTCTGAATTAAAAGAGGAGTTGGATGTATAATGGCGATTAAAATTGGTTTTATTGGTTATGGAAATATGGCTCAGGCAATAGCGAAAGGTGTTGTAGATGCTGGGTTTGTTAAGCCAAGTGATGTTTTTGTAACGGATATTGACTTAGAAAAAAAGAAACTTGCTAGGTTAAAGATGGGATTTATGTCAACCTATACCCCGAAACAAATTGCGTGGACAGCTGATGTTTTGATTCTTGCTGTTAAGCCACATCAGTATAAAGAAGTGATTAATGATTTTAAGAAAAAAATGCATAAAGATACAATCGTTGTAAGTATTGCTGCGGGGTTAACAATCAAGACCATCGAAAGTTATTTTGAAAAACCAGTTAAAATTGTCAGGGCAATGCCAAATACACCAGCGATGGTCGGAGTTGGAATGACTGCAATTATGCCAGGAGATAACATGGCAGCAACTGACACTGAGTTAATTCAGAATCTTTTTGCTTCTTTTGGAAAAGCAGAGATTGTTGATGAGTCTTTAATTGATGCGGTCATCATAACGAGTGGGTCGTCACCGGCTTATGTTTATATGATGATTGAAGCAATGATTGAAGGTGGGATGAATGAGGGGATGTCGCGCTATATGGCAACTCGTTTTGCTAGCCAAGCTGTGTACGGTGCTGCTAAAATGGTGATCGAAACAGGGGTGGATCCGACTGATTTACGTGATGCAGTATGCTCGCCCAATGGTACAACAATCGAGGCTGTAAATTATTTAAATGACAATAATTTCTATTTTATCCTGAAAAATGCAATGAAAGCGTGCGCAGACCGCTCGCGAGAAATGTCGAAATAAAAAATTATTATTTTTATTCATTTTTATTAAAAAAACTCAAATAAAAGTATTGACGAAAGTTGACGCTTTGTGCTATACTTCTATTATAGAAGAAGCACTTTA
>Ga0123355_10017304_pt1 | contig 11387 bp, 3 predicted proteins | sample TergutEmb28metaG_3_FD_89872 | JGI IMG/M metagenome (GOLD analysis project Ga0123355, IMG submission 89872) | Embiratermes neotenicus P1 segment gut microbial communities from Petit-Saut dam, French Guiana - Emb289 P1 | ecosystem: Host-associated > Arthropoda: Insects > Digestive system > Gut ...
ACACCTCGTTTGCAAATACGAATTGAATTGTGAATATTGTAATACAACTTTAGCAAGGAACAAAGCTCCCTGATGATGATCTGACAAGATCGAAACATGTCGGAGTGTTTTAAAGTGTTTTAATGTGTTTTATAAATATTTGCATGGAATTCCTACATAATTCTCTTAACCCGCTTGAGTCGTACTGAAATTTCATACACTATATTTAGTTAGGTTTTCAACAGGAACCCAAGAATCAGAAAACCCGGCTTATTTCCAAGCCTCTCGATTGGCAGGCTTTTGCTGCCAGTACGCTTTCGATCGCAAGGCAAGAAAATAACAATTATTATAAATGTAGACCCGAATTTATTGGCTACGTTGCTGCCTGTCAAAGAAAAGTATTGTAGCCTAATATTAAAAGAAGATTTGTTATATCTCATTGCAAAATTGATATTTTTATGTGTCAACTGTACAGTAATTGAGACACGTTCGTTGGTCTGTCTTAAATACGTGGAAGAGAAACAATGAATTTCTTATCGGTTACTTTTGCGCCACCTCTCTGACCATGTCTTGACACACCAATCACATTTGCCGTATATTCCTCCCTTCTCATTGGCCCATGTCTCATTCACGAAACACATAAAACCTTAGTAATGCCAATCATTACGTATAGGCTATGGGGGTGGCAGACTGAGAGAGAGAGAGTGTTTCTGTAACATAGCGGGAACATAGAAATATTCTATATGCTGGACACCAAAAATAATAGACCACTTGTTCGAAACACGGGCTGTAGAAGGATAAATGAACACGCTGTGGGAGAAAACATAATTATGGCGGTACAGTTGCTGTCATGTGAAGTGAAGCATGTTTCAAACAGAATTTTACGTACTTATCTGTTTCTATGGGCGAAGCACCCATTTCAAATGTCGGCTGTAACACTGCATAAAATATCTTGGTTTCATTCTACTGTCTCCGCTGCTTCCAGTTGCACATCGGCGCTGTTGTTCGTTGTAACGTAACTCACCTTTCGCTTTTTCCCCTCAAAGCCAAAATTTCTAAACATTCTCACATGTAGTTCCATTGTACATGATATTAGATTTTCATCAAAAGCCGTTGTCTACAGGTAGGTCAATCAAAAATGTGAAAAAAAAAAATTTCGTCTGTCATATGACACCGCTTAGTCTGTGATATTGTTATCACCAATTCGGAGACACCTGCTGCAGTCATCTACGAAACGCTGGTGAAAATCTACCAGAGTGTGTGGAGTCACGTTGATATCAACCACAGGCGGACTCTCAGTTCTCACCAAAAATATTATCACTTCTCCAACGGAGATTGTACCTAGGAAGAATTACGTTGCATGGACTCTGTAATAAAAGAACTGATTGAGAAATGCGTTCTTCTGGGTCATTATGCAGCAAGTAGTGGTATTTTCTTACCGACGGTTCGGGATAACTTATCATTCTTTTCTTCAGGGATTGTCTCCTGAAAATGGGACCGATAGGTTGTCCCAGACGTCGGTATTAAATTGCCACTACCGGCTGTGTAATAACACAGAAGAGCACAGTTCTCACCTTCATCGCGGCGGAAGTTTGAAATCATGCATGGTGCTTGTACTGAATGATTCCTTTTTGTGCATGCTATAAAACATGAATATCAACAACAGCAAAATTAAATTGAAGGGACATTGTTTGACGTTATATTAACAGCGCCTTTAGTACCCAAGTTTGCGGATTCAAACCCGGCCGAAGCCGTCGGATTTTTAAGGCGAAAAAATCCTCAGCCCGCCTTCCTTCGGAGGGGAAGTAAAGCCGTCGGTCCCATGTCGTAGATTTGCGGCATGTAAAAGATCCCTAAATTTATGCGGAAGTCGGAATTTAGGCAAAATTACTACCGGATATCTTTCTCGCCCACAGTTCCACCTTTCGCTGCTAGGATCGCTCGCATCGTTGCGGACGGAGGCACCTGGCGGCTAAAGTGGGAACGTCTAAAGGCGGGGAAAACAATGGCAAACTGCCCCCAAGAACTTGTCCAGGATGCTGTGTGCCAGAGCCATACCGGTCACATGACTGGGCTCTGGTTCCTTCCAAGCCCGGCCTTCAAGGCTGAATACTAATGAATGAATGATATTAACAGCGAAGCAAAGACCGTTCTGTGCTCTGTTATATTTTTGATGTCTTAATTATTTATACTTATATTAGTTTTGTGTAAAAAGGCCTTCATAAAACAGAATATAATAGATTATTCATAAGGTCGAAACAAATAATCAGCTTCCTGAAAGTTACAAATGGTAAAGCAGAATAATTTAGCATAAAAGTGCTGTGTTATTCAGACAATAACAGAAAGTAAATCTCCCGAAAACGTGGCGCAGATCGAGTGTTTGTGACCAGCAACAAAAAATCAAATTGCATGGAGGAGGAGATTAAAAGCCGAAGAAATATGGGGAATTACTGCTAAGACTAGGTTCAGAAATGTTGTTGCCTTTCTTGGTGTCTAAAAATGTCAATATTAAAATACAGGACTACAATTTTGCTCGTTGTTTACACTGGTGTTAAGTTTGACCTCTCACAATTACGAAGAGCGTCGGCAGAGGGTACAAGAGAAAAGAAACGGAGGAGAATACTTTGGTTTTAGAGAGGAGTAAAACTAACAGGCAGATGAATTTCTGCCAGGAACAGTTCATAATTTTACTACTCCTTAAACAAGGTTATGGTGATCGTATGACAAAGTATAAAATGCTGTATCAAGCATGAAGAAAGTGAAATTCATATAAGGCTGTGATTGGCGAATTTTAAGAAAATTAATTACTTGAGAAATATGGGTGTAGAAGGCAGGATAATATTAAAATGAATATTAAAGAAATAAAATGCGAAAATGTAAACTCGGTTTATCTGGCTTCGAATAAGGACAAAATTCCAGCTCTTGTGAAAAAGGGTATAAACTTTCTGGTTCCATATAACGTGGGGAACTTCTTGCGTAGCTAATAGCTTCTCAAAAGAAGCTCTTCTTCACAGAGTCAATTAGTCAAGTTATTAGACTTTAGGAGTTGATAAATACTACAAATACCCTAAAAAATAGTAACCATTCTCCGGCCTGGCCTTCTCTCTTACACAAATCAGGTCCAACCACACATTTAGTTCTAAAACTCGCCAGAGTAAAGTCAATTCCTCAGTAATTTATTCTGCAGAGATATTCACCCCATGTTCTGGAGAAAGTGTTATTTCCAAACTGTAGGAACGACTCTAACCTCTCCTCCGACTCACCAAATGTATAATCTCACACCTCTCAATACAGCAGTTTCAATCCAAAAACAGTAACGGTGATCACACCACTTACGAACCTCGAACAGCCATGACGGTAAAATTAAAATTAAATAATCATATATATATATATATATATGCACACAGCAAACCTAAGGAAGGGAGAAACAAATGTAATTTTCTATTTATTCTTCCTCTTCAGTGGCACTACAGTCCATTGCAGCCTTCACCTCTTTAATGAACTTCTCCCAGTCAGCTATGTTTTTTTTACCTCTCTTTGCAATTTTGTGTTTATTAGCATATGTTTGCACACAATTCCGCTATTTGTTGTTTGGTCGTCCCCTCAGTCGAATTCTGATGGTTACTGTTACATACTTGACTGACTTCTTTTTACTATCCATTCTGTTAACATGACCAATCGAATTCAGCTAACTTACCTGACAAATTAACGTATATTTAAATACAGATATGTAAGACTATAACGTAGTTTATAATATGGAGTATTCTTCTAAGCAGGAAACAAATTTGCGGACAAATATAGCGACTCAATTTTCAGTGTCGATTATTTTTCGGTAAACACCTATAAAACTGCACGGTGAAACAAAACAGAAAAAAATCGTTCTGAAATAACACAGTTGCGAAAACTGAAAAAAAAAATAAAATCCAAAGCTTTATATTATTACAGCGATGTAGATGAACGTTGAAGTCTTCTGGAATGTTTCTGGTTACTGTGCATAATTACTGACATTTCAGAAACACCACATTCATTCGAAACATCTGTAACTGTTCACCAATTGACAAGAAATAACTCAAAAAGGTGGTGAAATTTCCGTGAGCAATTATATCGCAGAGGAAATTTTTATCGTGCGTGTGTAATATGTACATTTAAATCCATTTCGTATTTGGTGGATTTTCATATCCGTTTCTCAGTAGTTATTACTAAAGTGGACTCATTGCGTGACAAACAAAACAACCTTAAAAACAAAATTATCGTATATTATAAGGAATTATGTTAAACCTAATTTCCACTCACATTTAACTGATTTATTTAGAATGTTGTTTTAAGTAGAAGTAATTTATTTATTTAAATATTACCATGAATAGCATCTTTAAATGTTGTAATAAAACCAACTTTTAAGCCAAGTTAATTTTTGTAAAAACTAAACAAAAATTCAATGCTAACTTGTGACTTTAGTGACATTTCTTCTGATATACCGCCGAAGGGTGACCTCTGATTTGCCGACCGACAAGTTACTTGGCTCACAGTTTTCAAAAACACAAATATAGTAGATAAATGCCGAACAAAACCTCTGAAAGCATTATTTGGTTACTGACCAAAATTCCGGCACATCGGCCGAGAGACCATTAACTTTACTGTAGTATTTTATGTTATGTTCGTCGTGCATTTTATTGCAATCTTTGTAAACGAACAACTTGAAGCACAATTCTTTTTCTTATATTTGTTTATTCCAATTCTCTACATGTTTCGAACAACCAAGTGCTCATCATGAAGAGAGTCAATTGTATCAATACGACCTCTGGTATATGTCACTCTATGTAGGTGACCGTGTGGTATGCAGGTTTAACCTGCGTAACACGGTCATCTACATTCAGTGATACATACCAGAGGTCGTATTGATACAATTGACTCTCCTGATGATGAGCACTTGGTTGCTCGAAACATCTAGAGAATTGGAATAAACAAATATAAGAAAAAGGATTGCGCGTCTAGTAGTTTACTTACAAAGATTTTACTGTAGTATGGCTGATCCAGTCAGCAGCAGTTATTAATGGATATATTGTCGCGCGTTTACGTAATTAGAATACTTTTTAATTTTGGGGTTACAGCCCCCAGTGGGCCAGGGCCTCATCATTCACGAGGTTTCTAGATCACACACAATGACGCAACACAGTCGGTAGGACTCCTCTGGCTTAGTGATCAGCTCGTCGCAGAGACCTCTACCTGACAACACACAACACTCATAACGGACAGACATCCACGGCCCCGGTGTTATTCGAACCCACAACCTCAGCAGGCGAGCGGCAGCAGACCTACGCCTTAGACCGCGCGGCCACTGGGACCGGTAATTAGAAGAATACATATACTACAAGAAAACAAAGGGCTTTCGGATAATGAATAAATATAAAGAACAATTATATATCTATGAAAGCGTGTAAATGGCACTGCTTTCTTATTGCGACGTATTCCAGGTCTGCAGGGTTATCATCATAGAATTAACATATATTTACACAGGTGTTCAGTGTGAAGTTATTAAGGTTCACATTAGCTCAGAAAGTATTAATTATTCTCACATACTCTATCAATCCATATGTTTTCCTTGAGTGCATTAATTTGCAATCTCTATTCTCGTATAAATGAACTAATTTTAACCAACTACGAATATATTAAACTACAGTTCAGTTACGCTTTCAACAAAGACCAGTTGAATTATGACTTTCCGTGTAACTCGACAGAGCAGTTACGTGCGTGTAAACCCTATACAGGTTTTTGTTGTATAAATCCACAAGCACTATTTTTTGTTCATTTCCTAGGAGTCTCTGCCTATCCGTTGGCAGGTAGGCAACTATCGTTATACCAACCAGTTCCAGACAAATGAATGTAACTACATCACTGCCAGAGAACTATTCTTAAGTGCTAATAGTTTTTCTACTACCCAAGAATTTCTCCACGCCATATGCATAAACCGAAAAATAAAATTCACATTTCTAAATGCGGGGCTGAGAACTGTATAGCGGGCGGCGTCATCCATCGCTAGACGGCAAAGATATCTCTTGCCCTAAGGCTAATATTCCGGCGTTACAATAGCATATGAGTGATCCTCCCATTGCATGGAAGGTGGGAGGTGATTTCCGACTTACAACACTCAGACCCCTAAACGCTGAGGCCCGAGTTTGTTCCCAGGCCAATTCTTGTGGTATTTTTGGTGGACAAAGTAACACTGGTACGGGATTTGCTCCGGGTACTTCAGTATCCCCTGACAATAACATTCCAGTAACGCTCCTCTCTCATTCATCCATCCATCGCCAACACTACTTAAAATTGACATTGACAAGAGTCTTCAAATAACGCACTCCAAGATGAAAGCACTTTCAAAACGTTTGAGATCAGGACCGTGAGGTAAATTTTTGGCACGCGGGAGATAAATAATTTGAAGCTGGGCGACATTACATTCTACCATTTAATGTTAGATAAGTTATGTTACAGCAAGTGAAAAGTTCGGAACATACGACGAATGGAGGTTAATTGTTACTGTTTTGTCACTTCCAATTCCGCCTGGCCGATTACACAAACCTCCTCTTCCCACCAGAAGTAGGTCAAGGTTGAAATGATTTAAATCAATGTCAGCCGGACTCAGTCCGCCAAAAATTCAAATAGGTCATGTATTTCGCAAGACCGAGCAAGAAAGAAGAAGTAACATCATCTCCGTCCCGCCGTTGCGACCAGCTTTATGAATTTCAGGAGATGTTGCGAATTTTCCAAATAATTTTTGTGACTGGCTCATTGAATGTGGAGTTCTTCGTATAAAGTTAAAAGTCCCTTCCCTTGTCAAGAAAATCGCAGACTTTAATGGATTACGAACTTTCCTTTTCGTGATTATAGGATCCTATCCTGAACCATTTTATCACAGTCAGGAGTTTTAGGAAATGTGTTCTTGGTGTTTATATCTTAACTTGGAAAAATTGCGTATTTTTAAATGAAAAGAAAGCCTTTAAATTATTTTAATTTTTTTTTATTTTTTGTGTAAGAGATGTTAATACCTATGTTTAATTCTTATAATAAAATCAACTAGATGCAATAATTTTTCAAATTTATTTTTGGAATAAAACTCTACGTGTTTTGGACAGTTCCTCTGACCTGTATGACACATACCATTGCTGTGTGTACAGTGAAGAACTCCTGATGATGGACAGAGGAACTGTCCGAAACATGTAGAGTTTTATTCCAAAAATAAATTTGAGAATTAGTGCATCTAGGTGGTTTTATTATAAGAATTTTTCACGATGCACGGTCATCTGAACGTCAAAAACCTATGTTCAAATAAACCCTTTCATCTAATTTATGCAAATGCATTGACGGTTTGTTTCCTATGATGTGGTCCACCCTCGGAACACGAAAACCACTTCGCATAATAAGAATATACTTGGTAAGTATCAGTTGCCAGTGCACTAAACTGTACCTAGCTACCCATACCCTTCTGTGTATGCTGTAGGCAATTGCCTTCTCTTTCCCTGCACGTTACATTGATGTACAGTAATTTTAAAAGCCGTAAGGTGCTCCATGCTTTCTCTCGTGCCTGTTTATTCTAGGGTTGAGTTGAGTGAAAGTTGGATAAGCGGCCGCTGGCCCGCAGTAACACGGAGACAGTACGGCAAAGCACTGGGGATGTGAAAACAGCATGGCCGCTCAGGTTGTGCCTCGGCGCACGTTGACAAGCAGCGATACTGACTGCTGAGTGGGAAAGATGGCATCTTCGTGGGCACAACTGTAAGTACTTGTGTTGCTTAATACACTAAATATAAAAACAAGTAGGAAATGCAGTTATAAATGCAGCATTCGATCCAAACAGTACATATTCCTACACAAGACTGTTGCGTTTCCTTCGATATTGTGATTTAACTTGGGATTAATCAAGTTTTCAAAAAGTTTAAGTATGTTTTAATTCTAAGTTTTAAATAAATGTTAGAATCCGAGTTATAGGCCTCTTTCGAGACAGCAAAATTGAATTATTTCCAATTGTTATTAATAGGGACAGTAAATAAAAGGCACACTTTGAGTTCTAAAATTTCTAAATGATGTGAAAAATATGAATATCACGATGAAAATAGCGAAAGATTAACCTGTTATTTACTGGGAAATTTGTAAATTTTATTCTGATTCAATATATCAACTTAAGATCTTGTGCCATATTTTACCGTAATATTGACACATTACCCCAATTTAATCATCTCAAATACACACTTGCTTCTGTTGTGTGGGCTGAAACACATAATGGTATCTTAGTCTAACGAGTTAAAAATATTGGGCTACTACGCTATTAACTAGGGAGTTTTTTTTTCAAAACATTGTCACTTTTCTGTCCGTTTGTGACGTGTTCACTCCTGCGCATATACCGCCTATTAGTTGCGTCATGTCCTCCTGTCTCTCCGTTTTTCGGAAGTTTTAGCGCTGTTCCTACGGCGTAGATTCCCAAGAAATTTTGTATTTGATTGTGCTTCTAAGAAAATATGTTAAAAACTCCAAATTTTGTTTTAAAATCTGACAAAGTATCAGAGATTTCACCAGAAGACCTATGCACATTTTACTGTTGCAAGCGACATAGGCGAACCATAAAATTATTTTTGTGAAACACTCAGTACTTTTATGTAATTGATATTTACATGCTTATCAACAATAAACACTGAACGCGCTGTTGCATTTCCACCGCGAACCTTCAAAAATAATAAGTTGTTCGTTGCTTTTTATAAATTTTAGTTGTTTTCCTGAATTCTTACATTTAAAAATTAAATAAATGTCTGAAACAAAAAAGAAGTGTCTATAGATTCATATACTCATATTAAAACCGAGCGTGTGTGTGTGTGCGTATTATTAGATTATTAGATATAATGATATTACTTTAGAAGCTAAATCACAAATTATATTGATTTGTATAATTTCCTTTGGTTGAAAATCGTCTCACCATAATTTATTTATCTTCACATCTAAGCCAACAAACATGTTACTATCTGTATTGTAAAACAATGCAGGAGCATATAAACGACGTTTGTGAATGATCCATGAGAGGGATTCCAAATCTAAACACGTGAATTATTGAATTAAAAGAATATAAAACAGTATACTTCTGTTTCCTAGTGATGCCATGAGATTCATATTTGACAACGTCACTGAAACTGATTTAAAACTTTGTCAGCATCAACAAATTAACTGCTTCTTATTTTGAGTATTTAATGTCAAAATACTCCTACGTGTTTTGGAGTAATCGCGAACTTCAGGGAGCTTACACCAATGTTGTTGAAACGTACAGCACTAAAATAGTTTTACAATGATTATACATATCAAATATGCAGTTTTTAGTTAAAATGCACATCATTTAAAATTTATTACAAAATTATTGTTGTTTATGAGTTGTCTCCTAAAACACTTCAGAAAACAAACAAAACGCAACATATGGGGAAGGATCTAATTCGAATCGAAAGAAATAGGTATTTGCAGAACAAGAAACTAATTGATAAAGAAGACATCCTGTAACCAACAACAAATAATTTTATAATACATTTAAAATATTGTACATTTTCGCTAAAGTATTCATTTGATATGTACAATTGTTGTAAAAATATTTTATTGCTGTGTGCTTTAACAACTTACATATAAGCTCCATGAAGTTGGCGATTACACCGAAACATGTAGTAACAAATTAATATTAAATACACATTATACGGAGTAGTACGTTTGTTGGTGCTGATAAAGTTTGAAGATCAATTCGCGATGCATGGAAAGAATAATATGAAAAGCACTGAAACTATTTGTAACAACACACCTCTTCGTACTTGCAGGGAAATTTTGTTTCTCATTAGTAGAACCGGTAATATCATCTGATAATTTCACAAGACGTATATTGCAAACATATTTAAACTAGACTACGATTAGTTGAGTAAAGAGAGACCAACTTGATGTCACTTGCTTTATTATTTCTTTATATAATGCTCAACATGTTTAGGATGTTAATACATCCATCCTCAGGAGCTTGCGACTTATGTGTTGAGTTATTTCGTGGGTTACATTGATCTGGTTCGATGTGTGTTGGTGTTACGTTGTGGTATGGTTGTGGTGGTGTGGTATCCGTATGCAGGCTGAGGCAGCTTGCGACTTATGTGTTGAGTTATTTCGTGGGTTACATTGTGCCTCAGCCTGCATACGGATACCACACCACCGCAGCCATACCACAACGTAACTCCAACATACATCGAACCAGATCAATGTAACCCACGAAATAACTCAACACATAAGTCGCAAGCTCCTGAGGATGGATGTATTAACATCCTAAACATGTTGAGAATTATATAAAGAAATAATAAAGCAAGTGACATCAAGTTGGTCTGTCTTTACTCAACTATCAAGATGATGCACAGTCCAATAAACATAAGAATAGACTACGATTAGTTGAATTGTCCTGTTGTTGGACTGACAATTTCAGTCTCAGCAATTCAATTCGTTTAATTACTGTGCAATTCTATACTAATTGTTGTGCTGAATTAATTGGTCTAATTCTTACTTACAAAGACTGCACAAGTACAGGAGAAAACAAAAAGAGGGCAAGGCTAAGACCTAAAACGAGGCATTCAAATCAATCTAAATTAAAAATAATAAGAAAGAAAGAAAGAAAACGAAAATATAACGAAAGAAAAAGAATAAGATAATTGAGGTAATGGCGGTGATGGTGGTGGTGATGATGTTCATGATGTAATTATCCCTAAAACCTTGAAATAAACAATAGGTTTGTTTTAAGACACTGAAATCAAACAGCTTCGTTTAGGGTTACACTTAACCTTTACATTCTGTCATTCAAATAGAGAAGAAATGGACAGGCTTATTACGGCTAGCCAGTATCATATACCTCAATACACAATGCAATACCAACATTTGTTATTGCTAGTAACCAAATAAATGTAACTAAATTACTCCATGTGGCAAAGTCCCTATTGAAAAACGAACAGTTGCTAAGTTAGTCAAGCAATTCACAACAGTTTCACTAAATACATAGGTTCATCACCGTGATCACAACAGGTTTCCACTTCTCTGTATACCGAGCCCGATGACTGCAGTCCACACTCTTGAAACTTACATGGTTAAAATCCAGTTCAATATTATTCTACCATTCATGCTACGGTTTTCCAAGTGGTCTCCTTCCTTCAGTTTTATCACTAAACACTGAATGCATTTCTCTTTTCCGTCCCATGCGCGCCCTATGCATCGCTCATCTTGTTTTCCTTGGCTTTATCATAGTACTTTTATGCGAGCGGTCAGTCATGGATCTCTTCATGATGTGCTATAATTCTGTCCAGATTCCTGTCACTGCCTCCATCTTACACACAAGCTTGCCCCTCTCAGCATCTTGTTCTTTAACACCC
>Ga0123355_10017305_pt1 | contig 11387 bp, 6 predicted proteins | sample TergutEmb28metaG_3_FD_89872 | JGI IMG/M metagenome (GOLD analysis project Ga0123355, IMG submission 89872) | Embiratermes neotenicus P1 segment gut microbial communities from Petit-Saut dam, French Guiana - Emb289 P1 | ecosystem: Host-associated > Arthropoda: Insects > Digestive system > Gut ...
ACTCCCCCCCACCCCCCACCCCCCCCCCCCCCCCCCCCCCACCGTTTTGTAAAAAGGGAGCAGTCCGCACAACAACCGTTACAGGCGGAGCAAAAAACAGATTTTCGTGAAACTTTCCTCTTTATTGCAAATCCACTATTTGTGCAATAAAAATGATAACAGGAACTTTTTGAACTATTAAAATGATATTCTGACAGCTCAAGTAGTTTATATGCAATCAAAAATAAAGTTACTTGAAATCCGTTTTTGCTTCTCCAGCACAACTGTAGTTTTGTGTGTTTACAAAATAGGGGCGACATCTGTTTAAGTCTCAGCAACACATTTTAGCACACGACAAATCTGTTACACCCTCGATAACAAATTTTAAACTACGGGGTATCCGCTTATGATCTAGTGCCAATTTCCGGATGCCGCGTTTCAACTGTTCACTAGTTGCTGCTGTTAATGCTAAATCCCACACTCCCCGTGTCTCACCATAGTTTCGACTCCAAAAGATTACCCTCAACACGGGGCATTTTTCATGTACGTTATCTCAATAAGTGCCAAGTTATTAATTAAATTAACAAGCATCATGATCTACATTTGAATCCTTCTCAGCTAGCCAACAAATTCTCTGACTTTATGGAATATGATGGTTCGGAAACAAAAGCCCACTATCATACCTAGTCACGTACCAGCTCAATCAAGTGCATGCCCTAACACCGCGTTTCTGCAATATGGACATTTACATTTTTGGATAAAATCCTCGTCCATTTAATTGCCGCAATACGAGTCAGTACTTGATGCATCCCATACTGCACCCCGTGGGCATAACAAAGCTTCAAATTCTGGAAATTTCTAAGCCCTCTTGTTACATACTTTTTCTTAAGTCCAAATGTCCTCCTCGCCATTCTTTTCTGTGATACAATCAAATTCATGTTCATCACACACGCACCACTAATGTAATGTAAGAACTCGTTACTAATAAAAAATGAACGTTTTCCCTATAAACGACATGAACGCTTGAGGAGAACTGAAGATACAGCTCGGAAATAGATGGCGGAGATGAGTTGTTAGTCTTCACGCCCCGGCCGATTTATTTCCGGGGAGAGAGCCACCAGAACCCACCGAATACGACGCTGGGGGAACCCTGAATGAAGGCTTTGGAGAAGAGAAAAATCTTTACAACCCGAGAATAGAACTCATTCCTAATAACTGACTTGAAAGTATCCTTTGCACGACACAGTGTATGCATACGGCCGGCCGGACCAAGCGACTGGTTACGGCGCTACGGAAGGACGGTTATGGACCACTCTCCCTACAGTTCCGATCTTGCGCCCAGTGACTTCCATCTCTCTGGGCCTCTTAACAAGCACCTGGTTGGTAAGCGATTTGCATCAGACGCCAACGTGAAGAAAACTGTCCCCTCCGTCACAGGCACTTGATTCCGATTTTTTCTGCATAGGAATTAACAAGCCGTGCTGCCATGGTGGGTCGAATTCTTTACTGTCAATGATGACTGTGTGAAGGTGTGATTATGTTACGGAGATCAGTGTTAGCCTACTGCCTTGTCAGTTCTTTATAAAGGCCTATTCCAGTTACACATTAAAATGTACATAATGCTGAATGTGGTGTCTTCACACAAGTGAAGAAACTACATTACACAAACATCAAATCTTTGGTTAAAGAGTGGCACGTGTGCCGCTCCCATTCGGTAAATGCATATTACAGTTCGGGATGCAGTGTTAACAAAACTGGCTTGGTAGTGCTCTACGTAACACTTGACTTCATTCTGTGATGGATGAAATGCGTGAAAATGATTCAACTCTGTAAATACGTATTTCAACTTGTTTACGCAAAACACGAAGTTGTACCGACTATAAATTGGTAAATTTAATGAAACTCTCCAATATAAAATTTAAAGAAAATCCGTTCAGCCGAAGAGTTGTTAGACCCGCATATAGAGACAGACAAGGCGAAAGAAAGTTAATAGTGCACTTTTGCACCTCCAGTTCCGAAGTGGCCAAAAAGACAGCCCATTTTTGTCCAGTGCCCCCTCCCCCCACTTCATCACTTCTGTTCTTCACCATAGACCATCAGGCGGCGAAGGGTGACATCATCGCCACCAGCACAACGGAAGGAGCGCACCAAACTCCACATTGTTCCCACAACAGCTACCAACTACGACATTTCGTTTCCACAAACCGGCGAAAATGCACGCGATGCACTTAGTCTATGAAACCCAGTTGTACTGCAAAGCGAAAACGGAACGGCTTATGACATCAACTTCCATCTAACTAAATCACAGCCATGGTGGCAGAACGTCAGGGCCACAAATCCATCCACGCCCACTTTCACCTTTACCTCACAATGACTTCGGCTCCATTTACCGTACTGTCATGCAAATTAACATATTGACTAAATATTCCGTACTGGCACACGGCCCGTCGAAATTCAATACTGCAAACTTCCAAAAAAAACAATACATGTTTCATCACGGTCGTACCTATTTGCACGAAGCCAGTGTTTCTCACACTGTGTACCACGGACAGCTGCCAACCCGGCAAAGTAATAAAACAACCATCAATATAAGTTTCGTCTTCTGGAATATTACGTCGTGCAGATGTTCCGATGGTCCAGCTGCAGGACTGAGGCAGCAGAATGCTTCGAAACGTCGGAACACTTCCACCAGACACCACGGTGTCACATATCAGAGGACAGCAAACTTCACAGTCGCCACTGAGACAATTAAATCCCAAAAGTTGTAATACTCGCTGCTTACACTTCCATCAGAAGTCTGCGAAACGTTGCATAAGGCGCAGCATTCTGTTATCAACAGCAACACTTCCCGGAAAGGCTGACATTGCAATATGTACTCAAGAACAGTACCTTACTCCACTGTGTCGTAACCTATTCTATAATTTTAACATTGACGGAGGAACACAGGCTGACGCTGTTTGAGAACAGAGTATTGTGGAGAATATTTGGGCCTAAGAGGGACGAGATAACAGGGAAGAGGAAAAAACTACATACAGAGAAGCTTTATAATCTGTACCCCTCACCAAATGTTATTCGGGTGATTAAATCGAGACCAATATGGGAGGGGCATATAGCACGTATGGGGAGAGGAGAGGTGCGTACAGGGTTTTGGTGGGGGAACATGAGGGAAAGAGACCACTTGGAAGACACAGGTGTAGATGGGAGGGTAATACGAGGGGTGCTGATAAATCCTTAGCCCGATGTCGTAGGACGGAATCGATAGTGTCGTTGGAAAGAGGCGTCTGTTCGTGTGCGGAATTGCAAGTCTTTTCTTGTTATAGAGGCTGAAAGGAAGCATGTCAGGCGACGCGCGCGATTTCAACAACATGGACACGCGAGCTGTCACCAAGTTTTTTTCCCCTGCAAGGCAAGGCGCCGAAGAAAATTCACGCCATTCTGACAGAAACATTAGGGGAACATGCACCATCGCAAGCCACCGTCAAAAATGGGTGGCCTAGTTTAAATGCGGTGATTTTTCCACCTGTGATGCGCCTCGTCCTGGACGACGCAAAAGTGATCACCCCGGAGATTACTGATCAAATTCACGAGCTATTCTTGGAAGACCGCTGGATTTCGGCTAAATCAATAGCCGAGCAATTGGGCATCTCACGTGAGCAGGTTGGGTCCATCATTCATGAAGATCTGGATATGCCGAAGCTCTCCGCGAAGTGGGTCCCGAAATGTCTGAACGCGGATCAAAAACGTCAACGGTGACAGTCATCTGAGCAAATACTGGAATTTTTTTCGGCGCGATCCTAATGATTTCCTGTCGCGATTGGTGACCATGGACGAAACCTGGTAATATCACTATGCCCCGGAGACAAAACAACAACCAATGGAGTGGCGACATAGCGGCTCACCCCGCCCCAAAAAAATCCGAGTGCAAAAATCCGCTAGAAAAGTTCTCGCCTCGATTTTTTGGGATCAAGACGGCATCCTCCTCATTGATTATCTTCCAAACGGCCAAACTATCATTATCGAGTATTACTCATCTCTGCTGGTGCAATTGGAGGACATTTTGAAGGGAAAACGCCGCGGGAAGGTCACCAAGGGGGTCTTGTTCTTGCACGACAATGCCCCGGCTCACCGAGAACTTGTAACCCAGAAGAAACTGGCCTACCTGGGCTTCCAATGTCCTGATCACTCACCCTATTCTCCGGATCTGGCCCCGTCGGACTACCACCTGTTCCCTGGACTGAAAAAACATTTGAAAGGTCGCCATTTTTCGTCCGACGCGGAGGTCACTGACGCCGCGGAGTCCTGGTTGCACGGACAACCTTCTGAATTGTTTTTGAGTGGCTTGCAAAAGTTAGAGTAACGGGCTAAGAAGTGTACTGAGCTTCGTGGGGAGTATATTGAATAAATCCCGAGTCTGGTCGCTGTAGCTTGTTTCCTTCATGGGCGGGCTAAGAACTTATCAGCACCCCCTCGTATTAAGATGGATCTTCAGGAAGTGGGATAGGAGGCACGGTCTGGAATGATCTGAGGATAGGTACAGGTGATGATGGGCTTTGTGAAAGCGGCAATAAACCTTCAGGTTTCATAAAATGCAGGGAATTTCTTGACTAGCTGAGAACCGTCCAGATTCTAAAGAAGGACTCTGCTCCACGCAGGCAGTAAGTTAGTTAAGTACGTCATAATCTACTTCTATTCATCACCACATTCTCAAACAGTGACAGGACGACCGCCTTGTACTTTTTAGGAACATTCGCACCGTCGCGAAAGCGCCTTTTATCGTCGCCATGTCTATCACTCCACATGCGTTACCGCGGCACTCACGGGACGGATTTTCGTGGTTTCATTTCGAGGACTTTTATGAAAATCTGTCCAGAAAATCCAGAACATCCGATTTTGGCTAAAATATGACAAAAATATAGGGCACTTCACGTAAAGACCCAAGTAAGTCTTATCGTGACCGGCCACGTATTCGCCATAAAAGCGTTCTCTGCGAATGGAATGCTTATTAGGCAGTCCTCATGTCCATGTCTGTCCGTTTGCATGCACGTATCAGGGCGAAGCCCACTGGGCAAATTTACGTGCAATTTGATACTGTGGTCTTCATAAAAATCTGTCGAAGCATTCCAAGTTTTCTTTAAAAAAAGGGGGGGGGGGGGAACATCGTGCACTTCACGTGTATAACTAGGCACGATTTATTGCTGCCGGCGGCACTAAATTACCGCAACGAGCTCTTTTCGAATGATATGGTGTCAGCACGTTAACACAGACGAGTAAAATATACACATTATACGAACGCGACGTGTCACGTTACGTTACATGGTAACAGAGCCTATCTTGTACATACAATTACGCAGTGTACCGTCTCACTACACAAATGAGGTCTGCCGAGTATTACACAAAGTAAACTTTTTCCTGCACACGGCATGGGGGGAGTGCAGGTACAGTTGCAGTTTTTATTACCGTCGGCACTTGATTTGGTCAGCTTCACGCAAAGGCCACTTTACCCTGGGTAACCACTGCGTGGAAGACTGGGTGATATCCAAAGCCGGTCTGGACAGTGTGGAAAATCGAATAATTCCTTGCTACAGCCGAGAATTGAACCACGATTTCTCGGCTGTGGCTAATAAAAAAAAAAAAGGGAAACCCAATACTCGGGCGTAGAATGCAGCGTCAAACTGTTCGTTTCACGCAGATACCAAAACAGGCTGTAAATGACGTTCCGTTAATACGACCAACACAACTGCACTACGCTCGTCGGGCAGTTTTTCTACCCAGTAAACGTAAGATTCCTCGGAACAACACCCTTACGTAACATCTGTAGACACTTTCTGGTGTGTGTGTGTGTGTGTGTGTGTGTGTGTGTGTGTGTATATATATATATATATATATATATGTTTTCGCTATCAAAGAGCAAATATGAAGATCGGATAAAGGTAAAGCTTTCCTCCGCAACGCCGAAAATATTTACCCTGCGCACTCTCTGGTACACCAGCCTACGGCTAAGCGCACAGAAGCGGTTTCAATCGCTGCGACAATAGTGGCAATTTAAGTACCTGGCAATTCTGCGTGAGGCCGCGCACTACAGCGACAGTCTACGCGTACTGACTCAGTTATATGAGTTTCTCAAACTGGGTTCCGAAAGACGAAAACGCGCAATGGCGGAAGAGTTTTATTGGCGGTCCTAAATTTGTACATACAAATTAAAATTCGTGTGGCCACATTCGACACAAATGATTCCGTCACTAACAGCATGCAATCAATCTCTAGTCAAGTCAGTCAGCACAGCCCCCCATAAGAACTGATGTGTCAGGCGAAATCATTGGGTTATCGATCAGTCTGAGGTTAGCCGTTGATTTATGTACATGTAACTTCATAAGATAGAAACAAACGCTGGTTTTTACTCTTATATTTGAATTACTGTGGACAGGCAGAGGTTCCGCGCTACGTTCTGTGTATTTGTTAGGGTTCTGCGAGCTAAAATAGACTGAGAAGCATGGGGTAATTTCATGTGCTGCAAGAGACGGCACTTATGTGTCCATTGTTACTTCGGTCTCGAAAAACTGAAAGAAGACAGCTATGTTCGGCACTTCGATAACGGGTCAAAGATTACTAAAAAAAATTCTAGTTTCTACAAGAACACCAGAGTCGTGGGGGAAAAAAGGTACTATTAACCTCATCATGTATGTCAGTTTGCACTTCCGCGTGAAACTAACTTCCCAGTGGACGGATTTCTGTGACTTATTATATTGAGAAATTTTATTACAATTCTGTCGAGAAAATTGAAATTTGGTTAATAGCGGACAAAAATAGCACGCACTTTTCGTGCGATCTGTTACTGTTACTAGGATAAAAACCGTTCGGTAAAAATACAGCCAACATATTTATTTATATGCACAAGACCGCACTCTCACTAGCAAAGGGCGTTTACTGCATACGGTGAGACTGCAGGGATTGTCGCCTGTGCATTTGTACAAGCAGTCGTCAAGCGACAATCGTGTCGCCCTTGAAACGGAACATGCTGCGACTTTTTCGTCGCCACGATTAAATAAACAGTCGCCCGAGCGCGGTAAGTTGAACACATCTACAATACAGCCATCGCCTGCCAGCCGTGGGCTGTCACGTTCCTGAAACCACTGTGGTTCGCGAATTTATAAGAAGCCTGGGGTTAGGGAAAATGCTGCTGCTGCCGCCGCCAACGTTCATCTAAACCAAAGATAATCGCACCTTCAGTAAAAACACACAAAAAAAAGTCAATAGCACGTTTGAAACAAACACGCACAAATGAGGATCAAAAAAGGCCCTCACAATGGCTATCTGGAAGATACACAACTGGATTCGCTTGCTTATACAGCTCTGCACAGCAGGAAGACATGAGTTTGTTTTCCCCGTGTTCACACAACAGCACGTTTGGCAAAATGAATACAAATGGAAAGCCACGGATAATAGAAATATTGACGGGTAAAGGTAACGCTGTCCCTGTGCTTAATGACGCAACACACGATGAAGGCACATGAGAAAGTGGAGGTATGGATCCTCACACTGTAAACTTTAGAGGTAGAAATCAGCTTCACGCTCCGGCTGCTTCACCCCGGGTACCCCCTGAAACGGGGCTGGGTTGACCTCACAGACGGTCCGTGTATCTTGGACAGTATTTGGAGGGAGATGGAGAGACAAAGAGAGAGGGAGAGAAATAAAAGAAACGCCCTCATCTCTGCTACGAATCACAGTGGTGGGCAAAAACCGTGGGTAATGAACCTCTGCTGGTTTGTGCCGTAGAACCGTGGAACCTCACGCAGAACCCCAAAACAATTTATGCCCCACTGAATTATGAGTGTGTGTGTGTGTGTGTGTGTTACACCTTCTAAACACCTTGTGACAATACAGTGCAATCTGAACCTCCGAATGTTTTCTAAGTCGACATGGATTATCTCACGGATATATTAATGCTATGGTCTTACATGGATGTAACGACGCACAATTTGTTTGCCACATGCCAATCGGAACAACCTCCACCGTAAAAAATTACACTCTCCGTCAATTCCAGTGTAAGAAACACACATATATACTATGTGGGAAAAACGAAGTGTTGTTTCAAGTTAAAACTGGTGCTACACACGTACTTGTGACTTATCTAAAGACGTCGCAATATATACTGACGAATCGTAAGGCGAATAATGAACGATATGGAACGGATACTCAGGTATGCGGTTGTGCCTTAATGACAGTACCAACCCAGAATTCGCCTAGGATGGGAAATGTTATGCGCCTGATGCCTTCAACACAACTACTACTGTGCTGTTAATAAATCTTGCATACGAGAAGTTAACGTTATTCATGCCCTGCATTTTCTTTCTTTCCATATTATAAACCAACAAAAGTCACTAATTACAATACAATAAAACATCATAAAATACAGTTCATATGAGGTTCCAAATCCTACATGTTTCGATACAAAGAGGCCATCTTCAGGGAGTTTACAAAGGATCGTAATTCCAACACGTATTTCAGGCGCTAGTCGTCCTCGCTTCAATCATAAAAATTACGAGATTGAGGGAACCTTATTTTCAATGCCGCACATGAGGCCCTGTGGGCACCAGGGCGTAAAACGCAATTTCGTAACTGTTCGTACCACAACGCTGCACGGTCTTGCTGCTAATGTACCATGCAATGGAACACGTTTTAAGAGAGTAAAGCCCGTACCAGATCCTTCTCTCCTATGGCCTTGGTAAATACACTTCCCACCGACTTGAAAATTTGCCAAAGAGCTCTTGGCCAAGAAGCAAGCAGGCAACAGAGCGACCGAACTCTTCACCAGGTTGAACCAGTCTTTGAAACAAGAAGTCACACGAAAAGCAGTAGGCCAAGACATATGAAATTCATACGAGAACAAGACACAGCTGCTGAAAACAAGCGTCCACAGAGCTGATCTTGACCGTAAGTAAGTGTGCACATGACCCCTTCTTTGAGCAACTGTGCTGCTTCACCAAAAATACTGTCGGTAAAAAACGTCATTAATCCCACACTGTTGCATCCCACCGAGTGCTCATTTACGTGTTTGTAGTTTATTTAGCGATGTTGTCAACAGCTCAGGCTCGGGTCGGTTTAAGGTTATCAAAATTCGTAAGACAGCCTGTTTTATCATATTTTGTATGTAAAATTTTAAACTTCTCTATTCGCCTTGTCAATTCATGACTACTTCCAAGTAGGGCCACCCAATTGTATCTCAACTGGCAGTGTTCTGGATATACAGAGCCCGAAAAATTGGATGTCGGTGAATAATGAACTGCAAAGGATGTGGAACACATCTGTTGTCAGTGAAGGGTTACTATCCCAGTATCTGCCTGGACGGCCTTCAGTAAAACTACGAAAAACCTCACTCGAAACAGTCAGAATCTTGGCTCATATACGAAATGGACACCACCCAAACACGCGTCAAAACCCGTCACGGCTACAGCCACCTTCTTCGGTTTGTTCTTTACACGGAGACAGTTAAATAACAAACACAACATTAATTTACTGTAACATATCTGACGTAAACACCGTCTGCAGTCCCGTAACATCAAATATGAATACGAACCGTGCAATGCTGCTCGCACTGTAAACAACACTGCATGTACGTCATATTCACGAACAGCAAAACATTTTTGTAAAATGTATAAAACCCAACAAATGTGCCTATATAATGATGCATTTTTATTTATTATATGTTCACCAACATGTTTCGGCCAGTAATCCGGCCACATTCAGAGTGACGATACAAGTTAAATATGTCACCTTCACTTCACAGTATTCCATAATATTAAAAATATATACAATTTCGGTTAAAATTTTACTTTTGAATATTAATGTAAAATAAAACAGGATAAAATGGCTAATTACAAAACAGTGGAAGTTAAAATTATTTAGTGTGTGTGGAGTGATGTATACAGCAGTCATATGTTGATTTCTAATCAAGAGTGTAGGTGAAATGTTGTCTGTGTGGTGGACTGCCGGAGTTCCGAGCAGTGCACCACAAATCTAATTAATGCATGGAATATGGAACATATTCGAAAGCCAAACATATATATTCGTTATACTAACCACGTGATTCCGGTTCTAATAACACGGCTAACATAGGTGCAATTTGAAGCATTTAAGGAGTCGTGACAGAAGCTATTACACATACCAGAAATAAGGGTTGTTTAATGAAAAACTTCAAAATGACTTCAATTTAGAACTAAAATACGTGTCACGAAGGTTCAGACAACTAGTATTCTGGAAACATAAAAATGTGTGAAATTACACAAAACTTCTTTGCATTATAACATTCAAAACAAAGTCTGAAAATACGAAACGGTGAATATTCATACAACGATATATCATCAAATATTACGAGACTGCGGGGATGAAACCTTTAGTTATACGCACTAAACACATAGTTCATATATAAAAAACCATGCGGGTGTAAAGCATTGCTACTCTGCGGTCTGTCTTTTGTCTTCAGCCAGTGGCGTAAGATAACAGGTCGCAGGTCCCACGCGACTCGATGACCGGGGAGTACCTCTATCAATAATTATAGGCCGGCCCGTATAATTATTAACGAAGGCACACCCATCTCTCTCAAAATACTGTCTTCTATCAGAGGAATGGAACACAAGCCGAAATAACACACCACCAAAATTTAGTATTCTGCGCGGTTTGGTGGTGGGGGTGGGGGAAAGCTGCGTCACGAGGTTTGCGGGGTCCTTGTCAATGCCACTGCCTACAACCCCCGAAATTAACACCGAATGAGTCAAATGTTAACATTTCCGGTGTTCAGTTTGCACGCACTACAAACATTTCCTAAGTACGAATAATTTTATTCAAATTCATACCGTTGTGTGTATTACGATTAGATACGTACTATACTGTCAAACACAGCACTTTAATGCTATACAACAATGTGCTACATGCTTCGGTTGATCAGAACCATCATCGGGCGCTATTATTACAACAATTTAAAATTCAAGTATATTTTGCAATCGTGCAATTGCATAGTTAGTGAGATGTCACTAATATATAAATACTTATCAAAATAATAAATAGTACGTGAGATCTCGCCTAACGAAGAAATTGCATGTTGCAAAACATAAAATGCCTTATACTTTTGTAATAATGTGCCCGATGATGGTTCTGATGAACCAAAATACGTAGCACATTGTTGTACAGCATTAAACTATTGTGTGTGGCGGGATCCTAAATTTGTGTTTTGCCCACTACTTTCTCATAGTAGTACCGGGGTGCTGATAAGTCCTTAGCCCGACCGGGAAGGAAACAAGCTCGGAAGCACGTCAGGGACGCGCACGACATCAACAACATCGAGGCGCGAGCTGTCATCAAGTTCCCCCCCCCCCCCCCCAAGGCAAGGCGCCGAAGGAAATTCCCGCCATTCT
>Ga0123355_10017306_pt1 | contig 11387 bp, 9 predicted proteins | sample TergutEmb28metaG_3_FD_89872 | JGI IMG/M metagenome (GOLD analysis project Ga0123355, IMG submission 89872) | Embiratermes neotenicus P1 segment gut microbial communities from Petit-Saut dam, French Guiana - Emb289 P1 | ecosystem: Host-associated > Arthropoda: Insects > Digestive system > Gut ...
TGCTTCACTTAGTCTGGGGAACTTTTCTCATAAGTAAGTAAAGGCAGCTTCTTCTTGGTTCATGGCCTTTACAAAATTTTTCATCAGACCAAGCTTAAAATGCATGGAAGGCATTAAAATTTTACTCGGTTACACTAGTGGTTGATTTTCCACATTCATGATTCCTGGTTCCAGAGATTTTTTGGCAGGCCAATCCCTTCTTGAGTAATGAAGAGACCGAGCTCTGCTGTCCCATTCACAAATGAAGCTGCAATATTTTGTGAATCCTTGTTGTAGTCCAAATAGTAAGGCAATCACTTTTAGGTCACCACTGATTTGCCATTTGAATTTATCGTAATTAATAGCTTCCATTAGATTCTTCAAGTTCTCATATGACTCCTCCTTATGCACCGAACAACCAACAGGAATAGAAGGTAGGGTGTTGCCACTGTGAAGGAGAACTGCTTTGAGAGCCAACTGAGATGCGTCTATAAAGAATCGCCAGTCCAGAGCATTGTGATTAATATTGAGTGTTTTCATCAGGCCATCAATATCAGTGCAAGCAACAAGGCCGTTTTCCATTTTAAAGACCTGAACTAGATCTTTGTGCCTTTTATGATACACTGAAATTCTGACATTTTCTTTCATTACTCACCGTCTGGGAGCACGTTCTGACACATGCATCCCTTCCCAAATAACTATTTTTAGCATTAAGCCACACTTCATGTATCATGACAACCAGAAGCAAGAATTGAATTCTAAGCCCATAGTTGGTCTCAGCACTTTAAATTGAACAGGAATCGGCTATGTTGGTTACGGATACATTTTGTATGTTGACCAGTGTAATTCTGTCAGCTGCAACGATTATAATCTGTAGTAATCCATGGCTTTTGGAATGGATTAGAGTAGGTCCCCAACACCACGGATTAATATGTAAACAAGCGTGTTAGTCGAAAGAGGTAATGTAATGCTTCGCAAAGTGTGTGGTAATGCAGTTTTCTTTGGAATACCGTAAAATAATTAATGTATAGTATCTGAGATTAGTCGGTTTCTGTGTAAATTTATGCGTGTGAGGATATTTGAAGTACGTGGAAGAAACAGTACAATGTTTACAGGGGATTTTTTGATGAAAGTGAGGTGTAACGTGGTGAAGTTTATGCTAGGTTTGAGGCTGTCGTTGGGGTGCTGTAATGTGTGTTCCGTCGACCGTCACGTTCGTGGAAGGCATTTGGATTCTGAAATGTTGGCCTTGCGTCTTGTTAGCTCGTATTGCGTTTTTATGTTCATTTAATTTTGTTGACTTAGCTAACATGAATTAAATTTGCTGTTATTTTAAATGCCTGTGATGTAACAGTAAGACGCATTTTGCTGGCTTCAGAGTTATTGCAAGCAAGGCACACTTGACCCTTACTTTCTCACCACTAATCGTCGTCCTACCAATCCTCTTAACATTGTGTGCTGGCACTGATATGCGTGATTCTGTTTCCTGCTGTATGTCCCCGTTCTAATGAACACACACTGATTATATGCAGTTTTAACTGGTGTGTTGTCCATTTTTCAGCGTATCTGTGACGCGTAATAAATCACAATGAAGGATGTTATAGATGTGATGCAACTCCAACGAGACAAGAATAGACAATTCCCAGCCATAGACTACACGGAAACGGAGAATGGTTTCATTGCAATGAGATACATATTTGAATGTGGTAAGGACATTAATTGTTTTTAATTGGATGAGAGGGGTAGAAATTTATCTCATGTGATTGACTTGTGAAATGCATATAAAATTTGGTTGCATGTGCTACAAGAACATGTGTTATTTTCGTAGCAGTACTTAACAGTTGCATTTGTTTACTGGTAATCACTTCCAAGCACAGTTGAATATGAAATTGAAGCAATGTTCAAGATTGCACATGCTGAAAAATGATTATTGGTGTCTGAATTTATGGCACGTTATTCACACATTCAGGAACAGAAACCATCTTTTAAGTTGCAGTGATGGATGAATAAAACTTTAAAATTAACCACTCCATTTATCAGTTCACCCATAACTGACATTTGTAATAAATAACTGTCCAGTGGTGTATTTCCTGCTGGATTGAAATTTTCAGGAATAAAGCTTTTGTTTGAAATGGGAACAGAACCATTATATCTAATTTTAGACCTATTTCTTTGCCAATATCTTTTTCTAAAGTCGTTGAAAAGGTTATATATTGAAGGTTATATCAACCAGTAAGCCAAAATAATATATTAGTAAATGAACAGTATGGCTTTAGAATTAATTCATCAACACTAAAGGCCTCTTATACACTAATTAACAATATTCTGCTAGCAATGAATAATAAATTAACAGTTAGTGGAATATTCTGTGACATGGAGAAAGACTTTGATTGTGTGAATCATGATAGATTATTGTTGAAGATGGAAGTTTACAGAATTGTTGGTAAAGCCTATACTCTGATAAAATCCAATTTCAGCGATAGATATCAGAGATTACTGATGGATAATTGACATTACTATAGTATTTCCTCCAATTGGGTGAAAGTTAAACGCGGCATCCCTCAGGGTTCAGTACTTAGTCCCTTGTTTTTTTTTCCCCCCCCTCTCTATACAAATGACCTACCAAAAATTATAAGGGATTTATCTCCACCATTTCTAATTGCTGATGATGCCAGTGTACCCATCTCAAAACCTAGTCCTACTGATTTCATGAACAACTTTAACTGAGTATTTTTAAGTATAAATGACTGGTTAAACATTAATTTATTATTATTAAACTTTGACAACATATGTAATGTACAATGTAGAACTGAATAGAGTAATGAAATTAACATAAATGTAAGCCATGGGAATAAACTGCTGCTACTCATGGCATCAGATTTCTTGGATTAATCATTATCATGGAAAAATCATACTGACCAATTAATGTCTGAAATAAGTAAGGCATGTTATGTATTCAGGGCTGTCAAATCTTTCAAGTCACAAGAAACATTAAAGATGATTTATTTCTCTTATGTTCATTGTATTATGACTTGTGGTATATTTTTTGGGGTAACTCATCCTGTAGTAGCACTATTTTTAAGATTCAACAAAGAATAGTTAGAGTAATTACAAATTCTCGAAGTAGAGATTCTTGTTGAGGATCATTTAAGAAAGTGAATATTCTTCCACTACAGTCACAATATATATTTTCCCTTTTATTATTTGTCATTCAGAACAGGACTCTATATAAATCCAATTTTGAGATGCAGGGTATTAACATGAGATATAGTACTTATTTACATCCTGTACATCAAGTTTAACCCTTTGACGCCTAACGACCACTATAGTGGTCGTACCACACCGCTACCTCTAAACGTTGCATTTTATATATTTATTCAACAAATACAGGTACTGAATATTTTAAATGTGGTATATACTGTCCGTTTTTTTCTCTTGAAAATGCAGGTTGTTTCATAATTCTAACATATTTGGTTCCTGTTGTATTCACATTTTATATACAGGTTGTGCTAAAATTAAAAAAAATAATTCCGGCGCCAAAAGGTTAACGACTTTCCATAAAAGAGCTCTCTATTTTAGAATAAAGGTTTTTAATCATTTACCATCTAACAGTATAAATCTGTCTCAAGAAGAAAAACAGTTTAGACTTGCTTTAAAAAGCTTTGTTCTTATGAACTCATTTTATAAATTGGGTGAATATTTTAATTGGAAATTGCCTTTAAATGTATTTTAGAATTACATTCTATAAAAAATTATAACTCAAGTTTATTAACTCTAGATAAATATATGTTGTATTGATTATTAATGTAAAATTGTTGTATTATATTGCATATTAATAGTCAGATTTTATCACATATTGTAAATTAGACATAACTTTTTATAAGCATGAATGTATACATAATATACATAATAATAAATGAATAAAAGACATGGTGGCCAACATTCATGGCTGCCAATGTACTCACAGAAACTGGGAGCATAATGCTAGTTTCCTTTTCTAGCTGCTAAGCATATATGTGCATGTAATAACATGAAACATGTTGGTATTTTCTGTGGAGGAATAAAGTGTTAAGTGCACAGCCTTACTGTCTCCACACACATGCAAATCCAAAGAGTAATGTTAGTTTACACATATACAGGTTAACCTTAGTTTACAGACAAATCCAAATGCTTACTGTGGTCTGTATGCACAAACCTAAGGCGTAATTTTTTTAAGCTCATGGTTCCATGCATCGTAATTCAATATGAATAAAAATCCAACAGTATGCAGATATTTATTCACTGCAAAACTACTCTACATGTTTCGGGCATCACAGCACCCATCATCAGGAGTATTAAAAACTATACCTGCAGCCTCCGGTACAAGTAGTATGACCTGTACTGGAGGCTGCAGGTACAGTTTTTAATACTCCTGATGATGGGTGCTGTGATGCCCGAAACATTTAGAGTAGTTTTGCAGTGAATAAATATCTGCATACTGTTGCATCTTTTGGGTTTTTATTCACACTAAAGCGTAATACTGGTTTACACACACACACACATTCAAAGGTTAATCATTATTTCTGTGAACAAATCCAAGGCCTAACATTGTTTTATATAGACAAATCCCAAGAGTGATCATGGTTTATACACATACACATCCAAAGCCTGACCTGAGTTTACACACACACACACACACGCGCGCGCGCGCAAATCCAAATCCTGAGCATGGTTTCTACACATACGGACCCACAGTCTGACCCCCACTTATACACACAAGTCTTAAAGCTTGTCTCTCTTTGTACGCACAAGAATCCAAGGAACCTTAGTCTGAAGCACACAGATCCAAAGCCCAAACTTGGTTTATATGTGACCTTGTTTTTATACATGCACAGATTCAGAGTGTAACCATGGTTTGTACACACATCCAGAGGCTAACCTGATTTTATACACACACATATACAAAGCAGATAGGCCAGGATAGCATAGTCGGTATAGTGCCTTGCTACGTGCTGGATGGTCCAGGGATCGAATCCTGGTAGTGTTGAGATTTTCCACACCCATCTAGAGGCCAAAGCCTAAACAGTTTTACACACAGATCAAAAGATAACCATGGTTTGTACATGCACAAACCCAAAGAATAACCTTAGCTAATGCACACAAATCCAAAAGCTAATCTTTCCTGTACACCCAAACCGAAAGCCTAACTTTGGTTCATCCACAAATTTAAAGGGTATTTGATCTATACCGTCACAAACCTACAGCATAACTATGATCTAGATCCAGAAAACCCAAAGCCTAACATGAATCCCCGAACACACACACACACACCATAGTTGACAACTGTAACTTGAGTTTCTATGTTACCTGTTATCTGTGCTATCATAATTTGGGAACTGTACATGATGCAGCATGAAAGCAGGCCAAACAGGAAGGCATCTGTTGTGATTACATTTGCATGTTTATTGGTGTTCTTCTGGTTGCAGAAAGAACATTTTAAAGTATTACTGAATGATGAATTTTAGACTTTGAAATTTTAGGGCAAAAATTAATGCATGTTTGTATTTGGTATTATAATGTCAAACATTGTTTAAAAAAGTTAAAAAGAAGAGACCTAATGGGGGACCTAGCCATAGGCTGGAGAATGTTAGTAGTATGGATGTGGAAGAAATATGTTGAGGGACTGTCAGAAACTTGGTACTGAATATTTGGGTTCTTTAAACTATAGAAGTTTTCTTGAGTAGCCAAGGAATTGTGAGCTTTTTGACATTTCAGGCAATATTGTTAACCTCCTGCAATGCTGGCAGTTTGTGAAGAGAATGGAATTGCTGGAGACAGAATTTGGCTTATAGAAAGACCATTAAAGGTATAGGGTACAGTATGGGGACAGCAAAGACCATGTAGAAAAGTTTTCCCTGTATACTATATCATGACTGGGGGGTGGGAATTATTCTTGTTTTATTGCTTAGAATATTGCTGGAAACAGCTTATTTTATAAGTCATTATTATAAATGTTTCCTAGCTGTGTGAATTTAATAATTTTTATCTCTTGACAAGTTATATGCTAGACACAAATTGGTAAGTTACTGATTCAGTACCGGCTGTTTCTTTTTTTTTCTTCTGTTGTGTCTTGGTACATTAACTTTTTGCTCTTTTTGCTTGTTGGCTTCTTTAATGTTACAGCCATCCAAGCTTTTCTTTTATATGTGAATTCTTTCAGGACAAACCATGAATATACTCATGTCTGTGTAGTGTGTGGATTGTGCCAACCCTGAATATACTCATGTCTGTGTAGTGTGTGGACTGTGCTAACCCTGAATATATTCATGTCTGTGTAGTGTGTGGACTGTGCCAACCCTGAATATATTCATGTCTGTGTAGTGTGTGGACTGTGCCAACCCTGAATATACTCATGTCTGTGTAGTGTGTGGACTGTGCCAACCCTGAATATACTCATGTCTGTGTAGTGTGTGGACTGTGCCAACCCTGAATATATTCATGTCTGTGTAGTGTGTGGACTGTGCCAACCCTGAATATATTCATATCTAGTGTGTCCACTGGGACAGACCTGAATGTATTTGTGAAACTAATATGTCCACTGGGCCAAACCTAAATACACTTACATCTTTCCTGTGTCAGTTGGGCCAACCTGGAATATGCCCTTGTCTACCTAGTGTGTCCATTGAACCAGTTCAGAATATATATATCAAGCCACCAATTATATGTGGGATACTGTGGGGTTGTTTGTAGAGTAACAACTACAGTACCAACATATATACAGATATTTATTGAAGTCTTGGTAGTTGTACAGTAGTGATAGTGGTTGCGGCAGGAATGCTGTGATTACAAGTGCGTCAGACTATTTGTCAGAGGGCCACTGTGAGGTGAAGCAGCTCTGTGCTAGTCTGCTGGCTGAGCCGGTTAGCATCAGGTCCCGTGACCATGCCGGTTATGGTCGGCAGAGAGGGCGCAGTGTGGAACTGGGCTGTGGAGTGGCGGGTCCACTCTGGGCAGCGCAGCTGAGCCGTCAAACATTACTCCCTTCTGAGGTGTAGTCAAACAATGTTACTCCTTCCTCTGTTGAGCTGTGAATGTTGGCTTTGGGTTTGGAGGCCTCCTTTTATAGTGTGCTCCCAGTGTTCCTCCTGCTCTGCCTTTGGTTAGCTGGCAGAGTTGTGGGCATGGTTAGGTGAACCACTACTGGCTGCTGATGTGGCATGAAAGGGCCATTTATGGAGTGGAGCATGGAGAGAGCAGCTGTGAGAAAAAGCGTTTGATGGTTATATGGGGTAACAGAGGAAGGAGATGTGCTGTGTGGTAAAGCGGTTGCTGCCATGTGGGTATTCTCACATCACCCCTCTGCAGAGGAGAGGGCTTAGGTGATGAACTGGGAAGTGAACGGTGCTACTGGTGTGCTGGAGAGGTGTGGGGTTGGGCTGGTGGGCTGCTGGGGTCATGCTGAGTCCGTGCAGTGGCAGGCCAAATGGTCAGGAACAATGTGGTGTGGCAGCTGGCTACTGGCGGTTGAATGCCTGGGTAGTCGGTCGGTGGAGATGCACAGAGTGGTCCAGTGGACTGCAGGCAGTACATGCTCCCCGTGCAGCCAGTTGGCCGGAGCTGTGCAGAGAGGTCTGGTGGAGCTGCAGGCGAGTGAGTGCGGCCTGTGCAGCCGGTTGTCCAAAGCTGTGCAGAAGAGTCTGGTGGGACTGCAGGTGGTGAATGCGGCCTGGACGAGCCATGAAATCATTTGTTTCCAGTCTGTTCTGTTCTCATTTCACACCAATGTTAAATATATCTTTGAACATTTATATTTCTGTGCATGTGGAAGTGGCAGCAGATTGTTCTTTCAGGCAAAATAAAAAATATTAGATGAAAAATAGTAAAATCTGAAATACCGATCTTAAAGCATAAAAAATATGGTCTGGGAGATGTGTCATTGTGTGATAAATTTGCATGAAGGAGTACTTCTGTAACATAGTTTCACGTGACATCTTCATTATTTAGTCTTTTTATGTACTTAACGAACATTGAAAGCTCTGGTTTCATTAAATTGGTTACAAGTGTATAGCAAGGGATGTTCACACAATGTTTATGGTGGTACCTGAGGAGATTATTATGCTCATAGGTCAAACTGTGTTTGAAAATCTAGTAGTCAGAAAAATATTTTGGTTGCCCACACACTGTGGTTCTGGCCTTCATCTGGGGCACAAGATTAACTTCTTCCTTCTGTACTGTTGCCAGGGAGAAAGATGGATCAACATTTGCTGACATGTTACTATGGTTTAGGCCTTCAACTGGTGTACAAGATTAATTCCTTCCTTCTGTACATTTGCCAGTAAAAAAGATGGATCATCATTCACTGATGTGTTACTGTGGGTCTGACCATCAACTGGGGCACAAGATTAATTTCTTCCCTCTTTGCTCTTTGTCCTTTACCTACAAGACTGCTTATATTGATGCATATAAAATACGCTGTATCACACTTGTATCTACAACTGTCTTCTTGCAGATGAACCCTTGGATTCAAAACATGTAGAAGACATCAAAAATTAAAAATTAAAATATTAATTTAGAATAGGTGCACTTTGTTGGTTTATATTGTATAGTTATATTACATTGCATGCGCAGAAAACATAAGAAGCTCGATTTTAAGTTTTAATATAGGTGTATTTGTGTGGGGTGTATTTAATTATATTAGCTGTTTTAAAATGGAAAGTAGAAGATACTTTGACATTAGTGCAGGAATATGTTATGACACAAAAACAGTATATCAGTTCTATTCATCTTAATTCTTGGTTGTAGTTCCCATCTCTTATGTACTCCAAGAGACCAAGTGAGATTTCCACAGCTGCAAGCACCAGCTGCCTTGTGAGAAGAGAGTTTCAAGTCACAAGTTGTCAGTTGCTTCTATTGACCAGGAAACTGCAGTTTTGTACCCCTGTTTATGCTTAATTTTTCCCTTCTGATGTTTCAGGTATCAAGCTGGATGCACAGCCACTGACAGTAGCAACAGCTGCCATTTTATATCACAGGTTTTTCAAGGAAACAGACAATGCAGGCTATGACAATTATGTAAGCTGCTGTTTTATCAGTTATTTTTCTCATTCTGTAAAGAAGTAAATGTGGTGCATGCTAGCATAATGTCCATATATAACTCTAATGAAGGTCCTGTTAAGGCCTTCAGTGCTGCATTATGATGGCAGTGTGCTGGTGTTATGTTGGTATGATTGCCAGTGTTTCAGAGGAACATACTGCCTTCTTCTTTAATACTAAGTGTTATCACACACAGAATTTGTATTTACGTCTTTGGCTTATTAATTGATTATCATGGATGAAAATTTTGCTTAGATCGAATATTAAATATAATGAATAACTGTACAGGCTGGGCAATGCTATATGTGCCAATGAACATGCTAGAGATACAGGTGTTTTTGGAAGCATTGCTTTAGGAGGAGGAAGACACAGATCTGCATATGTTTGTAGCTTATTGCTGCAACAACTCTCTACCTGGCGGGCAAAGTGAAGGATGACCCACTGAAAATTAGAGATGTCATCAATGTCACCCACAACACGCTCCACAGAGGGTCAGCTCCTCTGGAACTAGGAGACGAGTACTGGAATATGAGAGATGCGATTGTGCAGGCAGAACTGCTGATTATGAGAATGCTAAAGTTTGAAGTCACCATTGTACATCCTCACAAGGTGAGTAACAAAGAGGCAAATTAGTGCTTTTGTATCTTAAAGTTTGCTAATATCGTAGTTCTCGGGTTTTGGTTTCCTTTGTATATTTGAAGCTGAGCAGGTATCATGAAATACCATAACATAAGCAAATTTATGGTGCAAGAAATATGACAAGAACTGGAAAGTGGGTACACTCTTTTGTGGACGTATCAGATCTTTTTTATGAGATTTTTTGCCGAAACACCATATAAAGTAGTGCATTGCTTAGGTAACCACTCCTTCATCTGTGGGAGACATCAGCATTGAATTGTTGGCTTAGTTAGGTCCACTCACTGCAGTTAGACAAACCCATCACTGTGTACTTCCATACTTTGTTGTGTTAGGTTGTTAGTACTGTATCTGCCTAAACATAACGCATACTCTTTTTCCTCCTTGTACCTTCAACAAAATTGATTTTATGTTTTATTCATGCACTTTTATTTCTGTTTGGTATTTTATATTGGCAAATATAATAATAAGCATATCCACCACCATGACATACTGCATTGAGTGTAAGATTAATTCATTTATAGGTTAATTAGCAGCACTTTTTTAATTATAGGAGCTATCTAATGTTCAATATCATGGAAAGATTTGGACAGTGATTTTCTGTGTCCTGACACCATGAGGAAACATTAAAATGTTTGGCAGTTCTGTTGGTTAGGCTGAGTTCTGTGATGTGGAAGACTTGATAATCACTAAAACACAGGTGACGGCATATGCCACTTGCATCAGCCTTAAAGAATCTACATTTTGTTATACACTGTATTCATATGTTTCATGTTATTCTCACTGTAAATAGTAATTATTTCCCTAAACAGGTTTTTAATTGAGACATTGTTTTCTGTGACATGGCAAGTGTATGTTTAAATACAGTATGTGTTTATAACTTTGTGCTAAGTCCATCTCTTGTATACTGTTACTGATAGCTATTGATGACTGAAATATAGAAGCAAGCTTGAAATTAATGTAATGTGATTGGGATGGACCAATAAAAATTTTATTGAATGATTAGTGGTGCTGTCTGCACATTTTTTAGTTAAAGAGAATGCAGTTGAGGTTTCTGTTTTGGGATCTCATGCTCCTTACTTACTTACTTACTTACTTACTTACTCACTCCATGGAGCAGAGTGCTTCTTGAGAAGCTAACTGGTTCTGCAGCTAGTCAAGAAATTCCCCGCACTTTATGGAACCTGAAAGTTCATCACCGTATTCACAAGTGCCTGCCATCTGTCCCTATCCTGAGCCAACTCCATCCAGTCTCTACCCCCTCCTACATCCTTAAGATCCATCTTAATATTATCCTCCCATCTACGTCTGGGTCTCCCCAATGGTTCTTTCCCTCAGGTTTCCCGACTAGGACCCTGTGCACACCTCTCCCCTCCCCCATACGCGCCACATGCCCCACCCATCTCATTCTTCTCAATTTTACCACCCGCACAATATTGGGTAAGGAGTTAAGATCCCTAAGCTCCTCATTATGTAATTTTCTCCATTTCCCTGTTACCTCGGCCCTCTTAGGCCCAAATACTCTCCTCAACACCCTGTTCTCAAACACCCTCAGCCTACGTTCCTCCCTCAGTGTTAGCGATCAAGTTTCACACCCATACAGGACAGCGGGCAGGATTATAGTTCTATATATCTTGATCTTTAAATTTTTGGACAGCAACCTGGATGACAGAAGATTCTGCACTGAATAATAGCAAGCA
>Ga0123355_10017307_pt1 | contig 11387 bp, 6 predicted proteins | sample TergutEmb28metaG_3_FD_89872 | JGI IMG/M metagenome (GOLD analysis project Ga0123355, IMG submission 89872) | Embiratermes neotenicus P1 segment gut microbial communities from Petit-Saut dam, French Guiana - Emb289 P1 | ecosystem: Host-associated > Arthropoda: Insects > Digestive system > Gut ...
ACACACATCGAACCAGATACAACCCATGAAGTAACTCAACGAATTAGTCGCAAGCTACTGAGGATGGATGTATTAACATCCGAAACATGTTGAGCACTGAATAAAGTAATAATAAAACAAGTGACATCAAGTTGGTCTCTCTTTACTCAAATATATAGATTGAAGTTACTCAAGAAATGGGGAATTTCTGCGTATCAAGATTCTTCACTGGAAAGAGACAGAACCATCAGGGTCCCCTGTGGGATATAGACCGCGACAGCTCCCGTCATCAAATTCAAATTGAGGACCACCTACGTACCGGCGTCCTCATGTGCCTCCCTGCTTCATGCTCTGGTGCCCCTCACGCCACCGTGTTCTGTCGTCTTCCGCTTTTAATATACCACTTTCACCCGAATTTTCTTTTTCTGCTTCTTTCCTCTGTCAATTCTTCCATATATACCCCACTATATTTATTTAAATATACAGCATTGAAAAGAATAGGGACTCTCAGGTAATATTCTTGTTCAGTCTGGCAGCTAAACTAAAGATTAAAACACAAAGCGAAGAAAGCCATTGATTCAAAATTACGATGCTCACTCGAATTTAGTCAAGAAATTTCTCATTCGTGTTTTTGGGTCACGAGATACAAAAAGCTATTAATAATTTCCTGACGCACTTCACAAAATCGGTACACTTGAATTGCCTAAAGGACTTTCACGTGCGACTCACATACAAAACGAGAAACTCTCTCTAAATTTTATTTGCGCGTGCAGTGGGTACTTATTTCTGTCGGTGGTGATCGGGGATGATAAACAATCATACTTTGCGCCATTCAAGTGTGCCAATTTTATGAAATTTTATGCAATGTGAATAATCCAAGTTTTAAGCAATTTATCATTTGGACTGCTAAGTTCCGAACTGCTCCAGACTTGAAGACAGATCACACTTTACTAAAACATTTGTACTTCTAAGGCGTAGCCGATATGAGAGTTTACCAGCTGGCTGAAGAACCAGCTATTTAGATCGCTGGTAATAAAACCAAAGTTTCAACATCTCTAATGTCAGTAGACGGTGTTGAACATTAACTTTAACTAATATTTGCTGCTTCCCATTCTCGCAACTAATGTTTCTAACACACATTTATTAAACCTTACATTACTTTAATGATCCTGCTTGAGATTTACATCCAAATCCTTTAAGAATTTGTTGCATTATCTCGTAGTTGTATATGATCAGTCAATCGCAGTAGTTTTGTAACAATCCCTAAATATAATTAATATCGTGTACGTGTTGCACTCAAGGATTACCCTCCGCGGCTTCTTCCTACGTAATTAACATACATAACTTGTTATATTTATCATCCCCTGAAAGTTATGTAATATTTCCTTAATATTTGAATTCCGTCAGAACCCTCTTCCCACAACGATGTCCTTAAAATTTTTTCTACAATTTTCCAGCATTTATTTCTGCAATCTAGAGCGGTATCTGTGGCGTTATTAATTCCTACTTGCTGTCACGTGCTGTACCTTCGTTGTTTCTTCCTTACTCTACGTCACATTAAACTCCTTAATGATTTTATTCCACTTACATACAAACACATTAAAAATACAATATATCGCCATTTTTTTCTCGTTGCAGTTCTTGGCGGCACGTCAAGGGTGGTGGCAAAACAAAGTACTGTGTAATATAGAATTTATTTTCACGGACTTCAATTCGAGACACGTCATGATGGAGCTTTATGGGAGCTTGTCTTAAGTGTCTGAACACAACCACAAAAAAGTTCATAAATCATTTCAATGACCATCAACATTAGACTACAGTAGCCAAAACTAACTTTACTCTAACGGTAACATTTCACATTAAATAACAGTAAGACGACAGACGCACGTGCAAAAAAAGCATGCAGTATTTACTTATTTTAAACGGTGATATTTGCATAGTTTGCCTTGAATAAATGCGAGTACAGTGTAACATTAGTTTAGCATTCTTCCTTCACTATACCGTTTGGTGGACGTCATTTATTTTTACAGAAATATTAACACTCGTAATATATACAGTACACGTAGGCTTAAATTATTGTGTACTATTTCCTTAGTCACTGCTTTCAGATTCTTCTCTTCCTGCTTCCAACGTATGTGATGCGAACCTAATTAATGAAGAATTACTCTTTCAGTTGTTACCTACGAACACTACCTTGTACCGTCAATGTGATGAGTGCATTCACCGCTGTCTTTTACTACAGTACGTTGTATAAAATCAGCTTCAAATGTGAACTATTTGAAGCAAAGTGCTTACTATTGATAAGACATGTTTCATTATTTAAACCTCTGCCTTATCCCCCATATTTAACATGAGATGCATCTAAACCTTAGAAAAGTTAATGATATTTCCCTAAACACTATTAACCAACTACGTACATTTCTTTTAATATAATGTGGGCTCTTTGCTGAAATAAATACACTTTCATATGTCAGGTAATCAAATGAATTTCTTTCTTCAGAGTTACCGTGTAACGTGTTTGGTTACACTAATATGTTTACTGTATCATTAATTTTACTTCAGGGTGCTTGGAGCAAAATAAATTTGCATGATATGATAGATTCCCGACAACAGAATGTGGTACTTCTAAGTGTAGACTCTCCATTTCGGATGAAACTTGTTAAATGGGTAAACGGGGCGATGCCCTCTAGGTTAAAGCGACTGGGGAGTCAAGCTGACTATTCACTTCCATACAGTCCAGAATTAAATGTGACTCTATACCTCCATTACCCCACAAGCCTTCGCGGGATGCACAGTAATAAGGTGCACAGTATTAAGGTTCCTTTCATTCTGATCAACATTACAGCAGAGCTGCAATTGTCGGCACCGGAGTAAAATAGAATAAAATTTGAGCATATCAAACAAAATAATTACTTCAATATACTCAAAAAACTAATATACAATTATGTACATTCATTGAATGATATGTTAAATGTGAAAGTAGTTACTGCTTCTAATTAAATTCTTATTCCTATATTTACGCAGAACAGTGGCTCATTTACAATGCGGTTGAGTTTTCTTGCTCTCAGATGATTGATGACGTCATAGAAGTTAATTTTACCACAGAATCAGGATAAACCTTGGGGTGAAACTGAAAGACTTCACTCAGAAGTGACTATTTGGAGAAGTAAAAAAAAATTGATAAAATTGAATTTTCATTATCTGAACATTTAACGCAGTAACAGTAAAAAATTTAATTACTTATCTCACGATTCATTATTTTATTCTAATACTAAATTTTAAAGGGCTTAGAATCAACTGCGCATGTAGCTGTACAAACGCTCGGACCCACTGTCCTACAGATAAATTCAATAAAGCTGAGTTACCCCACATGTTTTTTAAATTCATTCTAAGCAGAGGAATGTAGAGCTGTCCGTAAAGAGTCTTATTTTTACTAAATATTAAAAAGATCTGGCACATAAAACTCTAAAATTTCAAGTATGTGAATTCCATTTCTCGACTTGCAGATGCCTAATAACTAAATCAAAACCTTAATGTCTACCCCCCGTGTTTCAATTTGTGTCTCTAAAGTTCAGGTTGTACTTCTACCCAATTTGTTTACAGACCTAGAGTGTAAAATGACAAAGACAACAAGAGAAAATGTAAAAGATCCACGTAATTCAATATTTGATTCAGCTTCCTACTAACAAATTAGGTCTTCTACTGCTTCTGCAATAGAGAACTACGATCGCATTTTCAGCAACTCAAAACCCTATCAAAGCAATTTGGGGTCATACGGCAAAATTCTCAATATACTGTAAACACACACAAATGAGAATAAATTTGCGTTGTGTTGAGAAAACAGAAGAACAAACTATATAACTCACCCCAAAAGCCAGCAAGTGAACGCCGACATAGCAGGTCCCCAGAAGAAGGAAATTCGGAAATACCACACCAAACACAACTTTGTCGACTGTCCAGGTCCCCGCTTAGAATCGAACTCAGGTCTGGAAAAAAACTAAGAGTCGTGGATGAAAAGACAAGGAAAGGGGGGGGGGTGAAAAGAACAACACAAGTGCCATCTGGAGGAGGAAACCGTACATACGGTGCATAACTTTTGTCTGTTTCTTCCTAATCAGAAGCTAGTCAAAAGGATACAAAGTATGGGTCTGACCAGTTACGGAACCCTGTTTTCAAATGCACTGCATCTGCCTGTGAGATTTATAAAAACTCTAAACATAAAGTAGAACTCAACGCATGCTTTGGACATTTTCATCAGATGCATTTGGGTGTCCTACATCTCTCTTGGGCACACCAGTTCCGGTCCTTTTAAACTGTTTGTACCAACGGCGTTTTGATGGTCGCAAGGTGCTTCCGATTTGTTTTTTACAAACCGCTCCATACATTGTTCCTTCTTCAGTGGATTCATGGTCAATGAGCTGATAGGTAACTTAGACACAAGACACACACACACACACACGCGCAAGCTGAAGAAGCTCAGTGTCAAACGAAGATAATATGAATTATAGGGCTGCCGGTAACACTTCAAGGTTTCTCTGGCAGGTGACGTAAAGTTACTTGTCTTTTCATAGAGTATTGACGAGTAAAATTGTAAAGACAACTGACAATTCTCAACCCTTAACCTATCTTGACAAATATTACGTTTTTTGAAACGTGCGTTGTGATATAGCTATGTAATAAGAAATAATAAAATTCACAGTTTTTACATTAATGTTTTAATTTATTATAATGTCTTCGACATGTTTCAAACATCTATGAGTTTCATCCTCAGGAAGATTTGTACGTGCAGTTTTATGGCATTTCTTTCACGCATCCATATAAGCAGTTTGGTCGGTGGTAGGTTGTGATTGATGAAGCTGCATGTACAAGTCTTCCTGAGGATGAACACTTGAATGTTCGAAACATGTCGAAGACTCCATAATTAAATGAAGACTTTAATGCAAAATGTGTGCATTTTATTGGCCCTTATTACATAGCCATCTTGACAGGTAATAACACTAAATAAAAGTCTGCTAGTGAAAACTTAATTGATTATAGAGTTTGAATAGAAGAATTGCAGTAACAAATTAATTGGGAATGATCTAGATGCAGCCTGTTGTAATTACTTTCAACCTTCTATCAAATATTTACTCGTAGGAACTGAGGAAAACGCACGGGCAGAATTACGCGGGATAAACTGCCTTAGGGGCGACAAACGAAATCTCGACCTCCCGAATTCAGAAGAAGAAAGCCAGTCTCAACCCAGTGCTAGTATGACGATCCGATTGTCAGTCACACTCTTGTAAGGTTTTTAGTTAAAGTAAAAGTGTTCAATTTCCAAGTCACTTAGAGACTGAGAGAAGTAACGCTACCCCAAACACTCTTTCTAATATTTATGTTTTCCTGTAGTTTATGGCGATGTACAATTTCAATTGAATTTGTAATTGTAATTTTGAAGAAATATGAATAAATCGTTTTTTGGCAGATTAAACATGCACTAGCTGATTATCGCGAGGACACAATGAGGAGGAAACAACTGAAAACCCAACTAAGATGAAGTTTCCTAGACATCAAACATGTATATCAGAAACATGGTAAAGTGCTCCAACCAACCAACCAACCAACCAACCAACCAACCAACCAACCAACCAACCAACCAACCAAACAGCCAATCAACCAACCAACCTACCTACCAACCAACAGATTCTCAGCTAATCGAAACAAGTTCCAAATTTGTGTGAGTTCGACAAATAAAGACTGAAGCCCACTGTTACTCTGCAAGACATATCTAATGCTTTATTACTTTTATTCATATATAAATTACAAATATTTTATTGAAGGCTTGAATGTGTGAGTGTATGTGTATGTGTATGTGTGTGTGTGTGTGTGTGTGTAAGAGAGTGATAGAGAGAGAGAAGAAATGAGTAAATGAATGAGTAACCGACTGACACTAACTGAATATGTAACCCACATTCTACAGAGCACTAATGATATGGATAAATGGATAAGGAAGTATATTTTTCTCCATAACGTACGCTCATAAAAACTAATTTTAGTTATAATGCCTAATTAGAGCGGTCTGAAAACTAACCTTTGCAGTTGTGGCGAGATCCAACTGCTTTGGAGGAACACCAAAGAATCGCAATTAATTTCACGAAAAAATATCCGGCACTATTAAGTTAGGCAGTGCAAGTGGGCTCTTGCTACCTTGGAATGAGAAAAATCTAGCCTATACCTCCTCTTCCATCATACAGATTCAGTCACGTAGGTATAAATGGAGTTAGAAGAGAAGTTCCGAACCGAACGAAAGAGGGATCAACTAAATGCGCAGTTCTACCGTCTGAACTAAACTCCGAATTGCCGCTAGGGAAACGTCCGCACATAAGACAATAAAAATAAATAAATGTACTACGGCCTTCCGTTTCGCTCTGAAAAGGCTTTTCCTGCCAACTTTATCAATTACTGCCTGACATGAAAGGTCATTCTGTTGGGTAGCTGACAGTAAGCTGTTTAGATAGACTAAATCTATATTTTGCAGGTAGTGACAGTGCCCATCACAATTCAATATAACTCACTCAGCTGGTACAGTGTGACATATTACACAAAAAAGGAGAAAAACAGAAGTGATAAAATTCCTCGAAGACACAGCGTTGAATTTCGAAATTATGTTGCTTTTGCTAAAATTCAGTTGTCTATCTAGGACTGTGTCATTACGTACGCAATACATGTACATAAAATTAACCGCAAATCTTAGTTCTAAGGCAAGACAGTAAATCAGATATGTAACTCGTAACGTACATATTTACTGACAAATAAAATCGCAGTTATGTGATTTGAGGTATTCGCTGCTGTGACTAAAGGCAACACCATGCATGTTCCGGAATGTGATGTGCGTAGATTGACAGAGAGATGCTATCATTGCATTGAACCTGCTACCTCCATTTTCGTAATTTATATAAGCAGTATATTCTTAGAAGAGGGGGAATCTGTCTAGCAAAGTGAGCGGCTGTACAAACGAAGATATCGTCAGAGAATCTCGTGTTCGTCTAGGGTTTAAGTAAGATGTCTGCAAAAGTTAATGTTTGCATCCCCAAAAGGGGAGAAGTAGGAACCTCGGAGGTTGTGTGTCCTTTATAGAGCAACCAGTGTACGTGTATGTAATTTGATGAATATCCTTCAGATTATTCAGACGTTATTAGAAGCAACAATAAACAGAAACAGAGTATCAGTAGCTGATATAGAACATATAAAACAAGGCAGAGAACTAACAACATCAAAGTTAATATTGCGTATTTTAAATTTTTATGCACGTTACTTTCTTCACAACACATAATATTAATGAAAGAACTTCCTTGAACTTAAACATTAAAAGCTTGAAATTTTGTTGTAATAACGCAGTACGTATTCTTTAAATATGGGCACACAATGAATGCCTACATAGATGGTGTATATATATTAAGAAAATTTACATCTTACCCTTAGCATTCATGTTAAACTTTTTATTACGATATAATGTGTTTTGCATTTTGTTTTGTTTAATGTCCCTTCCTTTGTAACATAAAAGTGATTGTTAGAGAGAAATGCAAGAGTTTACAAGCCCTTCAAGGGGAGCGAATGAGTATTGTACACAGTTGGCAAGCTCTAAATGTCTGTCATTTAACTGGTGTGTAAGAACGGACGGCTTACAAAACTAAATGACTGTTTTCTTGTGTTTCTGTAACATTTTCTTAATGGACCAAGCAACCGAGCTCACGACGAGTTACGTATTTATCGACAAGGAACACTGTTATATGCAGTCGCTTCAAACTTTTACAGGAATTCACTGGTATACTTTATAGTAATTCGATTACATGGTTTAAAGGAATTACTACTTTAAGTAAAGAAATACAAATTGACATCATTCGTTGCCTTAGGAATGCGGTCAGAAGGAAAACCCGAAATATATGTTACCAATAATTGGTTTCTCTTTCACGAAAATTCTGAAACACACCGGCTGATTTTGGTCAAGAACTTCTTAACAAAGAACAATGTGTCAAAAGTGGAAAATCCCCCTTTGACTCCTTCTGATTTTTATCTGTTCTCTGGACTGAAATCAGCTCAGAAGGGACGCTTCTTTTGTGGTGCTGCTCACAGCTTTAAGAATGCGACGACCGAAACAAGAAGGCTTTCACAAAATGGCTTCCAGGAATATTTCCAATACTTTTACAGCAGCTGCCACAAGTGTGTATTTGCACAAGGAGACTCTTCTGGAGGAACTGCAGCTTAAATTATGTTTAATGTTTTCCATTCCGAAGTGTTATAACATAAATACAAATGCGTCAGTCAATAACACAACACTTTTATTTTATATAAATAAAAGTAGTATATTGTCAGGGTGACATGTTTCGACATTTATTGGGTCATCTTCAAGCCCTCTGAGGAAATAGATCCAAGAGCTATCCATATTTCAGCGCGTTGTAGGATTCCAAATGCTTACAGATTGTGTTACAGGAATGTAAAATACGTAAGTTTGTATATATTGAAATCTGCGTGAAGTTCCTAGGATTCAAAGGTTAAAACTGCCTGAAATGGTGGTATATTAAAGCCAATTGTTTATAAAAGACTGTATAAATACTAGATTTTACTTTTTGGTTTTTAGATTGTGAACTTTCATAGGGTCTGAAGTTGATCTAATAAAGGTCGAAACATGTCGCTCTGACAATATACTATTTTTATTGTATATAAAATAAAGTGTTGTGTTATCGACTGAGGCATTTGTATTTATAGCTTACATTATGGTACTATTTTGTATTTTTCAGAAATAAAGTGATTCTGAGTGGAGTTTGTAGCTACCACCTGGAATACATGTATTTTCAAGCGTAACCTCATTGTATAATGAAGTGTGAGTATAATGCAATAATTATATACAATGTTTACGATAAAACGCTAACGGAAAACAAAAGAGCAAGATAGAGGCTTATAACAAGTATTTCTAAAGTAAGCTCTCACGTCACGAGTGTTCTGAAGTGCTGTATGCACACCCGGTATGCACGGTGACCAAGTCCCTTTCGAAAATGGAACAGAGGAATATTGAAATTTAGGGTATAAACACCTGTCATTATACAACTGTCCCTCTCATTACAATAAAAAACAAAACTAATAGGAATGTACTGTTTCTAGAATCAGATACTTTACCTTTGTAATAAAGAAATTATACCTACATGGTTGCAGCCAAAAAATGTGATAATAGCAAGGTGTGTTCTTGCATTTGAGCCGAGATAATTCAGTCAGTGTAGTGAATGGCTACGGCTAATTAGCAGCCTAAATGTTTGTCATCACTACCAGAGAGGCTACCGGCCGACAAACCCAACCCCATCTCAAACATCAAGCTTTGTACTTAACGGTGGACCACTTCTCACAATAAGGAACCAAGAGAGAGAAGCTGTCCTTTCATCCCCGTCTAATGTCTACGTTAAATATACATGGAGTTATTCCTCCACTGATCACTGTTTATTAAATTTGAGTTTCTTACTTCAAAACAGGGAGAAGAAGCATAGTCTTTATTTTAATTTATGTAATTCTTGATGGTTGTTTGACTGTGCATCTTCCTCATGAAATAAAGTGAAATGCCAACTTGATGCAACTAGGTAATTTTATTGATACATTCTTAGCTCTATATATTTCGGGCGCATACGCCCATCATCAGGAGTATTAGATGTTGAGTTGCAGCATATGGTTTTCTGCACCGGTTTTTGGATCAGTGGTGGTCTTGAGAGCCACTGCGTAGGTCGTGTGTACGGTGTGGATGGTGCCGTCAACTCAACATCTAATGCTCCTGATGATGGACTTATTTAACCGAAACATGTAGAGCTAAGAATGCATCAATAAAATTATCTAGTTGCATCAAGTTGGCATTTCACTTAATTTTATGTAATTCTGTCTATTATGTTGTAACTCTTTAACACGTGATAAGATGAGTAATTCAAAGCGGAAACAAAAATCCGGCGGTTTATCAGATAAACCATTTCGGCTCTTACATCGTATTAAGACAATTTTTAAACAACAGAACAAATTTTCATTAAAGTCTTGTGGTCGCGGAATGAAATTTTCTACTTATTTGTACGTGAAAAATATTGCAGGGTCAAAAAACACAACCGAAATTTAAGAGACGAATTCATAGAATGCTGAATTTCTTTGTTGATAACGGAGTGAGAAGCAACCATATTACAAACACGAAACAGAAAGGGAGCGAAAAGAAGGGGAGTGTAATCTTGAATTTAAAAGGTTTAATTCCAAGGAAGAAAAAAAGACATCCTTTCACACGCAATTCACACTTCCCACCTGTCACCCAGAAGTTCGTACGTTGAAGATACAAATTTATTATTTAATCTCTAACCGCACTACAAATAAAACATGATTGCGTCCCTTTGTGTTGACCCCCTTTATCCTCCAATTTCACGCCATTTAAAAAGAAATTGAAAAGAATTTCATCAAATACTTCAGGAACCAATTTTATTATGTATACCTATAACCTTACGCAATAATATGTTATGCAAACAGACTAAAACAGGAGTGGAACAGGATGTAAATTTCCTTCAGCGGAGTCGATAATTTCAAAGCTCCTAAGATATGAGACAATTCTGCACAGTACCCAGAGGCTTTCTCTGGTTTGCCATGCAAAGCAGCAACTAAGAGCGACATGAAAAATGCCGGAGGGTGTGACGACGCTCAGACTACAGAATGACATTTTTATGACATCAATAACTTTTTATAAGAAAGAAGGATATCAAAAAAAAAAAGAAAAAGGAAAAGATGGGAGGGGCATAGGTTGAGAGTGAAAGCATTAGATGAATGAGACCTAGAGTCATAAAACTGCAACCCGTGCCTGAGCGGCAACTTCTCTGCCATCAGAGTCGGGGGAATAATCTAATGACGTTGCTGCAGGCGTTGATTTATATGTGGTGCTATCGTCTGAGCAGCGTACTTCCTAGAATTGTACGTGTGAAGCAGGCATACTGAATAAGGAATCCTGTATACGTGAGCTGTGCATATGGAGTAACTACATACCTAAGACATTTACCTTCAACCATGAAGCAACTATTTACATGGCAGTTGAATAAAGAGAGACCAACTTGATGTCACTTGCTTTATTATTTCATTGTTTAATGGTCAACATGTTTCCGATGTTAATACATCCATCCTCAGGAGCTTGCGAGTTACTTGTTGAGTTATTTCATGGGTTGTATTGCTCTGGTTCGATGTGTGTTGGTGTTACGTTGTAGTTTGGCTGTGGTGATGTGGTACCCGTATGCAGGTTGGGGCACTAGTGTCGCAAGCTCCTGAGGATGGATGTATTAACATCCGAAACATGTTGAGCATTAAATAATGAAATAATAAAGCAAGTGACATCAAGTTGGTCTCTCTTTATTCAACTATCAAGATGATGCACG
>Ga0123355_10017308_pt1 | contig 11386 bp, 11 predicted proteins | sample TergutEmb28metaG_3_FD_89872 | JGI IMG/M metagenome (GOLD analysis project Ga0123355, IMG submission 89872) | Embiratermes neotenicus P1 segment gut microbial communities from Petit-Saut dam, French Guiana - Emb289 P1 | ecosystem: Host-associated > Arthropoda: Insects > Digestive system > Gut ...
AGGCTGCGGTTACAGTTTTTAGTACTCCTGATGATGGGTGCTGTGACACCCGAAACATGTACAGTGACTTTGCAGTAAATAAATATCTGCATACTGTTGCATCTGGTTGGATTTTTATTAACAATGAAGTATGATGCACGGAACAATGAGCTTAAAATTCAAAGTTTACTTTTCACTATTTTCAAGAACCCATCTCACGTTTCATTTCATTGAGTTCTCTTAAATGTGTGGCCTTGCTGTATGAACAATCTGTTCTAAATCTCCCCTCAAAAATAAAATTAAATCCAACTTAAATTTGAGGAATGTGACAGTCCTATTCTGCTCCGTTCTCTTGTACTCTACTCTCTATTACTAGTTAAATGCTTAATTACACACAACAATAACTGGTATGTACTTTAGTTTCTCATACTTAACAACGTCAATGAGTATTAGAGAACTTATGTTGTTGCGCAATGTAATTCCAAAGACTGGAAGACACCATTTTCAGAAATACAGTCATGTTTCTGACATACTGTTTGAATTATGAACAATTTCTCACTTATACATGATCTATGGTGACTACATGAACTGGTATTTCTTGTCCCACATGGCCAAAGAGGACAAACAATTTGAAATGGTAAACACTACATTAACACTATTTATTTTAAACACGTGAGCTTCTATGGATATTTTGCACAATATACCAGTTACATATACCACACTGGTTCTGCAATCTGCAATCGCCTCCGATATGATAACCACCACCACACAGAGATATCTACCACTTTTTGGCACATTCACAGTGGCAATAAATACCCACTTTTTCAGTTCTACGTGCAAGCTAAAATACACAAAATCCTTCCTGTAATGTTTATAATATAAAATATAGAAGTTATCTTCAAGTTGGGAAACACTACCTACAGTCTCGAAATGTTTACAACTTGGATTAGACTTGCAGGTGGACGGATGCCGAAGATCGAATGAACACGCTGACCCCAGGAAACACCGCTATGCTGTGCTCAGCAACTCACTACAACAAAAGTAAACAGGCAACTGCATGTAGCACCATCATATGTAACACAATTATATATACACAGTCCTGCCATAAGTTCTGTCCCAAGCATATTGTGACCTAAAAGAAAAATGAAACAGAACATCCACTTTTCAAGCCAAATAATTTATTAGCAATAGATTTAAGTTTTTATTTATAATAATGCCACTCAAAATGGTCGCCCTCTGCCTTGACACAAGCCTTCAGACGCTCTGGCCACTCTGCTATCGCAGTATGCATTGTCTCCAGGGAGATCTCTGCCGCTGCTTTCACGAGGGATCTCTTCAGACTGTCCAGGTTGTTGTGATGCTTTTGGCAAGCCATGTCCTCCAAAACAGCCAACAATTTAGGGTCCCAGGGATTGAGGTCTGGACTCCCCGAAGGCCAATCCTCGGCGCTGATAAAGGCCAGAACGCACCTCTGCAGCCACTCCTAAGTTGTCTTGGCTTTTGGGCAGGAACTGAGTCCTGCTGGAAGACCCATTCCTGACCACTGAAGAGGGTCATGATAAGATGTTTCACAACTCCTTGTAGCACGGCCTCTTGATACACTCAGACATCAGTTTCACTTCTTTCATGAGAAAATGAAGATTTGTAACCCCCTGATGGGACATCTCCCCACAAGCCATGATGTAGGAAGGGTGATGGCATCCCTGCACCCTCAGAATACACCTCAAGGGACGTTTGAGCATAAATCTTGTTGTTCTGGTTTTTATACTGCTCCTCGATGGTGAAAAATTTCTTGTCCATGAAGAGGATGTTTTTGTGCCCGTTCTCAGCGTGCCACTGAAGGAGACGCTCTGCTCTTGTTCATCAGATCTCCTTCAAAGCAGGAGTAAGGAGGTGTCCCTTTGAGTGGAGGTGCACTCTCATGTGTAGATCATCCCTGACGAGGCACAACTTGATTGGGTCGATATGTTCAGCTCTCAGGACGTGATCTTCTGTTTCCAGAGCGGATTTCAGCGAATCCGCTCCCGTACTGTTTTGATAGTGGCTTCAGCCCTCACACTTTACAGGCTTCCTGACCGAGCCCTGTCTTCAACACCCCCAGAGTTCCTTATAACATTCAATTGCCCGATAGACAAAATTTCATGAAATTTTCAATGGTTTCAAGAGTTTGAAAATTTGAGAATCTCATTTTCTGCATTTGTGAAGGGCAATCACAGCCACAAGGTTTTCCTTGAAACTCCAATCCATGTTAACACCGCGAGACGTGAGCAAACTGCCTTGGCAAAAGTACCTGAAGGGTCAAGAGGCCAAAAATAACCAACCTCTGAACCCTTCTGCCTCATTGTCTCCAGCTGCAAACTACACGAAATTTGGGACAGAACTTGGGGCAGAACTATGTGTGTGTGTATATATATAAAAGATAAACAGAAGACAAACAATGAAACTGCAATATACTATTGTTGATGAAACCACTGCTGCAGTAATCATAGTAGTTTCACTTGTTGAATTGTACTGAAATGGGAGATGAGGAATATCACTACTTTAAGAGTTAGAACTTGATGACTCATATTGAATATGAGTGAAACGTAATATCTGTGACATTTTAAGCTTTAATACGTAACATACACAAACAGAACTAAATCTAACAACTCATCAATCTGAGTGGATACAGAGAATTAGTCTCACACAAGACTGCACGTATGTAGCTGTCACAAGAAGTCGAGCAAGAAGATGATCGCAACTATGGACACGGTTGCACAAAAGTAATAAAGTGAACTTGCAAGAAAACTTTTTCAATGCTAAGATAAACAAGGGTCATTCAAAACTGATTATTTTGTATAAGAAACTTCTCACAAGAACTTTGGTTCACCATACTCATGTATTACACAAAATCATGAGAACCTCATTACCTCACACAATTATTACACTTCCAGTTTGTGTGTGTGTTGAGATCAAGCAAAACACCATCCCACAAAATTACATTATGTTTCTCTGTACCTAAATATATAACCAGCAGAGACTGCCCAGTGAAGGGTGGCGAGACAGGACTGTTGCTTTATTTCGCTGTTAGCTGTGCAATAAAGGCTTCATCAGCATGCACAACTGTCCCAAGCACAAAAATCCCTACATGAATCCCTGTTCAAGTAACTGTGAGGCAGACAGTTATACCACTCCCCCCCCTCTCACTGCACTGTCCCAGATACTTCTCATACTCATTCCATGCAATGTCCTCCTACATTTCAACATTTTTATACACATTCACTGTAATGAGCCGTTTCAATAATGTTTTACTGCAATAACTGTTTTCTGTCTGACAATTCTGTTTGTTATTGGTATCATATTTTGTTGGTTACAGTCCAAAGCAACAAACTTAACACTAATTAATGATTCATCATCAAGTCTTCCATTTTAAATGTCCCACATTATATAACTGAAATAAGGAATGTTTTGTTGGATGATGAATCGCTGAAAGGTGAATCACAGCATACTGACATGCGGTGGTTCATTATGCTTGAAATATGTTTCACCAACACTTTTAAAATGGCAACTAACCACTGTAATGTGCACAGTACAGAAGACCGTCTCAAAGACCACTTCACTAAGATGTAAGAAATAGGGAAGTGTCACCTCGTAAACCACACATGAGCAAATGTTTAGTTTTATGTAGTGCCACATGGCACCTCAACACTGCACAATTGCAGGAAATAAAAAAAATTGTTTAAATGAAGCAACAACTTCAACTGTGGGTAAGATACTAGTTTCACGGCATTCGTTGTGTGGTATGTGGGGAAAAACTCTTTTAAGCAAGTTATGTGTTCAAACAGGTAAAATATACAAACACACAGGAAAACTGATGATGAGAAATATGACCAACAAGTGCATATACAGATATGTGAATTTACTGTACTATAAACGGCATAGCCTGCTACATATTTATAATAAAACACACATATATATCTGTATATGCAATTGTTGGTCATATTTCTCATAATAAATCATCAGTGCATGATCATGGATCATTTAAAACATACAAGAAAACTTTGGATGAAATTATTATAATGTCTCAGACACAGAAATCTCTTACATGTTTTCTTTTTTACCTTAAATAAGTTTCACTGTATTTTGAGGACACTTCAAATATTATTACAGGATTACAGCTCAGAGTGGATCAAACAGAAGTACCTATATAAATAATTTAGACCCCCTTCCATCACACTAGACAGCAAAGTACAATTTGATACATACAGTCTTAATGAATTGATGCCATTTCTTTTACTTCAAAATTTTCAATAATTTGACCTGATTTAGGGGGAATAACACAGTCTCTTTTTTATGGTTTCTACAGCAGTAGTAATTGTACACTTACCTAGACAGTTCTCTACCCGTGAGGCCCCCACCTACTAAACCAGATCTGGAACGACTCCGATTCAGCTGCGCTCTTCTTTCAGCTGAAACAACCAACAATGCACACTAAGTATGTCATTATTTTCACAAAACTTTAGCAATTACTGGTGCCATTGTGTGTTGCATGCCCTCCACTCATAGGCGTGTGTACGTGTGTGTGCATGTGCATGTGCACACATGCGTGCATGCACATCCTTACACAGATAGTCATGCGTTGCTTAACAGCGGGGAAACACTGTGAGAAATGGGTCATTAGGAGATTTCATCACTGTGCTAACGTCATACAGCGTACTTACACAAACCTAGATAGTACTGCCTGCTACACACCTAAGCTATATGGTATAGCCTATTGCTCCTAGGCTACAAACCTGTACAGCATGTTACTGTACTGAATACTGTAGGCAATTGTAACACAATGGTACGTATATGATATGATTTGATATCTTTAACTGCAATTGGGTTGCCACCCGGTGGCAGTAGTACAGTATACACTTACATACAAACAATACATAGAACAACACAATTGACACAAACAATACATATAACAACACAATTCACTAATTAGGAAGAGTGCGGACCATACCCCGTCTCTGCAAGGTATACCCTGGCATTTGTCTTACAACTGAGGTAAAAGCAAGGAAAAACCTCAGTAAGGGTAGTTGGAGAATGCCAGTTGGCATGATGAAAACAGAATATACAGAACAGAGCATACAAACAATAAGAATGCATAAACATAACAATAAGGATACATAAATTACAGAATTAAACAAAAGTATACAAAACACACAACCATATACACAATGATTAAAAAAAAGAACCAAAAGAACATCACTACACTGCAACACCTCACCACACTTCACCCAACTTACACTTCACTACATTTATCAACACTTCACTTCCTCTCACTTACACTTCACTACCCTCTCATTTGGCTTAACCCAATTACATTTCTTACCACTCTATCTCACCTCACATCACTAAACTAGACACAGTACAGTTCTCCCATTTCCAAACTTATTTCCAAAATAATGAACCCCTTCAATGCCCTCAAGAACCTCTCACCATTTCATTTCACTTCACTTCACTTCACTTTTTTTTCACTTATCCTACCAACCCTTCACTCCACTTTACTAGTCATGCTCATCATATCTACAACTCACTTCCCTTCACTTTTTATCGCCTTCACTTCCCCTCAATGGTTTTTACTTTCCTAACACTCATTTTGAAAATATGCTTTTTACCATGGGAAGTCCCTATCGCCCCTTCAGGTAGATGGATCCAGTCAGTAATGGATCTATTCACAACAAGTATTTCCCGATGTCTGTTGTTTGTTATCTGGCTCTGATTTTCCAGTAATGACTGACCCTACTTAAGTAGCTTGGCGTCTGTAATCTATCCCCTATTGTTTTCCATGGCCTCTCACAGTATATGCTTTGTAGAGTGCATGCATGCGTGCTGTCTTCCTACGCTGTGCCAAAGATTCCCAGTCTGAGCATCCCAAATGATGTGCAAATTTAGCAGCCTCATTTTGTACATGGTCTAAGGCACTTAACTGACATTCCCTGTATGGATCCCAGCACGCCGCCCCATATTCGAGAATGGGATATACTAGTGACGTATAGGCTAAACTTTTCATATTTTTATTTCCCCTTTTTTACAATACGCAATACAAAATGTAGTGCCCTCCAGGCTTTTCGAACCGTGTAATTTATCTGATCAGCCCAGCTTAAATCACTTCATATGATGATTCCCAAATATTTGCAACAACTAGCTTCAGGAATCTTTTGGTCCCCAAGGGAATAATTTAATGGATCCTTTACCCCGGCTCTCGTGAAGCTTAGTGCCTTACTTTTATTCAGATTTATTTTCATTTCATTTCCTTCCGCCCAATTCCCCAATGTGTCCATATCTGTCTGTAATTTTTCTACATCCTTGATATTTAATATTTTCCTATAAATTATACAATCATCTGCAAAGAGTCTAATTTTTTATTTACTGTTCCTCCAAATATTGTTGACATAAGCTAGGAATAAAAGTGGGCACAGAATGCTCCCTTGAGGAATGCCTGCCATCACTCTAACTTCATCAGAATAATGCCTCCCTACTCTAAATCTCTGAGAACAACCTATCAGAAATTCCAAACCCATATGACCACTCTTTAATCCATGCCCAAGGCTGCAAAAGTATTATAATATTATAATATTATGGGACCACTGTTGTATATGTGGTCTGTTCTTGACTGAAACGTTATCAGGTGGCGCATGACTGTAGTCTATCAACACAATTACAGCACGGAAATCTGTGAAAGTGATCAGGGGTATAAGCACTCATATAAAATAATGACACAAGCTATGAAACAATAACAATTGAATGTACTACAAGCAGGAAAGATGCACACAAGTAATTACTTTCACATGCACTTCTTGGAAACTATAACTTCACATTTCCTCAAGAATATGCAGATAAACTGAGAACACATGTGAAATACTGCAGGACCTGTAACCATTAAAATAACAACTCAGTACTCTTACCTCATAACTTAATACATGGATGTTGGCCTGTCCCAGTCCTACTGAAACATAATCCAGAACAGAAAACCAGAACCCAATTTAGACAGGTCACTGCTAGGCTGAATTCCACAACCAAAGTAACTCAGTCTAGATAAGGACAATGGAAAATGAAGAAGCAAGAGGAAGGGGGAGGGGGAATGCAAAACTGTGAATGTTGGACAGTAAGAGCTGTGATATCTGGCACCAGATCATCCAGAAAGTTTTATTAATTGGTAACTAAGGGGTTCTTTATATGTAATTTGTTCCTTTTTGGGCAATTCCCCAGCGTCTGAGTTCTAATTGCCGATGTTTCGGAACTCACTATCGGTTCCATCTTCATAGGCACCTGCCTATGAAGATGGAAACGATAGTGAGTTCCAAAACGTCGGCAATTAGAACTCAGACGCCGGGGAATTACCCAAAAAGGAACAAATTACATTTAGAACACGGCGGAAACTTAAAAACAAGAAGGGTTCTTTATACCTTTCACTACTCCATTAACCGGCAGCAATGTTGTGAATACAGTGATTAAAAGAGTGAAATACTGCAGTCCTATTAGTTCTTGTAAATTACACATAAACCAAGTTACATAAGTAGTTGGGAAAAGGGAACAGAAAATACAGCAAGAAAAAATGGGACAGGATGTCAAATGACAAGTTACATGTCTAGGTCTGCCCATGATCTTGCTAGGCACAATAAGATTCACACTGAGAAAAACAACGTTGCAATATCCAACACACAGAGAATACTCAAACCCTAACACAGTACCAATTAATGATAAATTTGTCACACACACCTCCAGCTGCCCTCGGTCTTGTCCGTTTCTGTCTCTGGTCCCTGCTGAATGCTGACCCTGTCTGAAGAGCTTCCAACAAACTATCCATGACACCTTCCTGTGTCTGATCTGCATTCATGTCCACCAGTGCTTTCTTCCTCATTGCACGATCTGCTCGTTCCTGCTCAGCCTTCTCTCGGGCCTCTTGTGCTCTCCTCACCTTCTCCTCTGTCTCTCGCAGCTTCACATTATCTCTTTGTGCTTGCTGTACATCAGACACACAAGATGCAATTACTGTTTCCAACTGTTGCATGACATTACTGATATCTGGTACTTTGCTTTAACAGTTAAGAAACAAAATAAACCTCAAAAAATTTACCAAGAAAGCATCCTTAAATGTCTTGATATCAGTGAAGAACTCCTCCAAACTATACTTCTGCTTATCAAAAGCATAGAACTCTGAAAGATCTGCATATAAAGATTCCATGTTCTTAAACATGCTATCCAGGATTTGATGCTGTGACTGAGCTTCCTTGGAAAATGTCTGTTAGTTCAAATTAAGGAAAACTGTCGCATAAGCACTTTTCACAATCACTCAACTGTCTTTGAAATAGTCAATTATTTATTTTATGCTGCTGTATCAACTGTAAATGTCATATAAAACTGAACAAGACACAGAAGAATATGTGATTAATAGCAAAGGATATGGAGTAAATGCTCATGTCCTACTTTAACATTATATTGTGACAGTCGCCGCCTGTGACTGAGTTTACAGCACGAAAAACACCTGTTACAATAGTTTGCAACAAGATTTATACCTTCTGCCCTCTATTATGCGAAGAACAAACAAGACAGGGAATGTATGCCTGATGTTAACACTTTGGTGTTTTCAAAACTCTGTATCCTGCTTTGAAAAGAAATAACGTTCCAAGTAACTACTCTTTTCACACATTTAATTGTAAATATTGAACAGTCATGGAATAAGTGCATCAAAACAAAAGACTGTTTGCTTCTTCATGGCCAACTTTATATCTACAATGCAGCTAAACTCTATGGGGCTGGAATTAAATGCAGGGTGTACTCTGCAGATGCTGGGAATTTAAATGACTGCCATTACATTGTGTGTTTTTGGTGAAATCTTTACATGACTTCAGGTATTTTAGCCGCAAACGTACATGTTGAATGTAGTCAACTTTTGGCACCAAGGGGTTAAGCGGAGAATGCCCTCATTTATGATCTTACACAACTATGCTCTATGCCCTTCCAGTGAGGTAAAGAAATTGGGTATGCAGCAGCATAAAATAGGTTGATGCGGCCACTCTCAATGTTTGAATGACACAAGCAAGCTGGTCAGGAGAGATAATGTAGAGGACCACAACAGATTAGAAACTGCTGGGCATTCTTTCACTTCCCCACGTGCAGCCAACAGCAGGGGAAAATGTTCCTGGCCTCCTCTATCACAGAGTAGTTTCACACAGACGTTGCAGAACTGACAGAATGTACGTTAAACATTCACCTGTCAGACAAACAGGTCTGTGTTTCAAAATTCTGTTTCAGAATCTCATCAATTTATTAAGTGTGATCCTGACTGCCTCAGAGAAAACAACAAAGACATTCCTGAAAAGGATACACCCATGACTTCACTAAACTTATCATCATCTTCCTGAGGCTGTTTTGTGTTTTTCAGATCAGTCTCCATGTTCTGGATGCTGGCATCCATTTGACGCAGTGACTTCTGTATAGTTTCCACCGAAACTCTTGCTGCTTTGTCCACATGAGCCAAGTCTTCGCTGAATGTTATTAACTCTGGGAACTTACTTTCTATCGTTTCCACCAGATAGTGTAGCAGTGTCAGCTTATTCTCTACATCCTTTGTACTTGTCAGCTAAACAAAGAAGATACCAATTGAGTTAACTCAGCAAAGCTATTCACTGTGGCAAGGGCACGTCATTGCTAGGTATGTTGAATTACCACAATCAGTCAGAAAATAAGTTTACAGTGCACATGTTTTGAATTTTTTTTACTTTCAGCCATAACATAAACAGTTCAGATTTCATTGTACTGCTATCCCACTACTTTTCGACAGTCCCTGTCACAAGTGAGGCATCTATCACACCATATGACAAGCTTTTCTATTCCCTGTGGTGAGAAGTTCAGGCCCTGTGTTAACTGATCATTGTGTCAAACAGTTTCCACCTTGCGATCCCCTTTAAATTTGTTGCCACCTAGATCCTGATGCAGCACAACACATAAATAACAGTCACTCAGTTCCAAATTCTAACTGTATGTGAAATGTTCCAAGATTCTTTACCTACAAAATTATACATCACATAAAATTACTTCATGCACAACACCCATATTTCACATCAAATATGCTTAAAAAAAAAAGGCAGTAATATATTTAAACTCTGACCAGCCTCATGGTCTAGTGGTCAGAGTCTCTGACTACTAATCATGAGGTCCCGGGTTCGATTCCTGGCTCTACCGTGGGAATTTTCCCTGAAGGGGAGGATTCCCGCAGTGACCATGGTCTGGGTAGGTTGGTAGAATTTAGGTTTAAGGGCCCTCCTGGCACTACAGCCTCCTGTATCACCACTCACATCATCAGGACAACGTAACCGCGCCTCATGGGCGTCCCAACCTCAGAAGTCGGTTACATTCCTGCCATGCCCAGGAGGGAGGACTACGAAGTCCATAAGGACATGTGGGGCAGTGGGGGGGGAGAGAAAAAAAACACCTTCTTTCAAAATCTTACCTTAGGTAAGAAACTTATTTCAAAACCAAATGCCTGTCCATTCCTTGAGCCAGTGTTCATGTAATTTCCAACGAGCAGAATGAGCTCCAATATCTGAGCAAACTTCTTACTGGACTTAACTTCCTCACAAGCTGCTGCGGCGGCAACTATGTCCTGCCAATCATACATACAATAAATAAAAATAGATGTGTTGAAAGTATGTAATATTTGTGGCTGGATGGTTGCTTGGTTCCATCCATACCTTATTTAATGGTACAATATGGTTTAAAAAACCCTTCAAGGCACAATGGTTATTATACAAACATGCTTTCTTCTTGGACTGTTCAATCCTTGAAGATGGAACCGATAGGTTGTCCCAAGATGTCAGTATCTAACTACCAATCAAACCTGTGTAACATCCCAGAGAAGTGAAGATCTCATTTACACGTTGGCGGAAGCTTGAAATCGCGTACGCTCTTGAAACATTACAACAATCTATTTTGCCCTTACAGTCTGTCAAGCTGTTTTGTCCGATTCTCACAAAAAAACTGTGAACACTAATCTAAACAGCATCAATAAAATGGTTTCTGTATAGGAGACAACATTTTCTGAGACAGGACTTGAAGTTTTAAATATTCAAATAAAATTCACGCTTTAAAAAGTTGATTAACCAGAGGATCTCAAGTAGATAAGTAACTCATTAGGGTGTAAATAAGAAGAAGGAATTTTTCTGTATACCAAAATATCATACTCCCCTCAGAAGAAAAGCCCACTTTCTACGAAATTGAGGAACATGAGGGAATCAGGTCAAACGTCATAAACACTATTATTTTGAATATCCAGCTTATTGCACAATGTTTTATTATTAAAATACACTAAAAGATATTATATTACTTAAAAAGTTAAAATCTCCAACATGTTTCGGTCAACATAGACCATCCTCAG
>Ga0123355_10017309_pt1 | contig 11386 bp, 5 predicted proteins | sample TergutEmb28metaG_3_FD_89872 | JGI IMG/M metagenome (GOLD analysis project Ga0123355, IMG submission 89872) | Embiratermes neotenicus P1 segment gut microbial communities from Petit-Saut dam, French Guiana - Emb289 P1 | ecosystem: Host-associated > Arthropoda: Insects > Digestive system > Gut ...
ACATTCCACATGCGCTGTATTTCTATTGTAAGGTCTTTATATTTTAGAATCTTCTCGGCTTCCTTTTTAATCACATTTCTGTCTCCTGAGATTGCAACGTCTATTAACATACATGTTCCCTTTACATTATCACGGATTACAATGTCTGGTTTGTTGCTGGAAATAGTTCTGTCAGTTGGTATTTGTTGGTTCCACAATATGGTTACCTTGCCTCCTCCTCATTATTATTATTATTATTATTATTATTATTATCATCATCATCATCAGTACATACAGCGTCACACGATGGATTAACTAGAAAATAATAACTGGAAGGCACATGAAAGGAAGCGGTAGAGGCATAATTTGTGGTAATATTCCGGAATTGGTCCGGAAGGGCTGAAGACCACAGAAAATGAGGCTAGCCAGTCTCACTGCTGTGAATTCACTCCACTAACTCCCCGTTATGAAACAGGTGCATTGTGCGCTGCACTGCGACCATCGACATGTGTCTATGTACAGTAAACGTGCCTTCCTACAGGCAGCGCCTCCCAACTGTGTCTTCGAGGACAACACTGCTAATACCGAAGCCTGGACATGATCCAGAGCCACATGACTCTACCTCACATAATTAGAACCTAATACTATAGGAATGTCCACAAAGTGGCTCGCCCACGTCACTTGTGCGCCATACGCAGGTTGCCTGTAAGGCGGTTCTTCTGCCCACGAGGCTGACCGCCAACGGCGTTCTAAAAGGTTTTGTGCGGAAAGGAGACAAGTGAACATCAAAAAACACACAAATAACCGACAAAACGCGCTTTAATATTCTATTATGTACTGTATTCACAATGTTCCCACCAACATGTTTCGATCGGTATTCCGATCATCTTCAGGGACAGTCACTCACACGCGCAATTCGTCGGAAGAACCATCCGGATGCGTCACAATAAAGCCAACACAAGATGGCTGCAGCACGCCATTTTACAAAGTGTGTACAGTTCAAAGGGAAACGAGCGGAGTTTTATATTCCAAATTCAACTAGCAACGGAATCTGAAAACAACGAAAAACAATCCAGCTCATAACCAAAAACAACAAAGACGAACAGCCACCCCCTACCACATGACTAAACGGAATAGCGAAAACCAACCAGACGGGTCCCCCCGGACCAGCAAATTTGATCGTCCTTTCGGAAATATACGACAACACGTGCACCCCCGAGAAGCTGTAATAACATAAGACTCACTCCGGCAGATGATGGTACATTAGAACCTCACAGTCCGACAGGCTACCCAAATGATAATAGGAGCTGTTTGAATTGTTAAATGTCAACCTACGATTCTAAACATTTTAACCAGATAAGTGCATATTACATATTTCATTCATTAGCAAAGAAACTTGCCATATTTTATGTATTTTATTAATGTAAACATATTGGGATCCCAATGTGCACAGAGCACCAATGACTTAATCTGCTATGTAGGCCTGACGATGACCGACTGATGGTCGAAACATGTAGTCTTTTGTTTTAATAAAAAAAGGCAATGCTGACGTATATAATTAATCGTATTTTATTATATATTAGGGAGACATATTGCTTTACAGCGGAACATACAAAATGTAACTAACATATTTTGAAGATTTCCACTCTGTCCATCCTTGCAGTAAATCACTTCTTTGTATCCCAACCAAAAACGTTTATTACTAATTACCTCCTACATGTGGGCCCGGTAGCTCAGTCGGTACAGCGACTGACTACGGGCTGGATGGTCCGGGATCGAAACCCGGTGGGGACGAGAGTTTCCGCCCGTCCAGACCGGCCCTGAGGCCCACCCAGCCTCCTGTAAAATGGGTACCGGGTCTTTCCCGGGGGTAAAGTTCGGACGGGGCGTGCTGCTGACCACTCACCCCTTTATAGTGCCGCGGTCATGGAAGAGTAGAGCTATACCTCTACCCACCCTCTGGGCCACACCGGACCTGTAACGGGATTACTTTACTTTACCTTCTACATGTTTCGGTGTTTGTCACACCATCTTCAGGGAGACCATTGCGTTACTTGATCACGAACTGTATGCTTTTAGCAATGTTGCAGACATCGCAAAAAGCATACAGTTCTTGAGCAAGTAACGCAATGGTCTCCAAGAAGATGGTGTGACAAACACCGAAATATGTAGGAGGTAAATTTGATGTGTGGTTGACCGTGTATCGTAGTTCAATGTGGAATAAGAAACCAACTAGCTGTCACTTAGTATTACATTTATTTCTCCTTTATAAGTTGCTCTTTATAAGTCGTCAGCTCCTGATGATGGGCACAAGGTGGCCCGAAACATGTTGAGCAACTTATAAAGGAGAAATAAATATAATACTGACATCTAGTTGGTTTCTTATTCCACATGTAGGAGGTAATTAGTAATAAATATATGTATTGAACATATTATGTGCATTTGGTTGGGATACAAAGAAGTGGTTGAAACTAACATATTTTAGTTCAATGATAACATAAAAACGTTATTTTGTTTCATTAATGTCTGGCTGTTGCTTGAGTCACCTGCCGAAGTGTGGCGCCGGAAGGTCGCATTGCTGGCCACCACGCAGTAAAAGCACACGGTGCAGGTTACTGTTGTGGTAACGCGCAGGCTTCAGTGCTTGGCCAATACCGACAGGGACGTCGGTTCGCCCAAGTCCAGAGTTTTCCTCGGTCCCACAAGACAAACGCCAAGACAGGATCTCTGTTGCACCACGACCGCCTTATTCAAATTGTTGTAACTTGTGATTCACCAGCAGTCTTACCTACCACTACCTACACACTTTGACATACAAACAGGTCTGTAACACCAGGTATGAACGTAATATTACCAGCACGTCTCCCTCCCAAGCTTCCAAATGATTTACGTAACATGCCCTCATCAAAATCTAAAAGAATTTCTAACATCCGCCACCAAAAATAAACGCTCAACCTTTCGAAACGCCGTGATTTGTACCCTATTCACTGCAGATCGCTAAATTACACACTTCATTGTGTTACATGCCCATCCCTACTTACTTACGGCTTGACGCAAACACATTCCCTAGCACTTTGTATTTTTAACACACCAGGTTTTGTTCTGCGGTTAAACATATCTCGCTTCAATAACAAAACTGTATACTCTTTCACGTAGTACACGAACATCACAAAGGCGTTCTTTATGGTCCAAAAACCATACGGTGCACATGTGATCGTATACTTATTCACACCCATACGACAAGTGCGTGGGCCCGGTAGCTCAGTCGGTATAGCGACTGGCTATGGGCTGGACGGTCCGGGAATCGAATTCCGGTAAGGGGCGAGATTTTTCGCACCTGTCCAGACCGGTCCTGGGGCCCACCCAGCCTCCTGTACAAGGGGTACCGGGTCTTTCCCGGGGGTAAAGAGCGACCGGGGCGTGACGCTGACCCTTCGCCCCCTTTTAGTGCCGTGGTCAAGAAAGAGTAGAGATATAACTCTACTCCCCCTACGGGCCATACGGCCTGTACAGAGCCTCAGTGTCTGTACAAGGGTGCACCTTTACTTTTTTCATAAGACAAGTGCAGCCTTCCTCTGCAGTTATTCAAGCAACTCCTAAATGTTTAACAGCATTATGTACACATTTATTTACCGCGTTTCACCCAAATTCGAGAATGTAGTAAGTGCGGATAGAAATTGATTTACGCCCCAAAATAGAGTACGGCTTTCGCTGAACCTACTGTCACAAACTGATCGGGCAATAGGCGTTTGTGGAAATCTCCTGTGCCGAATTTTCATCCGAATCAAATGGAAAACGTGGAATATAAGGACCAAAATTCATTTACGCCCGTAGGTGCAGTACGGCTTTCACTGCACAGATTTTCATGAAATTCATGCTTCATGGGAACGTTTTCACAAGCAACTGCTACACTGAACTCTATATAAACTGACAAATGGACGGACGGACGGAACTGCACGTAAGCCGTACAGTTGTCCCCGTCTGCGTAAAGAACGAGCATAGCACGTACAGGCACAATCCACTTATTCTTAATCTCTGCGCTAGATGGCGGTGAAAGGCCAACATCACGCCTCAGTTGCTGCACCCCGGGGACAGAGACTCGGTACCAACTTAATATGGGACTATGTGGACCTCATAGACAATATGGACGTTTCAGACAAGAAATTTCTTGCGCCTACCTGGATTCAAAACCTGGACCGTCCAGGCCCTAGCCCAGTCATCACATTGACTACGCTACCCCAGCTCCTCGCCCCATAAGAGCCTTTTCCTTTTACTGAGTAAACAATGCCTAAGTGTTGTGGGGGGAAAGTTACCAATATGCGGTTTACTTGCAGGGGTAATGGCGGAGGAGCCTGAAGCAACTGAAGCACCACCCACAGAGGAACCTTTCGCAGACAGCTTTGCAGAACCGCAGGTCTCCAAGCTACGCGACCCGAATCGCACCATTCTGTTTAGACACTGGAGTCGCCCAACCAGCTTCCAGTACGACTACAATTACGACTATCGCCGTAACTACTATAATGACGTCATCGACTATCTGGATACGAAGGTGAAGGGCCTTAACCGTGATATTCCACGCGCACAAACATGGGCGGAACGCGTTCTGCGCACTTACACAAAAGACAAGAAGTCAGCAGCCTATCAAAGGAGACATACGGATCTCGACCTTCTGAATTCTATTCGTAGCAGCAACAATCACTATAGGATCCACAGCAGAGATTATCTGGTCAAGCGATATCCAGCACTGGGCCTGTGAAAACGTCTAACATATTCTTAGTTATGGGAGGCTATCTGAGTTAAGAGTGATCGATGATAACAAAGCAGTTAAGGACCATGACTGCGAAGTAAACCCCTAAGCAATGAACCTGTTGTCCCAAGTTAAAAGACAAATATCTTACACAGATGTTTCCTTCTTTCTAAATCTTACCTCAAGCACTGTCACAGAACACATAATATAATATTCACATTCTGTAAATAACAGGTTAGGAAGACAAATGAAATCGACACAAAACCTCCAAAACTCCAGAATAAATAGTTTCTTACTGACATCACTGTGTATTTTAATTCTTATTTCCTAAGGAACTCTCCTCTTTATCTTTCATGCCAAGCAGATGGTTATAATGTGCTATTGTGTAAGTAGAAATGTTGCTGATTTCCAGTACGCCATATCATCGTCTGCCAAAATCTGGTATTATTTTGCTGCCAAAATTCTATACTTTATATTTGTCATTTTAAATAACAATGTTACAGTCGATAGGTACGAACATATTTGTTGGTTATGTGCATCATGAGAAGAGTCTTGAGGCAGGCCTGAACTTAACATCAGGGGCTACAGAATTGGTGTTGTGTATTTTGGAAGTCACTCTGGATTGCAACGTACTGGTGCTAACACTTTTATGTCACTCATATCGACTAAACTGTTTCCATTTTTCCCGATACAAGCATATGTAATGTAGTCACAGTTAAGTCACAACAAACCTGACTTCTACCCGAATGACTTAACGTAAAGGAAGGGCAGCTTTTTTGTACATCAGAATGTGAATATATGTGAAACTATTAAAAAAAAATACAAATAAACAAGATACAAAAATGTTCACTACACCTTAGTATGTTATATCATATCATATCATCATGTCATATCATTTATTTTCCTTCCATAGATCCGTACAGGATTACATAATCCATATGGATATGGAAATCATATTTGTTGTAATTAAGGGGTGACATCAACACAAGTGTGTACAGCAGTCACATGATTATTTAGTGTAATAAATATAATAAGGATAAAAATAAAAATTAAGGTAAAATGAAATAAGGTACAAATAAAAATAAAGACAGTGCGGTAAGTTAGAAGCAATTAGAGGTGCTCTTTGAGTAGGAAATTATTGTTCATTACAGTATCGTATACCATCTTGTATATTTGAGAACATTAGAAGGTGACCACAAATCCAGAGGCCAAGTAACCAAAAATCAAGTTTATGGTACTGGAAAACAAAACTACAAAAGAAGATACAGCAGCAACCCAAATGGATGTATACATAAATCAGTACCAGCAGCCTGCAGGTGCCAACTAATACAGATTAGTTTTTTCTAACTAACCTGATCATAAGACTTATTTTCCCTCTTCTTACTGAATTTGCCATTAATTGCTGATATTATACAGTGTGTGTCCTTGAGTGAGTATGGAGCATAGGTGGATGATACTGAAATGGGAAACACAATGGTTCTTGAGGAAAAACCTATCCCAGTGCGACTGTGTTCACAACAAATCCCACATGGGACGACATGGGATAGAACCCTGGCCTCCATGGTGACAGATCAGCAACTAACTGCCTGCGCCATTACGTGGCTCAGAAGTATTGGCAAAGTGGCTGTAATATTACTGTGCCAACTATCAGCAATTAGAGAGAAAGTCCAGACATTTTTCAAAGGTTTTTCTCTTTCAAGGCCCCTATAATATCTAGGCGAAAGAAAATAATCCATCCTGAATATGGAAGGCTACTTTCACTGCAGAGCATTTTGAGATTTAACTGTAGATCCTGAAGGTGCAGGCATCCTGCTCCTGCAACATGCTGTTGCCTATACACCAGTCTGTATAGTGTCACATCCCTTAAGCCTGTAATCTTAGCGCAGGGAATCGAGTTCTCTCATTGATATTTATGTCTAGCTGTGTTTAGTATTGCAGTAGAATTTCCTGGTGCATGCTGACTAGCATGGTGCATGGAATGCAGTGTGATGGGTTTCATTTCAAAACTTCTAATCCATATTTATAGAAATAATATTACAATGCATGGCCATACGAACGTCAGCCTTCTAATGCACACATGGAAAATGGCATGACAATCAGCATGTGTACTAAAATTAAGTTCTGAACATAATCAAATCTGGTACTAGGCCACACAGCTGCCTTGTACGTTCAGTGGCCATTACTGTACAGACAGTATCTCACTGTCATATTCATCATACTCTCAGTATGAGTATTCATGGTGCAATGTTTGAGGCTACCACAGTAGTGTTGCTAAAGGTTCAAGTCTTCTGCAATTTTCTGCTGTGTTGTTGGGCAAGTGGTTCCCGATGCTTCCCAAGGATCGTAATGTCTTCACCTTCACACTCGAGTAGTCCCAAAGAACTGACCCAGAAGACGAAGAGACTACATTCCTTCAAAAGTAAGGAAAATACCCAATGACACAGAGATACATTCGAGAACACTTGAACCTTCAGGAATATTCACCATTCCCAAACTCACACAACTCTTTTTTCGTTGTGTGTGGAGTATAAACATGACAGAATGATACATACATAGTTGTAAGCATGACATAAGAACCGGTTTTTATTGGATACAGTAGTATGACAACCAATCCTCAGGATCTGACATTTGAACCTATTTACACATTTCCCAGACCTGAACTGTCTGCAAAAAGTACTCTAGATAGTATCAGTTCTTCATACTCTAATAAATTCTTGTAACAACAGACCTCCACCACAATAAGACTAGCATCTAAGCATCTGCTGAAATGAACTAGGTACAGCCACACACCAGCCCCTTTAGATCCTTCAGTCCATTGCAAGTAACAGGATGGAAAATTTACATGATTAGGAGCTTTCTGACATTTGCTCCCCATCAAATATTATTCGTATACTCACATCAAGGAGAATGATAATGGGCAGGGTATGTGGCATGTATTGGGGAAACCAGAGGGGCAGACCCTACTTGTAAAACCTAAACTGAGATAGGAGGATAAAATTACAATGGATCTGCAATAAATAGGTTTGAGGGGGGGGGGGGGGGGGGGGGGGGGGGGGGGTGCGTAGTTGGGATGGATCTGGCTTGGACAAAGACAAGCGTCACTCTGTTGTGAACATGGCGGCTTCTATAAAACATGCAGAATTTCTTGACTAGCTGAGGAACTGTTAGTTTTTCAATGAATTTACACCACTGAGTTAGAGCACAGACTGTCAAATGTGTAGCACTTACCAGCTTCAAGTGTTACTTCCTGTCAAGAAGATGTAGCAGAGCAAATCTGAATCAATACAAAAAATACATAAAATGTGAAATGTTCTGCTGCCTAATACGAAGAGTATCACATGCAAGGACTACAAAGCAATCCATATCGATTAAGGAAGAAATGTTAACAACTTGTCAAACTGTGTGTATTTATTGAAGATCATTATGTTCAACTTCTGTTTTATAATATTATTAATTTAACAGTAAGATTTAATATGGAAGTACATGCATCTTTCTCATAACACTTTAAATTCAATGAAGGCAATTTTACAAATAATGAAACTTCAAAGCTTTGGGATCGTTATACATAAAGTGTATGGTAAAATCCACAAAACAATGACAGTCGTGAAACAGTTCAGGTTTTCAAAGTGAACACTTCAATGAAGGAAACATCAATGACACATCACAATGTCCACCCCTCTCAAAAGATTACAATAATTATTGGGAGAATATTCTGAGAAAAGAACATGGTAATGTACAGTAACACGCTTACACGGGAAAACGCATAAATGTGCTCTTATTTTGTGCTCTTACATGCACAAACAGTGATCAATAAACACCACACCCTAAGTTATAAAAGAAGTGAATAATACAGCCAGGTAATTACGGAGTACACAATACCTTCAATCACCTGCTACAGTTTAATTTGGAATGTCTACGTATATAGTATCACATTAGTCCCTTAGTATGTAGTGTTCACAGCTCAGGGTAAACATTTTTACCAGTAGCACAAAACCATTTCGCAACTTATTCACCTGACATCCATGGTGTACTGCTTATTAATCAAGCTGTTTGAATTGTATATTAACTGTTCCAATTTGTAATAGTTTATTCATTAAGTGTCAAATTATGCAATTAATTTAGGAACCATTTTCAACACAGAATATGTTACTTAAGTCAATTTATTCATGTCTTTGTTTTCATATTAAACAAATGGCAAAGACATTGCTGATCGGAAAAAAAAAATACTATAGTCTATGGACTAGATTATAATCATTCATTGTCAAATTAGGCCTTGTAGATCATTTATGTCCATTACGCTACATGATTTATTGTTATTATGTAATGTCATAAATTCATCACTTTGTCCATGCTGACTTCCCTTAGCTGGTGATGGCAGGCACACTAAGATGTTTGTCGACCACTGTGTATAGTCTGGCAGATGAGGCTGGTAGAAGATGATGCTGCTTTTCTCAAACTAAACCACATTAGTTACACATACGAAATCTGACATTTTTAATTCGTGTATCTCCAATGAAAGAGCTAAAGCAGCTTAAAGGTTGAACTACTTGCTTCAAGATGTTACACTCCTAAATACAATCTGTTCTATGCACATCCTTCAAGACAACAGATTTTCTGTTGAGCTTGATATTTTATATAAAAAATTAACACCCAATGCATTTTAATGTAAGACCCGAAGCTTTGCTAGTGACTAAAACTGACAGTAACTTCTTGGGTGAAAAGTCTTGCTGATTCAAGGTCCAGTGCTTCACACGCTTTCCCTGCCGCTGTCATCTGCCACTGGCAATGCAGAGACTGAAAGTTACAGTCTTTTAGGAAATGCCTACATGTTGATTGGTGATTTCTTGCTGATGCTGCAAAGGATCCTGATACTTCCATCTTCATGGTAATCAAACAAGAATAAAATGGTGAGAGAATTCGTAGCACCATACAGGGAACGAAATGTTCAATTGATAGTCTTAGCAAACCAATAAGAAAGAAGGCATTGTGGAATCAAGCACAGAGAGCAAAGAATTAGGCAGTGGGAGGAAGAAGCATGTAAAGAGATGCAGGAGGAAGGGGAGCTAATTAATTGCATATTGAAGAGTCTGTGGAGGGAGAGCTAACTGAAGAAGGTAGGGCAAGGGACAGCCTGGATCTATTGGCTCTGCAAATAGCTCCAATGTTGTTGTGCATCTTCATCAGGAGGTTTCCCCTGTTTGTCTGTTCCTTCAGCGAATGAATGACAGGCTTCCACAACCTGCTAGGGATCAGGCCATCCTTCCTGTTGATGTTGTTGGGTTGGAGATCAGTACTTGTTGCCTCCCTGAAGACCTGGACTATGCATTGGGTTTTGGTGGAGAGGATCTTAATGGACAGGGGCTGGACATGACACTCCCTTATAAGGCTACGCCAACCCCTTCACACCTCCCCTCCTACAGGTTCGCTATGACTAGTGCCTAACCTTCTATTTCTGTATACAGTGCAATAAATTCTCCCAGTCACTTATACTTCTTCACATATCCTAAAGATATGGGCAGCAAGTTCTTCCCAGACATCGGTAAGAATTACCAGTGAACATGGCAGCACATCCCAGAAGCCTGTATCTTCATCAATAATGCTATATAAACCTCAAATCACACGTGACACAGACTGTCTATAAAACTTTCAACTTTACCTCTGAACTCACATAGCTGCTTGCCCAGCAAGATTTTTATAAATGTATTTAAACTTCTTAACATTAATTTCATGAAACTGTCATCATTGTGGTTATGTTTTATTGATTGTATGATTCACTGATGTATGCATAAACACTATTCATTATTGCTTACCACAATGAGTTGCTGGTTTAGTCTGAGGAACCAAACTGCCACTTGTCTTACTACAACAGAAAACACATCACCACCAACTGCTACCTGCTACTGCTCAAATTAGTTGAATCATTACTAGCTGGAAATGGTAAGAATATAAATTAGAAATGGTAAATATTAACACAGAAGCATTCAATTCAATGCTGCAAGGAAGCAGCATCACCCAAAAAAGATCACACAACACATAGGAATATCAATTAATCCAAGGATACAGAAACACATACAAAATTCACAACGGCCAGAAAAACAGCTGACAAATGACAGAATAAACAGTATTATTAAAAAACTTCCCTCTGGCCCTTTACAGCTTTAAAAGACAATCTTGGTCCATGTTTTACACTTGATTCTGTGACAAACATACTAGGATCAGAGTGGCAAAATAGTTTAGCATACTACTAATGCAGCACACAAACTAAAGAAACTAATTTCAAGCACTTAGTTTCAAACAATTGAAAACAGAGCTGCAGGAAATTGATGCTTGAAAACCAGTTCCTTCAGTGTGCGCATGTGCGCACTACCTAGAAGTTTAACCCTTTAATGCCGAACGGCCACTAAAGTGGCCACACAGTGAGCCCTTTAAATAGCCGAACGACCATTAAAGTGGCCATGCAGTGAGCCCTTTAAATAGCCAAACGGCCACTAAAGTGGCCACGCAATGAGCCCTTTACATAGCCAAACGGCCACTAAAGTGGCCACGCAGTAAGCCCTTTAAATAGCTGAACGGCCACTAAAGTGGCCACGCAGTGAGCCCTTTAAATAGCCGAACGGCCACTAAAGTGGCCACGCAGTGAGCCCTTTAAATAGCCGAACG
>Ga0123355_10017310_pt1 | contig 11386 bp, 7 predicted proteins | sample TergutEmb28metaG_3_FD_89872 | JGI IMG/M metagenome (GOLD analysis project Ga0123355, IMG submission 89872) | Embiratermes neotenicus P1 segment gut microbial communities from Petit-Saut dam, French Guiana - Emb289 P1 | ecosystem: Host-associated > Arthropoda: Insects > Digestive system > Gut ...
CCCCCGGCCGATTTAAATGGACTCGTCCGTTTCGCCGGAAGACGAAATCTGGTTTCTGCGCGTGTGCCATCACATTTCAAACGCAGTCTACGACATGACAGTCGTAGCAGTTAGGATGTGTTGTGTGCGCGCTGCGTTCTTTGTTCTGTAATGCCGAGCTATGGCAAATATCTTAATAATACATCGTTTTACTATATACAAGTCATTCCAAGTTTATTAGTGAGTTGTGATGAAGAGAAATTACAAGCACCCAGTGTCGAATTCTACGGTGCCATAATAGTGTACAGTTCGATCAAAGAAATTTCATCTTAACAAAAGCTTGTTTTATAATATTAATGACTATATAACTGATCCAGCCCACAATTCGCTTGGCTGTGTAACTGACATAAAGTTAATGCGCTAAGTGAAACTGTTATTGTTTAGGCCTTGCAACCTAGCCATAGCTCCTGCATAATAATTTGGTCTTCCGCATCCGGACTCACAAACATAGGACGTTCCGTTGCTAATAAACATCATTTCAACGTGTCACACTACAATTGGTTCTCCGTATTTTCGGTCAGTGTTTTTTGGCTAACTACGTCGTGGTGTCAACACTACACTGGTTGTGGCTGCAAGCACGCTGCAAGACATAGGCGCAATTTCCTGCAAGTGACCTAATCACGAGTTTTCATCAAGTTGCACTTCGAGTTGCTATGCAGTTCAACGAGCAACAATATGTTAATGTTCAACCAGACCTGCTCTGTTTTAGGTAGTGGCAAGCCACGTCGCGCATCAGGCATCTTGAATTATTACGTCAGGTGGTGTGGCATATCATAGTCAATTACATTAAAGCTCAAAGACTAAGCTGGTTTAGTCACGTACAAAGAATGCCAGATACCAGAACAGTCAAGAAGATATTTAAATGGAATCCTCTAACCAAAAGATCACAAGGAAGACCCAAGTACCGATGGGAGCATAACGTCAAACAGGACATTTGCCAAATGAAGGTTAAAAACTGGATAACATGCGTCCAGGATCAACGGAAATGGAAAGGTGTTGAGAAGGCCATAACTTTCAAACACTAAAGGAAGTTCAGTGCCTGAAGAAGAAGAAGAAGAAGAAGAAGAAGAAGAAGAAGTGTGGCATATCACACCACTTCAACGTACGCACGGTAAGGTGTAACCTCTCAAAAGGCTTTATACTTCCCAGTACCTACTCTCGTCCAAGAAGTGACATCTCGTCTACAGTTTCTTCTGCCGACAGGTGACGGTAGTCAGGTAAAAGCGACTACCCCGTCACACCGGGGTGACGGCAACACTAAGCTGCAGCACTATCCACGGTGTAGGACACGACGACTAAGGTCAAATCTTTCTTAACCTTTCTATCCCCAATGAATCCTGAACGAACATCACTCTTCATAAAAGAAACTGCTACAGTCAAACCTGACTTAACATGAATGTAGTCATACCATGAATCTAACTGTAAGGTATGCTAAACTTGCACATACCTCGGCTAGGAGTGAAGCAGTCCAAGATGAGCTAAAAATGATTTGATGGCATGGAGCGAGAAAGTGACTGTTATCAGATTCAAAGCCAATACTTTAAGCAGAAGATAAATTCAATGAACTGTTACATGCAATGGTTAGTACGCCCAGGTCTGGAAGTAATTCACACAATGGCATCAGCACACTTGATCAACGGTGTCAAGCAATTCACATACACGGTTACCAGTAATTTTACTACCCATATTCAGTGGCAACACTTGTGACTGGCCACACTCCCGAGACACTTCGATCACTTATATCATATGATGTTCACATGTCTAATGCACAAAGTTTCATAATCTTATTTCAACATTGCAGGGTGAAGCTAACGCACTCATTGAGAATCTTCCTGTTACAAATGAGAATTTTACGGTTGCAGGGCAGTTAATTAATCAGATATATCACCCATGTCAATTATGTCAATTTCCATCAGTTACAGGGGACAGTGCATCTAATTTGACGTCACTGAATAATCATATCAGCACGCACATTAATGCCCTACAAGTTTTGCCAATGAACATTTCTTTGCAAAATTTACCTATAGATAATATAGTTCTGGAATGACTGGACGCACATGGCGTGGGAACACAATACAGTTTCTTCATTAAGGTACAGCAAGTCTAGCCGACAGACGCAAGGCAATGGAACTTCTCCACACTTCGCGAGCACGCGGAAGTCCGAAATCTACACAAATTATCAACTCCAAGGTTAGTAACGATCTAACTGGAACACTGCACCACAGATTGAATGTTTATGCTGCACAAGTGTAATAAATTTAAAAGCATGCAACCGAAGCAAGGCTATACTTTTGCAAAATAAAGCAAACTGGGTTTCAGTTGTCTCCACCGAAATGTACCGTGACATGGCTGTACCATATTTACTTGTCACAAGTGTTACAAACGTCATCACGGATTGTAGCACACTGATAATTTCCCACAAGGCCAAGCTGACAAGCAGCGCGCTCCGAGTTCTAGGGCATCAACGCCAGTTTGTCTCTCATGAGCTGATGCTGACACGTACTTTGCTCTTGAAGACGCAACCATGTAATGAGGTTCTTGCAACTGCAATTGTCCATGTACAAAATATGTTTCGTCAATATGTACCTTGTCCAGCTTCGCTGTTTAGTGCTTCGGGCATTTTGTCACACAAGGCCTTCCTATACAGTGAACTATACACACGCACAACGGGTCAGATTATGCTGTCATAACATAGACTACGTCCATGTCAACGGACACGATAGAACCATTCTTTGTCATTTTAGCTAAGTACTGTACAGGGCTCCTTGAAGATGGATCCTCTGTGATCCGAAACATGTCGGAGCACATTTAAATATTTTACAATTTTAATTTTACCTACGAATTACATATTTGTGCATTAGTTGGATAGTAAAGTGTTTAAATGTCATTAATGCACGATGCAAACATGAAGACAGTTGATAATTTCATATGTGTTAAAAATTATGCGCCACGTCCACGGACTTTTGAAACAAAGCATGCAAAATTTTATCTGGAACTTACGATAATGAAGACGCTAATTATTACAGTGATAAAATTACTCATTATGAAAATACGCTGTTGGATTTTTTGAAACTCTCAAAGGAACGGATCACGGTAGTAAGAACTACCCTTAGGTCAATCCATTCTACAGTACTAAAGGAAGCGTAAAATGAAAGAGTTCTTTCTAGGGGTATGGAAGAAACGGTTAAACATATTAATGAACAGGATGGAGAAATAGAGGAAATGTTCACTGCGCACTCAATGTTATTAACTACAAAATAACATTCTATACAGTTAAAGAGAAAATGACGAGTGCCGGAGTTAAGACGACATTTGGAATAATGCAGTTGTAAATTCTCAGTAAGGGGTTATTCAGCCTCAGATTATTACTGTAGCTACGATTCTGGAGCATGTAAAATTTAGCCAAGCCGATATGCCAAGGGACCTTCCTTTACCTATACGCACGAGTGCCACTTAGCCTATCAACAATAAGTTAAGAATTATTTCTATTGATGTATTTTTGAAGATTAATTTACTTGTATTTGTAATTCGCCTGCCTCTAACTAAAATTGTGTTTTATAATTTGCATCATGTTTCACCCTTCCAAAGGGAAAAGATTCTAAATTTACATTCACGCAAACGGAACAAGGTTATTTACTAATGGACAGCGCATAATGTTATTTCACAAGGCTAGGGGTAGACGTACTTAATGACTATAAAATTGTAAGCAGCATTCGTAGGGTATGAAAGCAAACTCAGTCAGTGCAGCTAACACATTTGGAAGAAGAATGTGAAGCCCATCCTGTCGATTCCTACCTCCTGTTCACGAAGAACCATAGAATTCAACCATACAACTTGGACACAGTTTGACGACAATGAATGAATGCCCCCTAGTCCTAAGTCTTAACGATTCTGTGTTCGAAACACGAACCGACGGACATTACGCTATTGGAAACTGGAAAACTAAGATTAAATTCTATATGTAAAGCTTACGGAAGCAGGATTGTCATTCAAGTACACGCAAAATGGGTTAATAACAGCACCAGTAAGGATATATTGCCACCTTTGTCGTTAGAGTACGACTGTTGTGGAAGTGAAAACCAAACCTTTAGGACTAAGTTCAATGAATCGCGATGCTCATCTCTCATTTTCGTCTTATTTAGGAATGGTCACATGTCTAACTTTAATATGCTTATGTTATTGATGTTTTTCAAAGCGTTGCCCCAAACGACGTCCCAAATTTTCAAAATGGTGGAAGGACAATAATCGCAACTACTTCAGTCTAAGGCTGTACATTCAACCCATTCAACTAAGGATAGTCCGAAATTTTCAAAATGGCGGAAGGACAATAATCGCTGCACCATGATTGTACTTAAGTCTAAGATTGTACATTCAACCCATTCAACTAAGGACAGTCTGAAATGTTTCCAGCAAGTGTCAAATCCAGACACTCTAACTGATAATTTAGAAGTCACAGAATTTGAAAGCAGCGCTTGTGTGCTTCAATTTTGTAAACTTAGCACACGGCAATTCTGCATAATCATGTATATATTGACAGTACGTATATACGTAATCACTCATTTTTTATTTAGTGGCATACTCATTTTTGTACACAATATTAATTATTTGCTTTGTGACTGCTATATCATTTGAGTTACTTAGAGTTGTCATACAAGTTAGTTTTTTACTGGAGAAATTTAACGAGTCCGGTGATTTTAATTATGCCAAGCGACTGTTTAATTATAAGTAAGCTGTCAGATTGTGTGTGTGTGTGTGTGTGTGTGTGTGTGCGCGCGCGCGTGCGGGCGCGTGCTGGCGCTACGTTCATTTTGTTACAAGTCACCGGAAACACCACACGCACCCACCCCATATCCACTTCTTTTGGGACACTTTGTTACATACTCCTTTGTTTTAAACTCGCCTCTAAAGGTTGCATGATGGAAGTATCCTATTGTTGACAACGAAGCCACGTTGTCTGACGCTGCAGCTTATACCAATATTTGGTAATGCTTGGGGCTACGAAAATGCCCTATGACGTGATTTGTCCCAGGCTTCTGATGCTACATTAGCAGGAGATTTGAAGGCCTCCAGGGAACATTCTGATCATCACTTACTGCGGGAATCTCTGTCCTAATTAATCTCAGCATTTCTTTGTGACTGAAGTCTCGCTGAGAGCTCAGCTTCCAAATTAATTGTCACGTTCTTTCGCTGATCCCCAAAGCGCAATTCATAAGTTAGTTATGTTAATATCAACCAACAAAAAACAACAATAAGCCAGCTATTTCTACCCTTCAAGGGTTGTGATTATTATCGTGAATATCAATCCTTAAGTGCCCTGACAAGCTTCTAACCAAGATCCCTCAGTAACCAGCTGCTCGAGCAATACCGGCGTACCTGATTTCGGCCATCACAATTGGGATATAACAAAAACACAACTAACTATACAACTAACAGCGAACAGCCAAATGAACTAAAAGTAAAAAAAAAAGTTAATTCGGGCGTAGTGTACCTTGGGTGACGTTCTCCTTGTACCAGACCATGCACGAATAGTCTCATTTCAAGCTATTTTCTTTATTTCGTACTGCTCTTCACTGAATAATCCAAATCTGTTAACAAGAAGTATAGCAAAACTGTTGGATACAACTCCGAACATCTTTACATTACTTTTAAACTTACGTAACATAACAATTTATTCATCTGGAAAGTATTGCTCCTTTGCAAAGCAACTATCTCACGGGTGAAGAACAGTCACACACAACCAGCCACTCTTAACACCAGGCTATACAAGGCTAGGCGTCGAGACACCAGTAATAAAACCGGCCCGGAGACAAGAACATGTTTGACATCGCCTCCGCTGTCGTCAAATAACCCAAGGTAAATGAGTAACGAATAAATAAGACAGCAGGCCGACAACCACTATTATTTGTAGACAACACTTTTATGAGTAAATGTGCTACCCGATTTGGCTTTTACTTCCAAGACCATTATCAGGCACACGAAATGTATACTTTCTCACTCACTCCATTGGGCAGAGTGCTTCTTGAGAACTTCCCGGTTCTCAGTCAGTCAAGAAATTACCCGCATTTTATGAAACCCGAAGGTTCATTACCGCGTTTCCAAGTGCCTGCCACCTGTCTCTATCCTAAGCCAGATCAATCCAGTCCATCCCCGTCATCCCACTTACTGAAGACCGAAGCTTAATACTGTCCGCCCATCTACTCCTGGGTCTCCCGAGGGGTCTCTTTTCCTCACGCCACCAAAACCCTGTAGCACTTCCCCTCTCCCCATACATGCTACATGCCCCACCCATCTCATTCTTGATTTGATCACCCGAATATTTGGTGAGCAGTACAGATCACTAAGCTCCTCATTATGTACTTTCCTCCACTCCCAAAATACCTCGTCCCTCTTAGACCCAAATATTCTACTCGACACCCTATTCTCAAACACCCTCAGCCTACATTCCTCCCTCAATGTGAGCGACCTAGTTTCACACCCATAAAAAAGAGGCAAAATTATAATTCCGTATATCTTAAACTTAATATTTGGTGTAGCAAACTGGATGACAAATGATTCTGCACCGAATGTATCAAGCATTCCCAGACTTCAATCTGCTCTAATTTCTTCATTAACAGAGTTTGGATGCGTTACGTTTGTGCCCAAATATCTGAAAAGTTCTACCCTTTCAAAAGAACTATTACACTGCCAACAAATTTTGACTTTGTTTTTTTGCTTCGGAGATGAAATATCCTTCCCTTTATAGGTTTTGGGACACTGAACACGATAAAGGTCATCAAGAGGCTTGATTTACTACAATTTCCAAGAAAAATTAACAGTTATACATGCCGTACACAATATATCCTTGAAGTAATGTACGAGTGTAATGACTGGCTTGCCTTGATTAATTATGCCGTATCTTCACCTGCAGTTGGTACACAAGTCCCGGAGAATCTCTTGTTACCGTCCAGCAACAGATTGCTAACATCGATGTGATCCACTTTCCCTGGTATCTCTTCTCCACTGCAGAGATATCATAAAGGAAACGTTCGCCGAGTTCATCGCTCAGCACCCCACAGTTTTCCGGGAAAAATTCCATGCGAGAATGCTGAAAATGCATCCTTAAAGGCATACTGCAGCCCAATTTCGGATACAACAGCAGGTTTTCCACTGTTCCTTGTAATTGTCAGCCTTATTTCCTAGAAATCTGGTTACTACAAGACCGAAATCATTCCACGCTCTCTTCTCGTTACCACTGGGAATACGGTCAAACTGCTCGTCCCTGAAGAGCTGGTGCATCTGTGGACCCGTGAAAACACCCTCCTTGATTTTTGCAGCACTGATTCCTGGGAATTTGTCAGCGAGGAAGGCCCCACACAAACGCTGGCCCTGTCTAATACAGAGCCTTACCAAAGTTCTTCACTAGTCCCAGTGTCATAAGCAGGAAAGGCAGCAAAATGGTGCTGGAGTCTACCAGCGGTAGATCCTGTATATTCTTTTTCCCGGTTCCAGTGATTGTCGGGAAGGCCAGCTCCGGTTCTTGTAGTGGGAAGTTTTTGCTCGACTGTCCCATACACACAAGAAACAGCAAACCTTCGTGTCGCCCTGTTGCAGTCCAAGCAATACAGCAACAACTTTCAAGTCTCCATAAAGCTTCCAGTTGTATTTCTTGTAGTTTATGCAGTTCAGAAGCTTCATGTTGTCATGTCTCCATATTGACTGCATGGCCAACTGGAATTTGACGGCAGCATGTTACCGCTATGGAGCGGAACAGCTTTTAGACTTAACTTCGTTGAGTCTATAAACAGTGGCCATTCCTCAGGACTGTGATTAATATACAGGGCTACCACCATACCACCAAAATCATTACAGGCCAAAAAGTTACCGTCCATCTTAAAGAACTTGGCTACATATTTTTGCCGGGAACGGAACACAGAAACTCTGACACTGTCATCGAGGAGATTCCACTGTTGTTGTCTCAACCCCAACAGTTCTGCCTTACACTTCGCAAGTTCCAGATCTCTAACACGGTCATTTAATCCGTTCTGTGTGATCCCGTGTGGTTCACAAGACATCACGTTATGTGAGAACACGGAATCTTTTGATGATAATGGCTCAGATTTCTCAAATTTCGTCATCATTTTTATTTACTGGTTCCAGTTTAAATGAGTCTGGACGTTCTGGAACGGTAAGTCCTTCACCGTGACGTAGTGACCGCATAGCAGATGGTATATTCGGATAGCATAAGGCCCATTATTTCTTCTTGGAAGAACCTTGCCGGAGGGGAAGGACCACGCAGAAGTGACAGTCACTGATGTTATCAGTCTGCTTTCTCCATATCACGGGTATGGCAAAAGGCACTGATCGCCATTTATGACTCAACCAGCTTCGAAGGTTTGTTGCACACGTATTGTAGCATAAGTGAGGGTCCCAGCTCTTGTCCTGGTCCCCAACCTGGCAGCCAAAGTATAGACGGTATGTTTTCCTGATGACCGGGGTTACAGCAAGCTTCTGCGATGAAAACGTCACTTCTCCACAAATATAACAGAAATTATCCGCACTTTTCACACACTTTCGCTGCACTTTTTTTTTTTTAGATTTGGCCAAGCAACCGCTGCTCAACATATTAGAAATACTTTACGCCGCAGAAGAGTTTCTGAAATGAGCAGCAAACGCGTGTACAGTGCAACTGCATGGAAGTAAATGAAATGCAACTAGTTGCAAGGTTCAATGTCTGCGAGCCCACTGCATCATCCACTCTGCCCGCTGCACTGCATCAACCTTCTGATGAACAGCAAGCAGACTGATGTAATGCCTGAGAGATGATAGCATCATTCACTTCACGCTAAAAGTTGCCAAATCGTTGCTTAAACGTGCTCAACGCCAAAAGCAGAGTATAGTGTACAACTTGGGAGCCATCCCATATCTTTGAAACTACAACAAATTAACAATTTTGTCATGTCCGTCCTCAGCGCCCCAAGACTTTCACTTCCGAAATATTTTCACTGTTGACTAGTGTCATCAGACTATATTGTGGCTTCGTCCTGCAATCTGACCTCCAGACAAAACGATGTACTTAGTTTTATCAGCATTTACTTCTAGTCCAGTCTCCTTACTAATAACTACTAGAGAGCCTGTGCTTTTTCTTTACAGTATGTACGCTTCCGCCCAATATATTAACATCAATAGAAACCAAAAGCTGATGTGTGCCATTTAATTTCAATCCATCCTGGTTTACCTGAACCCTCCTAATGGCATAATCTAAAGCAGAACTGAAAAACAATGGCGTAAAAACATTTCCAGGTTTCAAACAAATCTTAATAGGAAACACGTCGGACAGATGTTTGCGCACCCAGAATCTGTTAACGTTTTCTTTTACACATATTATTAGCCTTACTAGTTTCATTGGGATGTCAAACTCAATTAAAATATTATGCAAGACCTCCCACCTAACTGAATCACAGTCTGTAAGTAGCCGATGCACACTGTTCTTTAATTTTCCAGTTCTAAGTGGGCTGCTACCAAGACGAAGGTTTTGGGGGGTTAGATAATACAAGTAACTTACATATACGACACTTAACCGAATGGAGAGCTTAGACAACGTCTAATTACATGTGTGTTCATCAGACGTATGAACAATGGTCTTGTTCGGTAATGCAGCGACTATTTTTCGCCTTAAGAGAAATAATGAGCAGTACAGGTCCACGGTTGTCGTTGCAGGCTGTTTATGTTCGTTCTTAGCAAGGCTTTCGAAGACTGCGGTAGTATGTATCCTCATCATTCAAAAGACTTTTCAACAGTAGTTGGAGTAAACCCATTTTAGCCATGTGCAATACTTTCGTAATATTATCTACAGTCCATAGTTGATGCCCATATCGTAGGCGCTGGACGAATTTTGAATTATTATTTCAAATCTGGTATTCCTGCACGTGTTCGTTAAATTCGTTTAAGAAATACGTGTATATCCAAGTGTCACCGATGAACATAATGCCAAAAATATTCGGGTCAACTTAGTTGGTATACGCCGCAATTTAAATATTTATTACGACGGTTTGGATTTATCTTCGATACGTTCAGTTCAGTTGATTTATACGCCCTAACTCAATACTTAAATTGATGTTTTAACAGTTTTGTAACAAACTTCGTTTCTATACCAATACGTGTGAAAACGAAGCTTTCGTATTCCCCATTCTCTAACAATGAATAACCGCACTGTTCTTACTTTCTACTCACCGCGTCAACAATATTGACACTGTAAACGGTATTATTTGGGATATTTTAGATCACTTTTTTTTAGATTTATTTTTCAGTAGGATACATAAAGTGTTCAGTCGGTGAAGTACGTGTATAATGGCGGCAATATTACACTCGGGATAGTGAAAATATTTTGGTAGGTTTTTTTAGATATGAAAAACTGAATGTTACTTGGGAGTGTGGTTAAGGTAAATCTACGAAATTAATTTTACTCTCAAACTGGTGTTACGAACTGAAAACCAATTCTGGACAAACTTTATACAACTCCATAAATATGTTATTTATGTCAGCTGTTGTAAACCATAAGAATATTGCCTAAGTTTCTAAAACAGCCACTAATCTGACGTATCATTAATAGTTTTAGAGTGACACTGGATCCAATCTACTGTACATACACAATCCGACAATTATATAATGAGACTGATTTTATTTCGACCAAGATAGAAGTGCTATCTATGAAGCAATGCATGCCATCCATGTGACCAACCTTCATCTGTAATCTGGCAACACCGCAACGCCCCACGCTGAGCATGATGGGAAATACGGCGCCATGTTGTGCAGGTAGTGAGAGGACGTGGTCACAGTAGCGGCATGGAGCAGTGAGCGAACATTAAATTCTGTTTTAAACTCGGAAAAACTGCAGCAGAGGTTGTGGAATTGATGAGACAAGTGCACGGGGATAATTATTAATCTCGTGCACAGATATTCAGGTGGTATGCACGATTCAAAAGTGGTGTGGAAACGACTGAAGATGAAGCCAGGCCTGGGTGTTCGTAACAAGGGACTCATTGCGAAAGTGAGAAAACGAATACAAGAAGAACGTTGTGCGACTGTGAGATTGACGGCTGATGAGTTTGGTGTTAACAGGGAGACGATTCGTCAAATCTTAGTGGAAGATTTGGGCAAGAGAAAGGTCGCTTCCCGGTTTGTGCCGCATGCATTGTCTGATGATCAAAGACACGAACGTGATCAGTACACAAAAGACATCATTAAAACTGCTCGTAGAAATAAAAATGTCTTGAATTCGATTGTAGCAGAGGATGAAACTTGGTGTTTTCGCTATGATCCCACAACTAAACGCCAAAGTGCTGAATGGAAGTCACCAGCATCACCAAAA
>Ga0123355_10017311_pt1 | contig 11386 bp, 8 predicted proteins | sample TergutEmb28metaG_3_FD_89872 | JGI IMG/M metagenome (GOLD analysis project Ga0123355, IMG submission 89872) | Embiratermes neotenicus P1 segment gut microbial communities from Petit-Saut dam, French Guiana - Emb289 P1 | ecosystem: Host-associated > Arthropoda: Insects > Digestive system > Gut ...
AAAAAATGCGATATATCCCGGAATGCTGTTTGCAAGGTCTATTATGCTTGTAAAAAGTATCGGCAGAACGAAGCTTACAACCACGACAATCACAGCAACAAGAAGAATAAATGTGAAAAATGTTGCAATGATCCGGGCTCTTTTTGAGATGAACTTGAGTTTGACCTTACTGAAAAGCTTCTCAAAGAGTGAGTGCGGAATATACAAGAAGTATGTAAACAAAATGCCGTATAACAACGGCGACAGGATTCTTAAGAATCTGCCGATTTCTGCGGTGACACTTGTGAAGTTGCCGAGCATCGTGTGAATGAACAGCAGTATGATAGCAAGGATAAATACGGGAAACCATTTTGAACGGTCTAGGTTTGTTTTCATTGTAGTCTTCTTTCTATTGGAGAGCATGTAAGTGTAATTATATACTGTGATGATTTTTAGTGCAAGCTATATTACTTTAAGAATATATACATTTTCTTTAATGGTATTTTAATGAAAGATATACCTTGACAGGCGAGGTATATTGCTGTAGTATATAGCACACAAGCAAATATATATTTTATCCGCGGAGGCGATCTCATTGATTGAATTCAATTGTAAAATACAAAAAAGACAGGAGGTGCAATATGTCTATTGCGTCTGATCTTATAAGAGGTCACACCGACACAATCATACTGGCAAGGCTCATGGGTGAAGATAATTATGGCTACGAGATCAACAAGTCCATTCAGCTGAAGACCGGCGGAAAGTATGAACTAAAAGAAGCGACTCTGTATACAGCGTTTCGGAGGCTTGAAAGTGCGGGATGCATTTCGTCTTATTGGGGCGATGAGCAGACGGGGGCGCGGCGAAGATATTACAGGATTACCGAAAAAGGCCGCGACACATACGCGGAGCTTATCAAGGAATGGGCTAGTGCAAAAGATATGATCGATAAGCTGATAAAAGAGGGGGATGCCTTATGACGAGGCCCGGTATTTGTCAGTCTAAACGGCAAAAGAGTAAAATTGAAAGGAATGGTCTATAGTTATGCAAGATAGGATTCGAGAGCATGTTGAGACGCTTTTTGAAGAAACGCCTCCCACCAAAAAAGCTGTCGAGCTTAAAGAGGAACTTATTCAGAATCTCAATGATAAATACAGCGATTTGATGTTAGAGGGAAAAACGCCGGAAGCGGCACACAATATAACAATCGCCGGAATCGGCGACATAAGTGGTCTGCTCTCTCAAGTGCAGTCCGACAGTATAGAAATGGAGGCTATTATGGTAGAAAATGAAATGGGTCGTCAAAAGTCAGCAATGTTTACAGCGGTGGCAGTTATGCTATACATCTTGTCTCCGCTGACACTTATACTTCTTACGATTTTTGGAAGTCGGGATGCAGCGGGAATCGGTCTTCCGGTATTGTTTGTTATGGTTGCAGCGGCAACGGGGCTTCTTATCTACAACTCGATGACTAAGCCGAGATATTACAAGAGAGACGATACAATGGTCGAAGAATTCCGCGAATGGCAAGCAGATACCCAAGGTAAGAAAGGTCTCAGAAAAGCTATTTCATCAGCGCTATGGACAGTCATTGTGTGTTTATACTTTGTCATAAGTTTTATGACAGGCTCATGGCATGTTTCATGGATAATATTCCTTGTAGGTGCTGCGATAGAAGCGTTTTTGAATATTTTCTTTACACTCAAGAAGTAGGTGAAACCGATGAAAACAATTAGAGTTGTTACGATAGTTTGTTGGGTCGTTGTAGCGGCCACGATGCTTGGACTGGCAGGTTGGTTTCTGACCGGAACTATGTTCGGGATCAGACCGGCAAGAAGTATGCCATTTATAGTAGGTTTTGGTACAGGGCCACTTACCGGGCCATTTAATGTGGTCGGCGAGTACAGTGCAGATCCGGCAGGAATAAATAATATACAAGTCAACTGGACATCCGGGGAAGTTACAATTATTCCTCATGACGGAAATATGATTGAAATCACCGAGAGCGCTCAGCGTGAGCTGCGTGATGATGAGAGGATGCATGTAAGTGTATCAGGCGGAACAGTTGAAATCAGATTTGTGGATAGGGGAATTTCTACGATAAACATGCGCATACCCCAAAAACGGCTTGAAGTGCTTGTTCCGCAGGCTCTCAGTGAGAATTTAAATATACTCGGAGTAGGCTCAGTTTCGGGCAGAGTAAACGTAGATAATATGGCGGTTGCAAGCTTGGATGTAGGCACAACATCAGGAGCGATAAATGTTTCAAACATAACTTCGCGTGAGGTAGATTTAAATTCCACATCAGGCAGGATAGAAGTAATAAATGTAGTTGCGGAAAATATGACGCTTGATAGCACATCAGGGGCAGTAAATGTAGATTCTTCCCGCGCCAATGATATGGAAATAGATACATTATCAGGGGCAATAACGGTCACTGACTCTGCGGCTACGGCTATTGATCTTGATTCTACATCAGGCAGAGTGTCGGCTTCCGGTGTGTTTGACGGTGTGGAAGCGAACAGTTTGTCAGGGGCGATCAGCATTGACAGTACAGCGGTAGGTTCAGTTGTTAATGCCGGGTCGAACTCCGGCAGAGTGGAGCTTTTGGGAGATTTTACGAATGTTAATGTACGCACATCATCAGGTTCAATTACAGTTCGGAGCAACACAGTTCCTGAAACGATAAATGCCGAGTCGTCATCCGGCAGGATGTCGATCACAGTTCCAAATGTCGGGTATGTTTCTGTAAGTCACTCTACAGGCTCAGGCAGGTTTAACAGCGAAATACCTGTACTTGTGCAAAGCACAGATGCGCGATTTACGCTTTCAACCCGTAGTGGGAATATCAATATATATGAATTGCGGTAGTAATTGCTAATTACCTAAGCGAAATATGCAAAATTGCAAACAAAAAACCGGACACATCACTTGCTTAAGCGTGATGTGTCTTTTTTTGATTAGATACGTTACCGAGGGTCTTTTCTTCTTTTGCCTATACCGAAGAGTATTCACCGTAAAACAGCTTCTTGGTTTTGTGGAATATAAACAGATAATATACTGATATAACGAAAGTAATTATAACACCAACTATCGCTAATACCGGAATAATGAGAAGCGCATACACAGCGAAAGAAAATATGGCAAGCAATTTCCACGTGGAATAAAGTTGCTTGGAATTTAAGTCTTGCAATTTTATCGCTTCAATGTCCATGATTCCCATGATTATTCCATGAGAAATATATAGAGAAACTATAGTTGAGACAAGCCCTAACACAATACCAATAGGCGCGGATATAGCTGATGAAAGCCCAAACAGCTCCAATGCGTAGACAATTACCGAATATACCAGCATACCTTTGCAAAATGGTATTACCTTTGAAAATTTGGGGCTCAATTCTGTAAGTTCCGACAGCCCATTAAGCATAAAAATATACCCTAAAAAAGTGGGAATAAGCCCGATCCGTGAATGTCCTATATACAAATTAAAGTTTATAAAAACCAATATCATTCCGATAAAAATATTTTTCATATTGCCCCCTTATACGGATATAAATACTCTCACACCGCCGTTTGAGTTTAAACCGCAATGCGGAATTTTTCATTTAAGTGTAGCACAAAAAGCCCCGGAAAGCTATCGCAAAAACCGACCAAAAGGCCGGTTTTTGCGTATTTATATACAACTTAAAATTTTCCGCGGATTACAAACTATCCCCAAAGTCCTCACGGAATTTCTTAGCAAGCACTTCAGGCCAGTTTCCGATTGGCTTTAAGCGACCGAAGAAGAAACGCAACATTGTTGGTTCTTCGGTGAATTCCAGTCCACCGATAAGATGACGGTTTTGGAAAAGCCAGTTGATGCGGTCTGCGGTGTATTTGACTTGCGACAATGTAAATACACGTCTCGGAACTGCGATACGGGCAAGTTCCATTTCCGCCAATTTTTCTGTGCCGTCAGGATTACGCTGTTCACTGAGCGTGCCGCGCTCCATACAGCGAACTCCGCTTGCGATGTAGATAGATACTGCCAACGCTCCGGCCGGATATTGCGCTTGAGGAATATGCGAGCAAAATTCCATAGCATCGACATGACATCCGAGACCGCCGGGAGGTGTTACGACAGGCACACCGGTTTTAATCATTTCGTTACATAGAGCCTCTACAATGATTGGTGTTTGGTTGATAACATCGAAGTCCATAGTTTCTTGAAGTCCGACAGCCAGAGCTTCCATTTCACGAACCGACATACCGCCGTAGGTCAAAAATCCCTCGTAGAGCGGAACGAGCTCACGCATTTTCAGGAAGAGGTTTTCATCGTGACAGAGAATACCGCCGCCGCGGGCAGAACCGAGCTTTCGTGCGGAGAAGTAGAGAACATCCATAAGTGAGGCGATTTCGCGAGTGATTTCTATAATATCGACATCTTTGTATCCCTCTTCACGTACCTTTATGAAATACAGATTGTCACCCAAAAGGCTTGCGTCATATACCAGCTTAATGCCCTCGGCACGGCAGATTTTTGAAACCTGACGCATGTTTTCTAAAGACACCGGCTGACCGCCGATAAGGTTAGTTCCTGCTTCGATTCTTATAAATGCGATATTTTCCTTGCCGTTACGTTTGATAGATTCTTTGAGTTTGTCAATGTCAAGATCGCCTTTAAATGGTGCATCACTTTTTATTTTAAGCCCCTCATCGGTCAGTATTTCTTCGACGCTTCCGCCATTTAAAGTGATATGGGCTTTTGTTGTTGTGAAGTGGTAGTTCATGATTGTGACCTGACCGGGCTTAACTAAGGTCTGAGCGATAATGTTCTCACAAGCTCTGCCTTGGTGAGCAGGGAGGAAATATTTCATACCAAAGATATCTTGTAAGACTGCTTCCAGTCTGTAATATGTTTCAGAACCGGCATAGCTATCGTCAGCGCGCATCATTGCGGCATATTGTTCTTGGCTCATTGCGTTAACTCCGCTGTCAGTCAGCATGTCCATGAAAACATCGCGGTTTTGCAGCAGAAAAGTGTTAAAGCCTGCTTTTTCAATGGCTGAAACTCTGTCCTCAACCGGAATCAGGTTTACTTTTTGCACCATGCGTACCTTGTGCATTTCGAGGGGTATATTTTCCCCTGACATGAATTTTACGTTGCTCATTGTTGTTTCTCCTATTTCCTTAATTTGAGACACTTGTTTGTAGTCTCGTGATTTATTCTTGCTCAAAAAAAGTCCCTGAGCAAGTGTTAACTTGCTCAGGGACGAGAAAACATTTTCCCGCGGTACCACCCTGATTACGGCTCATATTCAAAGCCGTCGCTTAGTAAGGTCAACTACCTTTTCCCTTTGACGCCGGGATTGCGTATGCTCCTACTAAACTTCTGATAAAATCTTTCAGAACATCAGCTCGTGAGTGTATTTTCCAACCGTCAGCACCTGCTCACACCACCCGCAGTATCTCTGTTTCAGCACCTTTGCACTGAGTTTGCTGATTATGATCGGCTTTTTTCTCCGTCATGGCCTTTAAGGTCTATGACTTTAACACAGCAAAGCGAGATTGTCAAGGGGAATTTCTGAATTGAAATTAAGATGTATCTGAAAAAAACAGATAAAGTGTAATTTTGCAGTGATTTCACAAAAACTATGGTGTAATTTATGTTAAAAACGCTTGAAAATGCATGTTATCATGATATAATGATTGCTGCGCAATCATCATATAAAGATTTAAATGCATATATCATTACGGCGCAGATAGCCTGTGCTCATTGTGATCTCAAAATTTGCGCCTATGATATAATGATTGCTACGCAATCATCATATAAAGATTTAAATGCATATATCATTACGGCGCAGATGGTTTGTGCATACTGTGACCTTGGTGTTTGTGCTTATGATATACTTACCGAGTAAGAGCTTGTTTGTTTTTTGTGAATGAATTTTATTTTGAGGTCGATATAATGGAAAGATTGCTAATGCAGGATTTGGTCGCATGGAAAGACAATCCTAACAAAAAACCACTCGTTGTACGAGGGGTTCGCCAATGCGGTAAGACTTATTTGATAGAAGAGTTTGGCAAACGACACTATACGGATGTCGTTTATTATAGATTCGACAAAGATGCAAAGATTAAAGAGTTTTTTGAACAGGATTTAGACCCAAACCGGATAGTTAAAGATTTAGGAATTGCCCGAGGAAAAACAATTAAGCCACACGAAACCCTCATTATTTTTGATGAAATTCAAGAGTGCGGTAATGCTGTTACATCACTTAAATATTTTTATGAAGACACCCCGGAATACCATATTGTTTCGGCAGGCTCATTGCTTGGTGTAGCAATGACAAAGGGAATTTCTTTTCCTGTCGGAAAAGTTGAATTTTTGACTCTTCACCCTATGACCTTTTATGAATTTTTGTATGCCCAAAATGAAATGCTTGCAGAAGAGCTTAGCAAAAGTTCGCTTGAAGATAGCATTTGGAAAAGTTTTAGGAGCGTACTCTTAGAGACTTATAGGGACTTTCACGCCGTTGGCGGTATGCCGGAAGTTGTACAGATTTGGGTTGATACTAAGAACATAACAGAAGTTGAGCAAAAACAAGATGAAATACTGTTGGGATATCAAAATGATTTTGTGAAGTATGCCGATCCGAAAGACTATCCCAAGATTTCGGCAGTTTGGCAATCTATTCCAAGCCAATTGGGAAAAGAAAATCGAAAATTCATTTTTAGCCAAGTGAAAAAAGGCTTGCGGGCAAAAGATTTGGAAGATGCGTTGATGTGGCTTATAAACATGGGTCTTGTTTATAAAGTTGAGCACATATCGAAACCTAATTATCCGCTTTCTTCCTATGCAGACCATACCTTTTTTAAGCTATATATGGCTGATATCGGGCTGCTCAGACGACATGCAGATTTGCCGGCTGCTATTGTTTTTGATGAAAATGTTCCTGAATACAAAGAGTTTAAAGGCGCAATGGCAGAAAATTTTATTGCTTGCGAGCTTAAAAGAATGTACGGCAAGATAAGAGATAAAGATTTATACTATTGGACAGCCGAGGGTTCTGCAAAAGCGGAAATTGACTTTGTAGTACAAGATGATGAAAAATATATTGTACCTATTGAAGTTAAGGCCGGGACGGCAAAACGAGCTCGCTCGATGGCGGAATATTGTAAGAAGTTTAATCCTGAGAAGTCAGTTTTAACTTCACTTGATGAAATGACAATGCGGATTTTACCGCTTTATGCTTTTTGGAAATTAAAGGAGCGTATACGAGAGTCGAAAGAGTAATGATTTGTTTGTCAGACTAAAGTGTGTTGCATGTTTGGCGCAGATAAAGTATAATTTTGCAGTGATTTCACAAAAACTATGGTGTAATTTATGTGAAATCACTGCAAAAATGCATGTTAGCAAAAGTGCTGCTAAGTGATATTAGTCGTAAAATTTGTCTCCTGTGATATAAAAATAATCTCCAGCATCTGCTTGTATTCTCCGTCATTTTGGTGCATAATGATGGAGAATAGAGAAGAGAAGAGGTTGGGGTAAAATAAACCCCAACCTCAAAAATATTGACTCTATTAAGCTCTGGCCTGCGCTTGCGTAACCGCCTCTTTAATACCTGTAAACCGCTCGTCCGAATCAAGATAAGCCGTGGTAGGCAGCTCCACCCCATCTTTCGGACACAGCGCACCGACAGGACAAGTGGAAACGCAAAGACCGCAGTTTGTACAGTTCTGCTCCTGTCCGAACGGAACAGAGAACGACGGCTCGACAACAGTATCGAATCCGCGCCCTACAAATCCCAGAACACCTGCTCCGGTCTCAACGCAAATCCGCACACAACGCCCGCACAAAATACATTTGTTGCGGTCGCGGACAATATACTCATGACTCTCATCAATAGGATGAGTGACCATAGCCCCGGACAAGGCAAACTGATCTGCATTATAAGTAGTGGCAAACTGTCTGAGCTTACAATCATCGACATCAGCACAACCGCATTGCAAGCATCGTGACGCTTCAAGTTTGGCTTGCTTTTCCGTGAAGCCAAGCTCCACTTCATTAAAGTTATGATGTCTCTGTGTTTCGGTAAGCATTGGCATAGGAGTTTTGGCGATTTTTTCTTTCTCGCCGAAAGCAGCTATGTCTATTTCGTCATTGCTTCCGCGGACATGATTGTAAAGTTCTGCTTTTTGCGGAAGAGGTTGACCGAGCATGTATTTGTCCATGGCAAGGGCAGCACGTTTACCGCCTGCAATAGCCAAGATGGCTGTCTGAGGCCCGGTTACGGCATCGCCCGCTGCGAAAATTCCGTCTACATTTGTCATCGCCGTGCCGAAATCTGCCATTAACAAATCTTTATCGGCTGCAACTGCGCAATCAGAACCGATGAAACTCAAATCTTGTGTTTGTCCGATAGCAGAAATCACATAATCAAATTCTGCGTCGTATTCCGACCCTTTTACAGCTTGAGGGCGGCGTCTGCCGGATGCATCCGGCTCGCCAAGTTCCATTTTGGTCAGTGTCAGCGTTACTGCATCTCCGCTTTGAGATACGGCTACCGGATTTGTAAGAACGGAAAAATGTACACCCTCATGCTCGGATTCTTCTATTTCCATTTCATCTGCGGGCATCTCCGCGACTGTACGGCGGTAAATAAGCTCGACTCGCTCCGCTTCAAGGCGTAGGGCGGTTCTTGCACAGTCCATGGCGGTATTGCCGCCGCCGACTACAGCGATTTTTTTGCCTTTAAAGTTTGGCTGAATGTTTCGTGTTACAGAACCGAGAAACTCCACGCCGATTAAAACATTAGAGCAATTTTCTTCATCATCGAGACCAAGAGGCCATCCGAGTTGAGAACCCACGGCTAAGAGTATCGAATCATAACCGTCTGATTTCAGGCTCTTGACAGTTATATCTTTTCCGAAATCTACGCCGAAGCGGATTTCCACGCCCAAGGATTTTATAATATCTATCTCCGCATCCAGAGTTTCACGAGGCATTCTGTATGAGGGGATTCCATAACGCAGCATTCCGCCCGGATTTTCTTGGCGCTCGAAAATAGTTACATCATGACCTGCCTGTGCCAGATACCATGCAGCGGACAGACCGGCAGGGCCCGCGCCGATAATAGCGGCTTTTTTTCCTGTTGGCGGTGCTTTTTTTGGAAGATAAGGCTTCTCACTTGTAAGGTCGATATCTGCTGCAAACCGCTTGAGATATGCAATGCCGAGAGGCCCTTCAAAAGCATTCCGGCGGCACTTTTTCTCACACGGACGTGTACATATTCTGCCGCAAACTACCGGCAGAGGATTATTTTCTTTCATGAGCCGCACTGCGTCAGCATACATGCCCTTGGAGATTAAAGTGATATACCCTTGGGCATTCATGTTTGCCGGACATTCCATAACGCATGGTGCGGTGCAGTCTCCGAAATGCTGAGAAGCAAGCAGTTCTAAGCAAGTCTTGCGCGATGCGCGGATTGCATCTGATTCAGTTGTGATGACCATTCCATCAGCGACAGCTATACCGCAGGCCAAGGGTACGCCGCGCTCACCCTCGATTTCAACTCTGCATATCATACACGAACCAAAAGGAACGAGCCGCGGGTCATGGCAGAGGGTCGGGATAAAAACGTCATTCTCCCGGCAAGCGTCTAAAACTGTTCCGCCCTCTGTGGCTTGGCAGCTTTTTCCGTTGATAATAATATTAAGCATCGGCTTCCCTCCTATTCCACTACCACGGCGTCAAATTTACAAACAGATCTGCAAATTCCGCACTTGGTACAATTATCTTGATTTATGATATGCGGTTTTTTCGTTTCACCGCTGATGACATTTGTAGGACATTTTTTTGCGCAAAGTGTACAGCCGATGCACTTTTCGGAGCTTATATTAAAGTTTATAAGAGCTTTGCACTCTCCGGCAGGGCATTTTTTATCTCGTATATGGGCATCGTATTCATCCCTGTAATACCGAATGGTTGTCAAAACCGGATTCGGTGCGGTCTGCCCAAGACCGCAAAGAGCGTTTACTTTAATTTGATGAGACAGATGCTCTAATTTTTCCACATCCCCCTCGACACCTTGACCGTGTGTGATGCGCTCAAGAATTTCGAGCATTCTCTTTGTGCCGATCTTACAGAAAGTACACTTACCGCAAGATTCAGACTGGGTAAACTGGAGGAAATATCGGGCAATTTCGACCATGCAATTATCTTCGTCCATGACGACCATACCGCCTGAACCCATTATCGCCCCGGTTTCGGCGAGAGGTTTGTAGTCGATGACCGTATCAACAAGAGCAGCCGGGATACATCCGCCGGACGGCCCGCCCATTTGGACAGCTTTAAAAGCTTTGCCCGACGAAGTTCCGCCGCCGATATCATAAACCACTTCACGAACCGTCATCCCTATGGGAATCTCTACCAGTCCGCCTTTTTTTACCTTACCTGCCAGTGCAAAGACTTTCGTGCCGTTGCTCTCTTCCGTGCCGTAAGATGCAAAATCCGCCGCGCCTTTTCTGATTATCCTGCCGATATTAGCTAAAGTTTCAACATTATTTATATTTGACGGCTTGCCGAACAAGCCCCGCGCTGCAGGGAATGGGGGACGTATCCGCGGCATACCTCTGTTGCCCTCGATTGACTCTATGAGCGCGGTTTCTTCACCGCAAACGAAAGCCCCTGCACCCTCTTTGACGATAAGCTCAAAATCAAATCCCGAACCAAGAATATTTTTCCCTAAAAATCCTCGCTCGCCCGCGTCATTTATAGCCAATTTCAAGCGCTTAATAGCGATAGGGTACTCAACTCTGGCGTATATATAACCCTTTGCAGCTCCGATTGCAAAGCCGCCGATTATCATACCCTCTATGACGCTGTGGGGGTCGCTTTCTAAGATGCTGCGATCCATAAATGCGCCCGGATCACCCTCGTCGGCGTTGCAAATGATGTATTTTTGCGTGTCGGAATTATCAGCTGCGAATTTCCATTTTAGTCCTGTGGGGAATCCTGCTCCGCCGCGGCCTTTGATTCCTGATGCTAAAATTTCATCTATGACATCTTTAGGAGTCATGTCGGTCAGGACTTTTTTAAGGCCCTCATAGCCTTGCGCTGCAATGGCATCGTCAATGGATTCGGGGTCGATTTTTCCGCAGCGTTCCATCACAAGATGTACTTGATTTGAGAGAAAATCTTTTTCGCGGCCCATGCCGTTAGAATCAATTACAACGGCATCTGCTACCGGGATGCCATTTAAAACATGGTTGTCGAATATTTCACGGGCTCTTAACTCGTTTACTTCGCCGTAAATGGTACTTTTGCCTGTTTCGTCTACAATCTCGACCATCGGCTCGGTATAGCACATGCCCATACAGCCTGTCTCAGATATTGTAATGCCGAGATTTGATTTGTCGGCGAGGT
>Ga0123355_10017312_pt1 | contig 11386 bp, 5 predicted proteins | sample TergutEmb28metaG_3_FD_89872 | JGI IMG/M metagenome (GOLD analysis project Ga0123355, IMG submission 89872) | Embiratermes neotenicus P1 segment gut microbial communities from Petit-Saut dam, French Guiana - Emb289 P1 | ecosystem: Host-associated > Arthropoda: Insects > Digestive system > Gut ...
AACAACCACGCTAAACCTACAAGACACCCGCGCAGTAGAAACCATGATCGAAGAACTTGAGGCGGCAAGAAGATAGCGTATATACAACCACCAGGGGCTTTGGAGGACACACTCCAAGGCCCCGGCCGGTTATCCGGTGCAAATCAAGTTGCCAAACCATAGCCAACCCATTGGAAACAAAAGGAAATCCCCGCAGTCACAACAACTACAGGGACCATGAACGGGCTAGCAAAGGGTGTCCTTTTCCATCCACGCCACGCACTCCACATGCGCACAACGAGGAAACATATCCACAGGGGCAACCTCCCGCGTTCGATAATCCAGGTCAGCGAAGCGGACGAGATCCCGCGCCAAAGTGGCAGGGTCGCAGGAAACGTAGACGACACGCTCCGGTGACATCTTCGCAATTTGTGCGATAACCTCCGGCGCAAGGCCCTTGCGGGGCGGGTCTACGATGATGACATCGGGGGTAAGTCCTCGATCTTCTAGCGTTTTAGCGGCGATGGCGACATCGGCCAGAAAAAACGTGGCATTTGTGACACCGTTCGTGCGGGCATTCTCGATCGCATCGCGGACAGCCTCAGGGACGATCTCAGCACCGATGGCCTGCCCTGCATGTTTTGCCATAACCAGGGTAATTGTCCCTGTCCCACAATAGAGGTCCACGACGGTTTCCTCTCCCGTCAAATCGGCATAGGCGAGGGCCAGTTCATAGAGCCGTTCGGCCTGCGCGGGGTTGATTTGAAAGAAGGAACGGGGTGAGAGGCGGAACTTAAGACCGCAAAGCGTATCGATGAGATGATCGCTGCCCCAGAGAGCGTGGACCTCGCCTTGGAGCACCGTATTCGTGATTTCGGCATTGACACAGAGCATAATACTCACCACCTCCGGGCAGTAGCGACAGATGGTGTCGATCAATTCACTTCGCCAAGGGAGTTCGGCTTTGGTCGCTACAATGCAGACGGCGATTTCGCCCGTGCTCCCGGCCTCTCGAACGAAGAGGTGCCGGACAAGGCCCGCGCCAGCGGCCTCATCGTAGGCCGGGACAGCGTGGACGGTCATCCATTCCCGCAAAGCGGCGGCCGCTCGATTTGCAGTCTCGCCTTGGATCAAACAGTCCTCTACCGGGACGACCTCATGGCTGCGCCGCCGGTAAAATCCAGTGACCGGGCCCGGGCCGGCTGCAAAAATAGCCTTGTTGCGGTAGCGCACTTGCCGCTCAGCGGCTACGATAGGCCGCACGGGGACCTCCAGGCCACCGATCCGCGTGAGCGCATCTACTACCCGTTGCTGTTTGAGGCGCAGCTCTTCCGCGTAGTCAATGTGCAGGAAATCACAGCCGCCACAAGGGCCGTAGGCCGGGCAGTCGGGCGTACGGCGGTGGGGTGAAGGTGTTATCAACACCTCAATCTTCGCCCAGGCCACTGTTTTCGCCGCCCGCAGGATACGTATCCGGCAGACCTCACCCTCGATAGCCCCTTTTACGAAGACAACTTGCCCATCCACACGAGCAACCCCGGCCCCGTCACTGGCCATACCTTGGATCGTGACAGTATACAATTCATTTTTGGTCAGCGACATGGGTTCACCTATTTCTGTGGTATAGTCGTTGTTATTGTACCCCAAGGATATCCGCTTGTCTATAGCGCCCGGCACCGGGGCAGGTTCCTCGCATTTGCTTTTTTAAGAGAAATCCATCCGTTTTTCTCCGGTCTGGAAACGATAGTGTGTTCCCCAATAAGAATTTTTTGAATTCTCACTGCGCTATCCGCTCCAGAGCCACGGAAAAAAGTAAATGCGGGGAACCTGAATCTCCAATGGGCCATCGTTGTATTTCGAACGAATTTATGCTATACTAACCGCAAGCGGTCATTATAGAGATTTACATGCATATAGCATCACAGTGCAAGCGTCTATGTTCTCATACTTTTGGCAGTGGGAAAACGCACTGAAGATTTTCTTGTTTCCCCCGCCACAGGCGGGGGAAACAAATTTAAATCAGCGCAATTCACCCACTCCCATACTTTTATAACAATTGACACAAAGGGGATCTGATCATGTCTGCCATCCGTTATCCTGAACTCGCTCCGGCAGGGCTTAAGAAAATTGAGTGGGTGCGCGAGTTTATGCCCGTGCTCAGCCGTATCGAACAGCGCTTTCTCGCCGAGAAACCCTTTACGGGCCTGCGTATCGCCGTATCTGTCCACGCTGAGGCGAAGACCGCCTATCTCGCTATGGTATTGCGCTCCGGCGGGGCTGAGGTATTTGTGACCGGCTGTAACCCGCTGTCCACCAAAGACGACATCTGCGCCGCACTCGACGCATTGGGCTTTTCCGTCTTCGGCTGGCACGGCTGTACGGCGCAGGAGTACGAAGACCACCTGGTCAGTGTCCTCTCCTGTAAACCGGACATCATGCTCGATGATGGCGGCGACCTCACCCAGCTCCTTCACGGTAAATACCCGCACCTCGCCGAAAACCTCATCGCAGGCTGTGAGGAGACCACCACAGGCATTCATAGGCTCCGCTCCAGAGCGCGTGAGGGTGCACTAAATTTCCCTATGTTCCTGGTCAACGACGCAAAGTGCAAAACCCTGTTTGACAACATTCACGGTACAGGCCAGTCCACCTGGGACGGGATCATGTACGCCACAAATAACATGATCACAGCCAAAACCGTCGTTGTGGCGGGTTATGGCCACTGCGGACGCGGGATTGCGGAGCGGGCAAAAGGTCTCGGCGCGAACGTCATCATCACAGAAATCGACCCGCACTGTTGCCTCTCTGCCGCCATGGACGGTCACCGCGTCATGAGCATGGACGAAGCCGCTCCTCTGGGCGATATTTTCATCACCGCCACAGGCTGCAAAAACGTCATCACCCGTAAGCACATGGAACAGATGAAACACAACGTCATCCTAGCCAACGCCGGTCATTTCGACGTAGAAATCAGCAAACCGGACCTCGAGTCCCTCGCCAAACGTATTGAGGAACGCAAACCTTTTATTCGCGGCTACTATATGCCGGACAGCCGTGTGCTCAATCTCATGGCCGATGGCCGTCTCGTCAACATCGTCGCAGGCAACGGCCACCCGGCAGAGATCATGGATCTCAGCTTTTCCATCCAAGCCCTCACGATGGAATACGCCGCAAAAAACAGAGAGCAACTGAAAGAACCCCTCTTGCACAAGGTCCCCGCAGAAATCGACGACGAAGTCGCCCGCCTCAAGCTGGAGGCGATGGGACTGGGCATCGATAAACTATCTAAAGAGCAGGAAGCATACCTGAACTTATATTAACTGCGAAAATAGAAATCCGGGCTGACACACAATAGGTCAACCCGGTTTCTTCTGTCTCATTTATCATTTCTTTCTCCCGTTATTCGACTATATAGTCCATCAAGAGAGATTTTTATTTCCCCCCGCCACAGGCGGGGGGAAATAAATTTTAATCCGTGTAATTCGCCCGCTGCCATCTCCGCACGGATGATTGGAGGGCAATTTTCTTGACACATTACGTACCTACAAGTTCCGTCACATACGCGCCCAGATCAACCCCTATATGCACCGACAGCTCGGCCAAAATCAGATCATCCACATTTGTAAACCAATTCGTATAGAGCGACAGCTCCAAGCGGATGGTATCCCCTGTTTCGGGTATTACCTGTCCCAGATAGATATGGACCCGGTCAAGCCCCGTTGCGGTCTGCTCCGCAATAGCCATTGCCGCAATGCTCCGATCGCCATTTGTACGGAGTGCACTGAAACGCAAGGTCGAGTCCGGCAAGAAATACTCCTCTCGATCCGCCTGGACGGCCTGAAGCACGGCCTCTACCGCATCGAGATAGGTCTGCGAAACATAATACATTTCAATGGCGTCCGTGCCGCTAAATATGGTGCGCTCCCCTTCTGTCCGTTCATGTCCGGCAATCACCGCGACGGAATGCTCACCCCCACGTCCATCCCCGAGGGCCGCCGTCTCTAAGATCGAATCGTCATGTATGTGGTGCCCCACAAGGTTCAAAAGCACAAGGTCATAGCGGAGAGTAATCTCCTCAGGCGTCTGATCCTCTACATGCGGCGCGGGGCTGAGCGCCGCATCAAAATCGATATTTTGAATCAGCCGTTCAAACGCGGCCTCCGTCAGGGCATTCATCGGCACCCATACGGGCAAAACCACCTCGGCAATATACGAAAAGTCTACCTGCATGTCCAAAAAACCGGGGACTTGCATCCGGATACTCTGATAGAAAACGCCTCCTATGCGGGAGGTGATCCTCACCACACTGGCATCAGTCAAATCCGCTCCGGCGAGCCGCAAACTCATATCGCCCAACACATCACCGATCCCGTCACCGCCCTGATCTACAAGAAACTGAGAGAGGATCCTATTCATCTCATCCATCATTTCCCGGACATATTCTCCTTCTACCGTGACCACAAACGCATCTCCCTGCCGGGTCAAAAACGGCTCTGCATCAAACCCACTATCCTCTTCCGCAGACGCAAATAGCAGTTCGTCTAAGGTCGCGTCTGCCGGTACGGCCAGATAGGTATTCCCCTCTAATAAATCCACCATGGAAAAGCCGGTCAAATCTATGTCCAGCTCTTCGAGGGCGGGCCGCAGCCGATTTTCCATCATGGCCACCAGATCGATGTACATGCTCCCCCCGGCTAAGATCATCTCCATATCAAACAGAGGCGTTCCATCCGCGCTTAAGTACTGATAGATCGCCTGTATTTCCTGATGATAGGTAGACACCGTCCCCTCCATAGAAAGGTGCAGGGGCATGAGATCCGCAAACGAGAACGCCGCATCTCCCAAGAACGCCGCCTCCAGGGAAAGCGTCGCCGTGCCTTCAAACCGATACTCCGTCAAGCTAGACAGCGCCTCACGCAGGGCCTCATAGTCCGCCAGCACCCTGTCGCCAAATAAGCCGCATCCCCCGAACATCCCGAGCAAGAGAACGGCAAGTACCAATATCACCACAAGTTTCTTCATAAGGCTCTCCTTCGCCATGCAAGTAGTTTCTGTATACCATAGGCACAACAGGCTTTCTTGTATCCCACCGCCGAAAGCGGGGGGACACGGAAAACGATACTATGGTCATGATACCACAGACATTTGTGCCATAGTGGTATATCCATTTCAATCACGCATACTAACTGCATTGCAGTTAGTATACCATGAATTTCTTTGCAAATCAAAACCACCACCTGTCTGAGGCGGTGGTTTTGATTCTTAAGCTCGAAATCGACGAACCCGAGGCAACATCTCAGACCCATGTTACAATTACTGCGTCAAATCTCTTCCCCGATATTCCATACACCCCAGCACGGTGAGGACCATCGCAATCCCGGTCAGCAACACCAGCGGTATCCAGTTTTGCGCCTCCAACGGCAACCGGGGAATATTCCCAAAGGGCGAGAGGCGAAACACCCAATCCGGGAACCCAACCAGCCGCCCCATATAGACGACAAAGAAACCCGCGCCTAAATACCCGTATACAAGCCCTGTCCGCTTGGGAAAGAGGCCGATCGTCGCCGCCGCCAAGCCCAGAAATACCCAAATGGCCGGGAGGTAGTTCAGCGACGCAGAAAGATAGGTCTGCAGCGACGGGGCCGGATTCATCACCATAGACGCTGTTCCCCAGAAACTAAGGATGGTGAGGAGCTGGAATAAAACACTCGCCATGAAAGCAATCCCAAAGTAGACCCCGAACAGCGTCACACGAGAGACGCTCTCCGCCAGAACCCGCTCCAGATACCCCTGTTTCTCCTCTCCGCGGAGACGAAATATCAGCCCCAACACGGGAATCGTAGCTACTACGGACATGATGACCATCAACAAACCTACAAACTCATCTGTATACGAGGCCCCGTCCGTTGCCCCGGCGGCAAACATTTGTTGGAGCATCTCACTGCCCTCGATAAAGGTGTTCATCTGGTCCATCACCGAACCATACATGACCCCGAAAAGCACAAGAATCGCGCCCCACGCAAGTAGCGTAGTCCGAGAGAGTCGCAGAGCAAGTCCCAGCGGGCCGGAAAGCATCCGCCCTCCATGCCGTCTGCCGGGTCTGGCGACTGCCATGCCCTGACCGAGATCACGCACCTTGGCGAGTACCAGAGACAGTGTTACAAGCAGGACAAATCCCCCAAGGAGTATCCAGATCGGCCACCAGTAGTTCTCCACAAAAGCCTGGGTACGGGAAGTTAGCCCCAGAGGAGAGATGAGTGCCAGGGCCTCCGCCCCCACATCTCCCGCCGCACGAAGCAAGTAGGCCAACACAAGGGCAAAAAGCGCCATCCCCGATGCACTGCGGTTATTGCCGGAAACCTGACAAAGCACAGCCGTAACCCCGGCGAACATGAGTCCCGCCGCGCCCATCGCTACGCCAAAGAGCAGGGACCCTGCGAGCGTAACACCATCCACCCCGAAGGCCGCCATTCCGAACCCGATGCCCAGCGCCGCCGCCGCGTTTATCTTCACAGCCGTGAGCAGGGTCGCCGCCAAATTTGCAAGCCGTCCCACCGGAAGAGAGTTCACCATCTCAAGCCGCCCTTGTTCCTCGTCTTGCCTCGTATGACGGGTGACGAAAAAGATATTCATCGCCCCGGCCAACATAGCCATGAGCACCAGCATGAAATTCGCATACATCGCCCCCATCGTATAGTTGTCCAGCCCATACGCCGGCCCCACCATTGCAACCATGGCGGGATTTTGCATCATCCCCGCCATCGCTTGCAGTTCCTCGGTCGAACCGAACATATTGGCAAACAGCGGCACACAGGCCACAGTAAATCCCACAATGAGCAAGAGCCAGGCCGGAATGCGTATCCAGTCCCGCCGCAGGATAAAGAAAATCAGGGCCGAGGTGCCGGAAAACAGGCTTTTCATCATAGCAATCCCCTCCCCTATTCGTAATGCCGCATGAAGAGCTGCTCCAAGGTCGGCGGCATACACTCGAGCGACACAATCCCATGCTGCCCCAAATAGCCGATGATCTGCCCCAGAAGTTCCGTATCCACGGAGAGCATCGCGCCTTCGGCCTCAGTCAAAACATCATGCACCCCCGGCTGTCCGGCCAGATTTTCCATGGGCCGCTCCGTTTTGACGGTGATACTCGTCCGCGTGAGGTGGCGAAGCTCCTGGAGTGTTCCCGTCTCAATTACCTCCCCCTGGCGAATAATACTCACCCGGTCACAGAGCCGCTCAACCTCCTGCAAAATGTGGCTGGAGAGGAGTACACTTTTCCCCCGGGTCTTCACCTCTTGTACGCACTGCTGAAACACCTGTTCCATCAATGGATCCAGCCCGGAAGTCGGTTCGTCCAGTATGTATAAATCCGCCTCGGATGCAAAAGCCGACACCAGCGCCACCTTTTGACGGTTGCCCTTGGAATACGTCCTGCATTTTTTCGACGGGTCGAGGTCAAACCGCTGAATTAAACTCTCCCGATCAGACTTGTTCCCACCACGGCGTAGGCGCGTAAAGAGGTCAATGACCTCCCCACCTGTGAGGTTCGGCCAAAGATTCACATCTCCCGGCACATAGGCAATACGCTTATGTATCTCCACAGCGTCCTTCCAGGCATCCTTGCCAAAAACAGCAGCAGACCCCTCTGTGGCCTGTAAAATACCGAGGAGTACCCGAATTGTCGTACTCTTCCCCGCCCCGTTCGGTCCGATGAAGCCAAATACTTCACCCTCATTGACCTCCAAATTTACCCCACGGAGCGCCTCGAACTTTCCAAACCGCTTAGTCAAGTTTTGTACGGATACGATAGACATATAACGTGTACCTCCTGTTCATTTTAGGGAATGGACAGAGGCGTTGTTAGATTTCTTGTTTTCCCCCGCCTATGGCGGGGGAAAACAAATTTAAATCAACGCACATTGCCTATCCCCTCGTTTTGCCGAATATGGGTTTCATTCCCTTTAGTATAGCATAAATTTGTTCAAATTTCATGCTGCAAATATCATGGTAATGGGCAAACGCACTGATTCAAATTTATTTCCCCCGCCTGTGGCGGGGGAAATAAATTTGAATCAGTGCAATTCACCCACTCCCATATCATGCTTTTCTATCTCGCGTTTACATACGCGCAAAACAAAATCCCCCACAAAAACTTTGTGAGGGATCTTGTTTTGTCTACTATCCCGGACTAGGGAATAGCCAAAGGCGCTGTTAGGCTTCTTGTTTTCCCCCGCCACAGGCGGGGGAAAACAAATTTAAATCAACGTGCATTGCCCATCCCCCGGACTAACCTTGCAACTATCCGAGAATATCGTTTGGCATGGAGTCTGGTCGTTCCAACACTGACCAGTCACGTGGAGCAATGATAGATAACCAAACCTTAAACTCCCCGCAGTCTCTCCATTCGTAGGTGTAAGAGTTCGACGCTGACTGCACGTAGGTAAAGTACCATGCCCCTTCATAGGCATTGTCCGGCCACTCTAACATGTCCTCGTGCAGATCATCGACATCGTATACCAGCCGCTCGAATATTTGGTTAATCATCGCGGCAGTTTCTGCTCTGGTGATAGGCTGGTCCGGGTTAAACGGTCCACCAAGACCGTATGCCCCTTGTGCCCAACCCTTCGTTGCTGCTATATTGATGTAGTTACTTGCCCAGTGTCCGGCGATGTCGGTAAAGAGCATCTCCGTCACAAGGACATCCGAGGTCGATGCGTCCATAAATCGGACTACCGCCACTGCTAATTGAGCACGCGTGATCGTCTGATTCGGGGCAAAGGTACCGTCCGAAAATCCTTCAAACACACCGGCATTGGTTACGGTTGATACTGCGTTATTGAACCAACTTTCAAGGTGTACATCCGAGAACGGGTTCTCCTGCATCCAGTAATTGTAGCGCGCTTCGTCCGTAAGCAAACGGAAGAAGATAGTCGCTACTTCTGCTCTTGTAATACTGCCGCCCGGAGCAATCAGACCTTCCGGCGTACCAATCATGTATGCCTGACGTCCCCGTCTCCATACTGCCACGAATGTAATCGGACCATCAACCTCAAGCTCAGCCACTTCTTCCGCACTTAGAAGCGGGCCTTCACCGTCTACTCGCCAGCCGTCAAGGCCATGGTTGTTGCGAACCGGCTCCGGCACATGATCCGCACCAATCAGCGTACCCGGCTCGAGTTCATGTACGATATTTCCCGTCGCGCCATCCACGTTGCCGCCGTTCAGGTCAAAGGTAACGCGGTAAAGGTTGGGGGCGTCCTCCGTCCATACTGCCACGAATGTGATCGGACCGCTAACCACATGTACAGTCACCGCTTCAGCGCTCAGAATCGTGTCGGTATCGTATACTTGCCAGCCGTCGAGGCTGTAGCCTTCGCGGACCGGGGCCGGTGGGGCACCAACCATCGCGCCTTGATTGATTGTGCGTTCAATATCTCCCGTCGCGCCGGCCACATTGCCGCCGTTCAAGTCAAAGGTAACCGTAACCGGACGGGTGACCAGCGTCCATGCCGCTACGAATCTGACCGGGCCGGTGACCACGTGCGCAACCACTTCCGCATCACTCAAAATCGGACCGATACCATCTATCTGCCAACCGTCGAAGCTATGATCTTCACGAGCCGGGGCCGGGGCTGTGCCAACCGCCGCACCTTGATTGACTGTGTGTTCGATATCCGTCATTGCGCCGCCCACGTTGCCGCCGTTCAGGCTAAAGATAACCGGGTGGGTGATCGCTGTCCACCGTGCCACAACTATGAGATTCCCGGTTACATTGTCAAATGTAACGTCCCAACCATTGAATGTGTAGTCCGCGCGCTCTACCGTCGGGGCTGTCGCCGCATCGCCATGCGGGACTGTTTGCACCAACTCGCCGCCGCCCGTGCGGATACCGCCACCCAAGTTAAAGGTAACCTCGTGGTTTAATTGTGTCCATACAGCCTCTAAGGTAATCGGACCGTTGACCGGAAGTGCGGCTACTTCTGCCGCATTCAAGATCGGACCGGTGCCGTCTACTTGCCAACCGCCAAACGCATGACCCACGCGAACCGGAGCCGGTACATTGTCTGTCCCAATTGTCGTGCTTTGGTTGCGTGTGTGTATAATATCGTCCGGGTTTCCGGCCACGTTGCCGCCGTTCAAAACGAAGGTAACCGGATGGGGGATCGGCGCCCATACCGCTACGAAGGTAATCGGCCCCTCAACCACACGCGCTGCCACTTCTGCGGCGCCCAAAATCGGACCGGTACCGCCTACTTGCCAACCGGACAAATTGTGGTTGACACGAATCGGTTCCGGTACCTGATCGGCACCAATCGTCATGCCCTGATTGACTGTGCGCACAATATGTTCCGTCGCGCCGCCCACGTTTCCGCCATTCAAATTGAAGGTAACCGGGTGCGCAATCGGTGTCCACCGTGCTATCACAACCAGGTCAGAGCGGACATCATCGAATGCGACATCCCAGCCGCCGAATGTATGGCCAGAACGCACCGTCGTCGGAGCCACCGCCGCACCGCCATGGTTCACTGTTTGTATTAGTTCACCTCCGCCCGTGCGGTCACCACCGGCCAATACAAAGGTTACAGTATACGTAACCGGCGTCCATTGTGCCACGAACGTTCTGTCTTCCGTTACATTCTCAACGTCAACAAGCGGTAACCAGCCATCAAAGGTATAGCCTTCACGGGTCGGCTCCGTTGTTAAAGCTAGCGCATCTGTGCCGTGGCGCACATGTTGTTCCAGCAGAGCATTGTTGCCTGCATAGGTTCCGTCTGCAAGGTCAAACCTTACGGTCCGGTAGATTGGCTCCCACTGTGCCACGAACGTTCTGTTCTCCGTTACATTCTCAACGTCAACAAGCGGTAACCAGCCATCGAAGGTATAGCCTTCGCGGGTCGGCTCCGTTGTTAAGGCTAGCGCATCTGTACCGTGGCGCACACGTTGTTCCAGTAGGGCATTGTTGCCTGCATAGGTTCCGTCTGCAAGGTCAAACGTCACTGTCCGGTAGATTGGCGTCCACTGCGCGGTAAAAGTGTCCGGACCTGTCACTGTGCGAATTTGTACTTCCCCGCTTGTCAGGTTCCGGGTGCCGGCTTCCTGACCGTCATAACGCCAGCCTGCAAAGCGATAGCCTTCGCGAACAGGGGCCGGAACCGGAACAGCCGAACCGATGATCGAACCTTCATTCATCGTGTGAACGATATTGTCCGGGTTACCACCCACATTACCACCATTCAAAACGAAGGTGATATCGTGGGGGACCTCTATGATTTCCACCCACTGTGCGACAAAGGTTCTGTCCGCTGTCACATTGGTCAGGTTAAGTTCAGGTTCCCAGCCCGTGAAGCGGAAACCTTCACGCGTCGGGTTCGCCGACAACGCGCCCGCGTCGCCGCCATGGTCTACA
>Ga0123355_10017313_pt1 | contig 11385 bp, 6 predicted proteins | sample TergutEmb28metaG_3_FD_89872 | JGI IMG/M metagenome (GOLD analysis project Ga0123355, IMG submission 89872) | Embiratermes neotenicus P1 segment gut microbial communities from Petit-Saut dam, French Guiana - Emb289 P1 | ecosystem: Host-associated > Arthropoda: Insects > Digestive system > Gut ...
ATAACTCAGCACATAAGTCGCAAGCTCCTGAGGATGGATGTATTAACATCCGAAACATGTTGAGCATTAAGTAAAGAAATAATAAAGCAAGTGACATCAAGTTGGTCTCTCTTTACTCAACTTTGTACAGATATACATACCGTAATACTTTCGCCCCAACTTTGTACAGATATACATACCATAATACTTTCGCCCCAACTAGCTGCTAGGCAGCAGTTGTTTCAAAATTTGTATCACCTCCCTCTTCACAAAATATAACTGTCAGCCACATTAAGGCATCTAAATGCCCACTTATATGTGTTCCTTCTCAACATGTTTTATGCCATAGCATCATATTGCTCACTGAATGCAATAGGGGCACAATTCAAAAATTGCCCATTTGAAGTTAATACTAAGATTGACTTTAAAAATTTAACTACATCCGACAATAAAGGCGTCTAGCTGGATATGTTTCAACTAAGGAGTGTGCCAGTATTGACAGACATAGTGGTTATATTTTTCAGTTCCATCGTAGTATTAACTCCAAACGGCAAGTTTTGGATTGTGTCACTATTGCATTAAGTGAGTAATATCTTCTCTTACCTTGCAGTACACCCTACTCCTAGGTACTAGAATATATACACCCATGTACAGGATTCAAATACACACATGTATTTCTTCCACAGAACTAAAATGTTGCACTGGTTTTTTTGAAACAGCAATCTGAATGCTTAGTTCTACTGTTTTTTTCATTATACAGCCTGTTGAGTTAACTGCACAGTACTGTGGAGTATCCTGTAGCAAATATAAACACCACATCCAGAAAGGTAAACACACTGTTACAAATAATTATAGAAAAGAAAACCCCTCACACAAATCACTTCCCATTGATGGTTCTGTTTGTAATTCATTCCTGTTAAGATGGTCAGAATCTTAACCATCTCAATCAACAGATTCATTTTTTCAATGCCATCACCAAATGAAGGTAAAGTCATCTCAATGCTCGCTAGGAAGACATAGGTGTGAAAGGAGATACACTTCAGCAAATTCTTAACTGCAGCAGTATGTGGAGTTATGTGGTGAACTTCATGTCCCTAATACTTTACCCCTCAAGAAAGGGTTCCCGGGTACCCACTTAATAGAAGGGTGGATGGACCCAACAGCTGGTATGGGCACTTTGGACAACAGAAAAACATCTTGCCCTTCCAGGTAACAAACTAAATTCCTCAATGCACTGACAGAATTAACCTGGCTCTGCCATCATCAGTTGGAGGAATAAATATGTACACATAACCATTTAACCGCAACTGAATCGACGCTCTCATGATAGTATCTCTGTTGTTTGATAATTAAGTGGACAATGCATTTTGTCAGGTTGTGTGTATTGTAATGTTATTCCTTCTTCGTGTAATTATGGGATGCCTGTCTCAACAACCATGGGGCATATGCCGAATAACGTGGTCATTATGCTGTGTTGTATGTACAGTTCGCTTTTATCAACACGGCGGTTGCGTAAGTTTGCTTGTTCATCATACAACCCTTATAAATTCAACTTTCATCCCTCATGCGAAAACCGTAGAAGATTACGAAAACATCTCTTAAGTACGAAATAAATATAACAAGGTCAACAACGAGTTACACAAACGGGGTTCATACAAAATGAGATAAAACGTCCATGAAAGTAAAGTATTACTACTACCTCACAGGCCTACTGGCTGTACATGGGCGAGGTTATGTTTTCATATACTTCACGACGCTAAAAAGAAATTATTGAATGAAGAACATTTTACTTACCTTGACGAGGCCGTGCATATACGAAATAGAAATTCGCTGATTACCAGTGTCAGACACAAAATAAATAACTTCCCTTAGGTATGAACAAAACACCTTAACAGCCCAATGAACATTTACCAACCACATGTCACACACGCGGGTGATGGGTGGTGCGAGAAACTATCACTAGGTTGCAGTTGAGTGGCATGCTGGAAGCTAACAACGCAAGTGGGTACACGTTTTCACGTGGCATGTTCACGTGCACAGATCATCTTTCACGTGGGTGGTTCCTATGACAGATCATTCCTAGTAACCAGTTGCATCCGAATTATGTACTGCAGGTGAATTATACCAAGCAGGCCAAAACCCACCAAGGGTTGTAGCGCCACATGAAGAAGGTGAATTATACCGTGCAACACCTTCCTACCTAATAGCTGACTGTTGCATATCTGGACGCTATTCCTGTAGTATTTTCTTAGGATTCCAATACCGGTCGTTGTGACACCGCGTAGTCTTCTCGTTGGATACCCACGTTTCAGAAGTCTCTTGCTGGGGCAGTGTTCTACCTACATGTAACCTTCAGTGGACTTCCCTTTTATATGCCTGTATGACCTGCTTTGTACCCGCGGATGATTCTACAGTGCGTCACAATCCAGAAGACTGTATACAGCTATGGAAACCTCAAATTGTACTTCTCTGTTCACTAGTAAATGACGTGTTACATTTTTTTTTTTATTTATTTATGTGGCAAGGGTGGCATGTAGTCTGGGCCATGTTCATATTTTTTAGGTGCGTTTGCAAAATTTCTAAAAGTGACTATCGGCTTCATCATGTTTGTCCATCAGTCCTACCGCATGGAACGGATTGGCTCCCACTTGACGGATTTTTAGGAAATTTCATATCGGACTACTTCTCAAGAATCTTGAGAAAATTCAAGTTTCATTAAAAATCTATAAAGAATAACAGGTACTTTACGTGGAGACCTACACGCATTTATGATGGTATCTCGCTGAATTCTTAAGATGAGAAGTGTTGCAGACAAAAACTGTACAGAAAATGTATGTTTAATGACTTTTTTCTGTAAATCGTGTCATTTACAAGATGACCTGGAAAAATATGGGACAGCCACACAGGCCACAGAAGACAATATAATATGGCGCATTCAAACTGCATCCTGGATAACTAAGGCTACACACACACACTCAGAATATATAACACTTATTGCCTTTCCACTACAACAATGGTTACATGAATGTGCGTTAATGTGAAGTTATATGCGCATTACCTGTCTTTTTATAATTAGTCTTGTTCAGTCCACATCCCGATACTTCAGAAAAATCACTTTGAATACTGTCTTCCCATTTACAGTCAGGTCTTCCAAGAATCCACTTCTCAACAGAACTATCTACATGAAGCAGGTTCCTTCTTCAGAAACTGTTTCCTTAGCTAGACAAGAAATTCCCTGCCCTTTATACAAATGGAAGTTTCACTACCATGTTCAAAGGAGCTCATCAACTGACCCAGATAAATCCAATCCATGCACACTCATCCTCCTTGACTTCATCAACCTGATATGTGGTTAAAGGAACGTTTATCTTAGAATAGGCCATGAAGGCCCAGAGGAGAAGACGAGGTACAGATCTACTCTTTCTTCATCTTTGGTGCCAGATGGGTGTATGTGGTCAATGGAACATCCCAGCTGCTTTATCCCCTGGAAATAGACCCAGTACCCATGTTACAGGAGGCTGGGTGAGTCACAGGTCCAGTCTGGACAAGTGCGGAAAATCTCACCTCCACCAAGATTCGATCCTTGGACCGTCCAGCCCATAGTGAGTTGCTATACCAACTGAGATATCCTCGCTATCTAGTGCACAGTGCAAATTATCAAGCACTTCATTCTGCTCCCCTTACTAGCATCTTGTTATTTTTAAACTTTGAGGGCGAATAGGACGGAATATAATCAAGTATATAAATTACAAGACAACAGAGGTTCTTATTGTTAAAACACTTCATTATCCAACAGATGCACAAATATGTAATTTGTAGATACAATTAGAAGTTTTATAAAAATATTTAAAATTGCTCCAACATGTTTCAGATCACAAGGGATCCATCATCAGGGAGCTTTATACAGTGCTTGCCTAAAATTACAGTAATGGTTCTATCACGTCTGTCGACATGGACATGCCATGGTGTTATGGCAGCATATTTGCCTGTGGTGCGTGAGTGTACTGCACAGTCTAGAGTCTCTAGACTGTGAAGTACACACATGCGCCACGGGCAAATATGCTGCCATAACACTGAATACGTCCATGTTGACAGACGCGACAGAGCCATTACTGTAATTTCAGACAAGCTCCCTGATGATGGATCCCTTGTGATCCGAAACATGTTGGAGCAATTTGAAATATTTTATAATAATTCTAATTGTATCTACAAATTATATATTTGTGCATCCGTTGGATAATGAAGTGTTTTGTCACCGATGCACGGTACAAACATGAAGGTTCTTAGTCTTCATACATGGACGCATGTATGAACCCACAAACAACCTTACTTACTTACTGCATGGTGCAGAGTCCTTCTTGAGAAGCTAACTGGTTTGCAGCTAGTCAAGAAACTCCCTGCATTTCACAGAACCTGAAGGTTCATTACCGCACTCACAAGCGTCCGCCACCTGTCCCTATCCTGGGCCAGCCCAATCCAGTCCATATACCCACACCCCACCTCCTGGAGATCCAATCTAATATTATCCACCCATCTATGCCTAGGTCTCCCCAGTGGTCTCTTTCCCTCCGGTTTCCTCACCAAGACCCTATACACCCCCCTCTCCTCACCCATATGCGCCACATGCCCAGCCCATCTCATTCTTCTCGATTTTATCACCTGCACAATATTGGGTGAGGAGTACAGATCATTTAGCTCCTTGTTATGCAATCTCCTCCATTCCCCCATCACCTCGTCCCTCCTAGGTCCAAATATTCTCCTCAACACCACGTTCTCAAACAATTCTCATGTTAAGAAACACTCACAAACAAACAACCACCAATACTTTCTCAGAAGTAAAATTTGTGGTATTACAATAATTAAAACACAAAGAACAAATGCATACATAACGAAATATGAACGTGACAAGCACTGGTGCTAGTTGGTCATGATATTCAGTCATTTTTTCAATTATGAAAATTATGTTTTCTTTGCAAAATGATAGATTAATGTGGAAACGGAATCAGGAAAGATATGGGGTACAGCAAGGGCTTAATTTAAGGTAATATTCCAGCTCACGCCTGGAGGAACTTGATAAAATCAGCAATAAACCTTACCTGGCGGTCTATGGGGTGGGACATGTGTAAAAGGAAATAGGTACTGGAGACGTATCTAGGCACAATGACACAGCCACAGTAGTTCTGGAAGAAAATAAGGCAGAGTGAATAGAAGCATTCTTTACACACGAATGTGCACGTGCGTGCACACACACACATATACACACAAAAGTCTGTGAACATCTCCTTTATATGTGTTTATTTTAAGAACATATTACAATGTGTACCTTTTCTGTGACCGGATATTTTCTACCACCATTATTTGAATCCAGGAAAACTGGCAACTGTGAGCAATCAATCAAACTGATTTTCAGCACAACAGGTAGTCATACCACGAGTACTGTGCCATTACCGATGTCCGATACTGACAAGTTACGCTGGCTGCCTTGAGGTCTGTTATATATACACAGAGATATATATATATATATGTATATATATATATATATAAAATGAACACTGCAATATTCCAAGAACAATAATTAATATTTCCACTTAAGAAATTTGAAAAGGGCATATTTTTACAAACAACTGTTCAACATCCTACCGAAACTTGTTATTAAATTCACCTTTCCATTGCAATGAATTAAAAAGTATGAAGGAGTTATAAGACTTTCTGTTAAAGTAACTTACAATTGAACCAACCTACCTCAGGATGTAATTTACACAAATTGAAATAATTATGCAGTTTTTGCTCTGATGGCTGCTCGCTTCCCGGTGACAGCCTGAAATAAACAACATGGGCATAAACACAGTGTACAAATTGTCAGGGTACATGGTTCTGATCCTGGTCAGGAAACAGCATTTCTTCACCTGCTGGTTACACAGGTGAAGGAATCCATTCCTCCAGAAACCGTGATATTGGCTGGTACTGAATGTGTGATACACATTAGCACGGTTATGTCCAACATACAATTTAATGTGGACTACAAACTACAGTAGGCATCTCAGTACTACCCTGACCTGAACCTCCCATGGCATATCTGTAAAGGTTGCTAGGGTAGTGGTCAGGGATTGGATGAGCAGGAAACATGGGTATTGGCAGTCAATTCATGGATAAAGGCAGGCTAATGGCTTTGTTAAAAGATTCTCTGCCAAAAAAAAAAGTTTTGCTAAGAGCTAAGATTAATAAACAGGATGCTAACAGGATACTGTCATTTAAAAGGACACCCATTTAAAATGGCGCTGGTACACATTCACAGATGTGAGAGATGCAAAGCGCATGAAATGGCCTCCCACATTGTGACTGAGGCTCTGGCAGTATTAGGATTTAGGCACTTGGGTCATCATTTCTTAAAAATTTCCACCAGCAAAATACTGCACTTTTTCCAGACTGAGGGGCTGCTGAATGCTTAAGCAAAGGGTCACACAAAAGACTGGAAATAGTTGAGATGCAAGGGTTACTGCGATGCTTTTCCCACTTCACTCAATATTCCTCTACATACTTGTAATTCTGGGTCTGTCCCAGACACGAAATTCAGGTGTCCAGAAGATCTACACTGGATATGATCAGTCTTGAACCCAGACCTGTTGGAATGTGGGTTCCCTGCCCTTTAACAGATAAAGCGATCCTCCTGTGCTGGGATAATGATTTGGAGGGAACAGGCTTAGGGCTGGAAAACCAAGGAATCACGGTTAATTCCTGGCACACGATTAGATCTTCTTCTCCACAGCATCATGACTGGCTCTCACACTCTCCAGCCTCCTGTACAATGCGTACTGAGGGCACTTTCCCAGGCTGGGGTGTGAAAATAACCACTTGCCTTGATCCAATGCCAAAGACAGGGGAAGCTAAACCTCCACTTCCCTCCATGTCTCCGTATCATGACACTAAACTGAGCAGAGGGACAATCAACTTTAAATGTCCTCATATTCCAAAATGTAGCAATCTTTTTCCACTTAACTGCTAGAGTTCACCCAACACTGTACTCAGAGGGTTATGCAGAAGGTCAGGTACAAATAAGAAGTGCCTGATACAGCTACATAGAGAAGGACTGCCTGGGTAAACAATAAATGGTTGTAGACAAAAGTACACACTATGGAGGACAAAAGAAGTATGCCATAATTGTTAAAAGACATCTGAGGTTCTTAAGGCAATCACTAGGAAGAATAATGTTTTCTGGGATATAACGCCATGCATTCTCTGGTAGTAATATACCAACCCCTGGATGAACGTAATGCCTCCATCTGGAGCAAGATGAAGTAAATTTCTGCGAAAGATAGTGAGTTTTCACCCAACCACATAGCAGGGCATCCCACACAACAATACTCCATATCACAGCAGACAGTATTCTTTATCCCAAGTTCAAACTTTGTCTTTTCCACTCTACATACTGAATTTACCTGAATATAATATGACCAAGGATACAGGATGATCCCCAAACACAATCTTAAATTTTTCAGGAAAATACCTATACAGAACATTCTGAAATCTGCACAACTGCAATGTGACCCCATTTTTCATATGATTTAGGAAAAAATTCTCATCTTATATAAGTCGGGATAACAGGAACAGAACTCCACCGAGCAGCCTGTCTTCTGAAACTAACAACCGTTCAGCTTTTCATTAAATTTCCCACCTTCTATTAAAACCAAAAGGTTCATTCCTGCATTCACAAAAGCCCACCACCCAAAAACATGCACAGCCATATGACTCCATTCCCCACCCTCATCCAAACAAGATTCTGTTTTAATATTACCCCATATATGTGTAACCTCCAAAATTTCGTCCCTCCACTAAATGAAGTACACATTTCTCCTCTACTTAAGCACGCTACATGTTATGTCCATACTACCCATGAGTTATGATCATAACACCAATAATAAAGGCACTGGTTAGGTTTTGGGTTACCCCATAATAACCAAACATATGAGTCACCTGGAAGCCCGACTTGATGCTGGCAACCGAACACCGGGAACCACACGTCTCACACTGTAAGAAGAAAAGGCGAGTGTCCTTCTGCAGAATGGTGTCAGGCGAGCGACACGTATGACACGTAACATACTCTTTAATGTATCGCCTCAGAACATTTTCAATTTGCTTCTGCTGGAATCTCCCCTTGATAATAAGCTGGTTGTTTCCATCCACAGAGCCACTAGTACCCAGCTCAGCAAGCAAGAAGTCCAGTAAATGTTTGGGCTGCCGATGTAACCTTCAAGTGAAATGCACAATATTCAGACTGATACAAAGGGACTTTGTGTAGGACACATGCCATTCAAAAACTGTTTATGCTGAAGTCTATGCAGTACATGAAATAATAACATATAATACACAAAGTGCTCTGTCTTCTCAATTTGAAGAACCATTTACTTTCAGGACAAAAATAAATTATGGGTATATATAAGAGCAAAAGAATTGGTACAGGTAACAGAAAACGAAGTGTTTGGGAGAACGAATATTTGCGTGTAATGAATTAAAAGAAGCACCACGGATATTAAACTTTATCCAACGAACGCACCCGATCCTTTTAAATCGGCATCCCACGAAAGCACCAAATGGGTGCGCTGCGGTCATTTAAATGCTCCGTACAGTCACGTACAGGCTTAGAATTATAGCCCCACACGTTATCTTCACACTATATAATGTTTTGTGGTCAGATTCGCACTCCGGCCACTTTACACAAGCATGTATTATGCATGTCATGAATAGCAGTTTTTAACCACCCTGTAAATCTTTGAAACCTTGTGTGTTTATTTTTATGCTAAGTAACTGAGTCACTTCCTTCTAAAGAGACGTTTAGCAAGGGATTGCATTTCGTTCATACAGAAGCTGGAGGACCACACGCAAATTGCACTGAAATTTCATTCACTCTGCCAAGTGTTGCTGTTACAGGAAATCTCTTCCTGAAGCCATGCTTCGTATAAGAATTTTGCTGCTGTGTATCCCGCTCTAGGTCACTTGGCAACATAATTTACTGTACGTGACCCTCTACTCAAAACACAGACACACTTTATTTCCGACGTTCGCAGGATATATCACTGCTAAAAGGGACTATGTACCACCTGTCTTTATATGATAAAATGCCAATGCTAGATTTTCTCAAATGCCTATGTTACATTTTAGTTCAATTTCTGCCCTATTCGAGAAGGATGGTTTGAAATAAGATAAACAGGATGCATAAATTCGCCCATACAAATAAATATAGGTAATTCCTGGCAGTTCAGTGAGATAATGAATTTCCCCTAACTTACTACAAGTGAAAAGCTTAATTCGCAAATCCCGCTCGGCTTACAATTCCAACTGCAGTCTGATATATAGAAATAGACTGATCTGTAAATATTACTGCAATAAACCAGCTGAAATAATATGGCATTTCAATGCGTTACCACTTGTTCCAACTTCATAATAATAAGCGGGACTGAATGTTAATTTCTGAGTCAGCACTATGCAATGTCTGTGCATAAGAGAGCCTGGTTCTTGTCCCCAAACCGGATATCTGAAATGGTTTGGGACAGCGAGAGTGAAGAAGCACGGGAATTGAGCGATTGCATCATTTATTTAGGCAATGGAATTTTATGCATTTTTAGACAACCGCTGAAATATCTCTGTTTTAGTTATTCTTTCCTTGATGAAATATGAAAATATGATGTAGAAACTCTCAATTCCTGCTAGCGAAAGATATACTGGAAATGATGGCGTAAGTCGATATACTGAAAAAACACTCAAGAAAATTTGGTCAGTCTCGGTTCGTGGCAGCGGCACAGCTAAAATGTCGCGTGTGAAATGCGAGTGATGTGAAGAAAAAAGTCGTTAGTGAAGTTTTGAGAAAGTATGGTGTGCGTGTGATGTAAGATGGTGTTTCTGACACTACCAGGCAAAGGCATAACTCCACAAATCTCCACGCTGAAATTTCCTGTGCATACATCAGACCCGAAACAGAAATGTAAGTAAAATAGAGAATTATAAAACTTTTAAATTAACTTCCTGCATGTAGGCACTAAACATTTCTACTGAATCAGTGGCGTACCCAGGAATTTTTTTCGGGGGGGTTCTACAAATTCAGCTGAGGACAGAAAGAACGGGGATCTGTGGGCGGTAGCCCCCTAGTCAGGGGTTCTGGAGGCAGCTGTAATTTGGTACAAGAAATTTCATTTACTATAGTAACACTTTCTTAATTTCTGGTACTTTAAGACTATTTATGATGACAACCAATTTATTTGTCATTGCTAATGTAAAACAATTGCGAACCTAGGTAGATTTAGAATTTTGCTGTTTTTTCCCGAACATCTTGGGGTGTTGGCGTCCTAAATTCAGCAATTTTTAACAGTTTTCACAATCGGGTTGAGTTTGGCACGATTTTGGAGGGCCTTCCGAAATTCGGGGGGGGGTTTGAACACCCCAACAAACCCCCCCTCGGTATGCCACTGTACTGAAACTTCTTGAACTGAAATATCTCTGATTTATTTGCAACAGTGGAGATTATTTAATTGTTTCATCACCTTCGGTTCATAATTTATAAACGTTTGTAGGCAACCATGCGCAATAATTTAAATGGCTGTCTAATGTAAACACCATACCGTGGGCACAAAAACTAAATTAAATGCTGTACGATAAAGGTTAAGGAAGGACTCATTTATAAATGCATGACCTAATATTGCTATGGAGTATGTTTCACATTTGCATAACAAAGGCAGAGAGATGGCTTGACTAGATCAAATAAGGAATATATTCAGAATTTTTATGGAGAAATCTAATGAAGGTGACTGACTGAACTGTAAAATAAAGTTCACCCTAAAACAGACCATGAAGGCCCAGAGGGGGAGCAGACATATAGCTCTACTCCTTCTTTAATCTCAGCGCTAGATGGGGGTGGATGGTCAACGCCAAGCCCCTGCCGCTTTACCCCCTGGTGCCCATTGTATAGGAGTCTGGGTGGGTCCCAGGGCCAGTCTGGATGGGTGAGGAAAATCTCACTCCCAGCAGGATTCCATCCCCAGACCATCCAGACTGTAGCAAGCTTCTGTACCAACTGAACTATCCTGACCCATACTGACTGAACTGGGCTGAAATAATTGAAGGCAGTGGCCAATGCAAAGTTCTGTGACGGCATTTGTGATCTTTGCATTCTATTGACAGTGAACCTGTACCTCAGACTGGGATTCAAACCCACACTAGACTGGTCTTTCAAGTGTTCATAAAGACATTTGAAACACTGCTGACTTTAAAAATTTATACATGCACACATGCCTCCCTCCTACCCCTCACCCCCCCCCCCCCCCCTCCCACCCCACCCACCCACCCGCACCCCCCCACCCCCCCCCCACCCGCCCCCCCAGCCCATCCCACCCCCCCCCTCCCGCCCGCCCAAGCCAC